>Ga0116227_10003733_pt1 | contig 33646 bp, 24 predicted proteins | sample S1TSphgellanicum_FD_89693 | JGI IMG/M metagenome (GOLD analysis project Ga0116227, IMG submission 89693) | Host-associated microbial communities from peat moss isolated from Minnesota, USA - S1T2_Fb - Sphagnum magellanicum MG | ecosystem: Host-associated > Plants > Peat moss > Unclassified... | reverse complement strand
CAAACATTAGAAAAATTAGTGCTACGTGACTTTTTTTGGCATACTCGCATTTAGTGATTTTTTAGAAACAAATTTTGTGATTTGTTCGACCAAAAATATGGGAAAGCATTTTGTGGTGTCCGATAAGCTGCTACATGTTGCCTGCGACACTTGGCCGCTACTGCGTAATATACTTTTTTGACACATATGTAATGTACCATCAAATACACACACACTTGTGCTAATGCACGGGGTTTAAACTAGTTTGGGCATAAGAGGCATAACTGTAGCCTCTATGTCACCCAAGAAGTGGACAAACTCAAAAACTTTCATTTGGAAGCTTGGTGTGCAAACCTTGTCTCCCTCCCCTTCTAGTGGGAAAGCTTACACAAATCCAAACCCCAAGAGCATCCAAATAACTAACTATTTGCCGTGCAATCTCCTAAAGCTAGAAACCAACCTGAACATCAGAATTTGTGCCATCTTTTAAGCCCTAAATGCATGCACGAAAAGCTATAAATGATTTTTTATTTAAAAAATTAATTGATTTTTTATTAAAATATTTAACTGATTTTTTATTAAAAATTTTAATTGATTCAGCAAGTAGCATTTTTATTATTTTATTTCTCAAAAGTTCTTTGTGGGCCATGGTCCGATCAGTGGATTATGTTCTGAGGCTCCAAATGACATGCTGACAAGGGAAGTCCATCACAATTTAGGGGCAATGAAAATAAGGCATGCAATGAGTTTTAGGGGAGGGAAGGAGAGGTGGGGAGGGGGGTGGTTGCCTGAGGCAAGAGGGAGCCAATTGGATGAAGGACAGTTTGAACAAGGGTTGCAGTCATATTTAGGTAAGGGGCAGGTGTGCAACACTTATTATGGCTAATCCACTTCGCCTAGGTGATTCTTTTTTAAAAATTCACAATTTGTCCAATTGTACTTTGAGTTGACTGCCTAAAGTATCCACACTATAAGTATAACTACTTTGATCAAAGTAGCTTTACCAAGATTACCTATTCAACCACCTACATGATCATATCCTACTTTATCATAAAAAATTTTAAAATTTTTTTAATTTTAAAAAATTAACAAAATAAAACTTTTAAACTTTAGGGGGTAAAAGCATCTCCAGCGGTGCTCAGTGTGTGACACTGCGAAAATATTTTTCACATCCAATTTAGTTATGTACTCTTTTGCAAACCCACCAATAAAACTGAAACTGGGACAGCAAATAGGTGAGGGACTACTAATAGAAAACCACATGGACCAATCATTATGATGGGCCAATCAGAAACACTGAGCAGCAATTAGATCATATTTATTACACTCTTTTTTGCAGGTACACAGCGCTGTTGCCCCTCGTACTAGCCACGGTAACTTGCGCAGTATACTGAGCCAAAACCATTTTCCTGAGTCAAACCGGTACAGGTTGGATTTTCTTCATCCATTTTTACTGTGCAGGATCACATACTGAGCACCGCTGGAGATGCTCTAAAGCTTAGGCAGGGACCAACCCAACATCATCCTTCAGCACCAAAACCTTATCACACTCTCATTAAGGACAACTATGTAGATAGTCCACATGCCAACATGAAACCCTGCTATATTTCTTGGTTTTACTGAAAATATAGTTTGGTATTGGTCCCTTGTGCCTTTCTGTTTTCTTTGTTGGCGTTGCCTACCAAGGCAAGGATATTGTGTTTAGATTCATCAAATAGTATAGCAGCTTAAGGGATTTTGCTCCCTATGTAATAGATCTATTTTTATATGAGGATTTTTTAAAGATGATATTTTGGCTTGTGTTGAAACTTGAGAGATTAGTTATAGAGTTATGATATCTCGAAGGTTTTTTTTTCTTTTTTAAAGGAGTCTTTTGAAGATTATATTTTTGCATGCTGAAATATTTGAATTCCATAATTCTTCTTTTGCCTTAAGATACTCTTTAATGTAAATTGCAAGGCCACAGTGTGACACACCCCTTCTTGTTTCTGTTAGGAACTTGAAGTTCAATTCCCAAGATGATCGAACCCAAAGCTCTAAGAACTTTGGATTTGGTGGTCATAAGTGTACATCCTGAAATGTTGCCAAATAAACCCATCTGTCCCAATTCTTGCTGAGTGCACACTTCCAATTTTTACAAGAGTTGTATATCAAATGTTTATGTTTATAATTGTGAGTTTAGGTACATTTGAACTTAGGGTCAGATCCAAGGGACCCTTATATGCTACATATAAATAACCACTAAATGTATAGAGTGTATTTGCAGGGCGCATTACCCGTGATATTTAGTAAATTTTTTGCTTGAACAGAAGATGGACAATTCTTCTTTGAACACAAGATGGTTCACAATTGTCCATTTCCAAGAGAAGAGTTATACCGAATGTTGTTTAATTATTGATTTTGGAAAGAACCTTTGGTTCAGGTTTTGATTTTTTCTTTTCTTTTTGAAAAAAATTTTGGTGCAATTTTGAGAATGTTTCCTTAGATTTATGATACTTTTGGTTCCAGTAGGTCATTTTATTTTTGACTAATTATCAAAGAACTTTTACCCCAAAAAATGGCTTTGCTCCTAGTATAAAAGATTTATTTTTCTTTGCAATGGATTTTTCCATTTGTTTCAATATATATATATATATTAGGGGTCAAAAAGAGAGAGAAAAAAAGGCCTAAAACTGTATGCAATGAACCACTAGATAATCATATCATTACAATTATATGCATGCTCATTAGCATGAGATTGTTAGCCTTCCACCAGGTGATGCTTACATTCGATCTTAACTTGCCACCTTTTAACAAGACAAATACATATGGACTAGATCTTTAGTGCTACAGTTTATTCACTTGATATAGCACGTCATTATTTTATTAATTTACCTATTTAGAGTAATTAAAGGTTTTATATTATGTTCCCAGAAATAGAAAAGGGGGCCAAAAGGAAATAAAGAAAGAAAGCTCACATCCATAAAATCTTTCTCCTCAAGTTGAATCAAGGTCTCCCAACAGATGTCAGCACTTAGCACCATCGAGCTACAACCCTTGTGATGGCAAAGAATGACTCCTTTTGATTGACCCATGTGATGGCACTCAAATGGTCCCCCACTTTAACGTGAGTTCGGGAAATAGTTGCCACAATACATTGGATGTGTGATAGTAGTAAAAGCCCAAATAAGGAGGGTTCAAGGTGGAGATGCTCTACTAACAATAGTGCGGAAAATAGAAGAGAGAAAGAAAGAGGAGGGTATGCCAAAAGTAAAGCTTATAACAAAGTACTATTCTAAGGGACTATTGATAGTTTGGACCTACCATTAATTTATCACATCAAGTTTTCACGTGGGGGGGAGGGGGAGATGGGTGTCGGTGGTGGGGGAGGGGGACACAAAAACGAATGGTGTGTAACAAGTCCGACACTAAAAATCCCAGTTCTCTGCAAACGGTTACATGCATGCAAACTCCATACAACACCTGATGGAAGGAGAGACACCAGCCAGCACTCCCAGTAGGGACCAGGAAATTATTGTGGAGACTATTGTTTGATGCTGCACAAGCCGGGTAAACCACCGAATACCCTAAACCCTAACTCCCCAACTTGTTGTATCAGACACAAAAAATCCATGCCATGCATGCAAACTTTGTATGACACGAGATGGTGGGACAAGAGACATGAGTAGCACTTCAAGTAGGGACTGGAAAATATCATGAAGACAATAAAGTTATCCGATAAGTCACCTTCTCTTTCGCCCCTATCCCCTCTTGCAATGGTATCTGCAAAGTAAGAAATTTTTATCATATCTGGGTATGAAATGCTGAAAGTCAGCATTTAATGCACAAGGTTCGAGAGTAATTATAGTAGTTGTAGAGGTGGGAGCAATGAAAATATATGTAACAGCAGTGGAGGCGCTGAGGGAAAAGGAAAGAGGGGATGAAACTCAAGTGTACCAATTGGCCTGTACGTTTTATATAGACGGACGGAAAATTAGATGGCGTTATCATCTTCCTATGAGTGATAAGGTTATTTTGGTAGCGCTGTGGTTCTTCCCCCAGGCTTCTTGTTGTTTAGGTCCTTTTTTTGCATGGATACCTTTTGCAGCTTCAGCACTTATTATATTATTTTTAGAAATTCTGATTTTTTTTCAAATTTTATTTTTCTCAAAGAAAATAAAAAATTGGAAGGAGAATGAAGAATTTATTTAGAATGTTCAAATTTTGTGGGAATTTTTCAAATTTAATTAATTATTTGGCAGACTGGTGTTGAAACCGCCCCTGTTGTATGGTATGCTGAAGATGCAATAGGCCTCCAAAGAGGGCGATTAAAAAAAAAATTGACTATTCTTTATTGGCCAATCATAATTGTTGGCTCAAGTGGTGAAAAGGGGTTTTCTATTCAATTTTTTATATCAAAAGTTTTACAAATTTCTCCAACAAATAAATCAAATTTAGTCAAATTTACACTAGAAAAACACTTCTTCTTTTTTTTTTCCCAAAATTTGGTCTAATATAACAAAACTTGTTGAAAAAAATCACTGGTGTTGACACTTTAAATAATCTCCCACTTTATATTTTTCATTTTTTTCATGTTTATGGGTTAGGATGGGGGAATGATTAACACCATATGTTGGATGTAGTAGACACTTATAGAGGCTCAAATAGGGGTGTTAGTGCAGATGCTCTTAGAGAGAACCCAAATGATTGGGCAAATATGAGGCATTTGAAGTCCCCAAAGCCTTGAATACCATAGTACCTTGACGACTTCTACACACACTACATTACCATAATTTTTAGAAATGTTAAACTTTTCAACAAGAATTTTTTTTTTAAATTTCAAAGAACGAAAATTTGTGAAGGAAAAATAGTGAAAATTTCAGGAATAATTTATTCTTCAAATTTTTAAAAATTAATATAAAATGAATTAATTATTCAAAAAATATTTGTGGAAGTTGCCAAGGTACGAGGACAATAGTCGGTTGGTCAAGTTGATTTCAGCAAATGAAGGAGAATCATCAATTCTAATGTGAGGTGGTGGGGGCCTTAGTTTCTTCTTTCTTCTCCCCCAATGTAAACCATCAAATTCTTCGGGGGAACAAAAGCCAATGATGCTGAGCTTAGTAGAGGAATGAGGACTCAAGAGTTGGGAGAGGAGAGGCTTTCTCCTCCACCTCTCACAACAACATTATTATTATTATTATTATTATTATTCTAGCACATGGGATCCAAGTGGGGGAGCCAATGGACCTCAGCAAAACTGCTCTCCAACATTGCTAACATAAACAACTCCCTTTTTATTATTGGCCCTGCCTTGTAAGGCAGGGATATTGTGTTGAGAATCATTATAGAGTATAGAGTAGCTTCAAGGGATTTTTTTGCCCCTTAGAAACTAGGTGAGATGATTCATCCTAATTTGGTTGTAAAAAATTCACATTTGTCTTTTGACAATTTTGTTTTCTCTGCCACCTCCTCAAATGTGCACCCAGCCCCAAGTGAATTTGTCACCAATCCATAATCCACCATATTAATTATGAAATTTATTTTTTTCAAAAATAGTTATGATACCCATCATTTGCAAAAATTCATGTAATTTTTTTTAAAAATGTGACAATGTGATTGAAAACATTCAAATACACATGTCATGACTTTTTTTTTTTTCTTTTTTTCTTTTGTGGTTTGAAATTTTGCACAAATGTGTAAAATAAATATGAAAAGTGAATATTTGATCACTTTTTCTTTTTCTTTTGAGAAAAAAGTCATTAGATTTGCAAAAAATTGAAAATAATGTTAGAATGTTTCCCTATTGGTTTCGGTTTGGTAACACTTTTTTAAAAATGTTTAGATAGGTTCCTAGAACATGCCATCATTTAATGTGAGATACCTTTTAGCTTTCTTGTAGATTAAAATAAATTTATTTTTTATATTTCCCCTACCTATGACCAATTTATCATGAAATAGCAATTGTTGATATTAAATTAATGGCAGGGCCATTATGTATAACACAACTTGTTATTATTTCTATTTGTATTTTGAGGGATCTCCTCCAAGGGAAGAACCCTAGAGTGTTAGTTCCCCCCATTTTATATGTTCCCATGTTCCCATGGAAATATTTATTTTCTTCAAAAGCATAAAAGAAGCAAGGAAATAAAAAGAGAGTTGTTTATGGAAGGGGAGGTTCTTGTATAGGGGAACCTCCCTACAACTTACACTGTGAAATTGCACAAGGTCATTACATCATAGCCAAATCCAGTTATAAATTGCACATTAAGTACAAATCCTTAAGTTTCATTTTATATTTTGTGGTCACTTATTGAAAATCAACTAGAATCTGATAAACATGTTTTAAACCACTAAAATTATACATTTATAAAATTTGAAAATTTTAGTTTGTATTAAAGAAATTGTTGCATAAGAGACAGGGCATGGTTGCATTTTCATGAATATTGGAAATGTTATATAATGTACAATATACCATTGAAGGTTTTAAATAATTTTATTAATATATTTTTTGAAATGTATCAATTTGATTTATATAAAAAATTACTCATTCAATAAATAAATTTAATTACATTTCTTTGAAAATTTATGAAAACACATATAGATTAAACATTTAAAGTTGGCACTACCGTCCTCCTATGAGCTCTAATGAAGCCATGTTTCAAATGTGATAAAGAATAATCTTTACAAAGGACTTAGACTTGGTGTTGATTAGTTTTTTATAATGTGCATGCAACTTTAAACACAATTTTATTTACATTTATATTATTGAGGATTTTTTTTAAAAATTCAAATTATGTATTCAACTTACCATACATTTTATGGAGGTGCCCATGGTTTTATATTTATATTTATAATTTATATTTATTTATTTATTTTGGTGTTTATGTCAAATTTTGTCTCATTTTTTAGTGAGATTTTACAACATTTGGGTGTATTCACAATTGGGGTATCAAAAAGGACTTGACTTATTTTTAAAGGATAGCAAAAGACAACTTTGGATTATTTTCTGTTATTTTATTATAATTGTAATGGATTGTTGTATGTCAATATATAAAATGATGTTTTTCTAAATTAATAAAAATATTTTAAAAATAATTCAGATACTATGTAAATGTCATTTTGAATCTTCTATAATAACTATATTAATTGTTTAAACTCACTATTTAAAAATAATAATTAAAAAGAATGAATAAAGTCATACAATTGATTTCAAACTTTTTCTACAACAAAAATATGTCCCCTTCTATGAAAGTACATGTTCATTTGGTGACCTTGATGAAAAAAAACTCATAAAAAAATTTCAAAATTTCGAAGGCAAGGGTTACAAGGCAAAGGATTCAATTTTTTTAACCATTTAACAAAACAATTATGTTGAATGGTTTCAAAATGTCCAGCTTTAGGTGCAGGTCACATGTGCATGGAATAATCTTGCCAAAAAACATGTTTGGTTGTCCATTGAAACTCATTTTGGAATTTTTGGGGATTTTTTGCATTTCTAACTATAAACCAAAATATTGATACACAATTACATATGCATGTGAATAATCACCACTGTCATATGAATTATTTTAAATTGGACTAGTCATTTTCTCATTTAAATTTGTTTCAAGTAAATGTTATTTGCATAAAATAGCCCTAGGTACAAAATTCCTAGAATCCTTTTCCTTTTTTTGGAACCCCAACCTTGAGTAGGCCCATTTTTTTGGTTTATTTTACCATGATTTCACTTGTTTTGTCATTTAAATTTTTTTTTTTTGGTTCCATGGACTTTTAAAATTGGATGATGATGATTGTCACTGAAGTTTTTAATGTTGCAAAACCTTTTTTATTTTTCATTGTTCGAAAATGATTAATTGATAAAATGTCTTCATTTATGTCAAATGGTAAATTGCAAATTAGGATGTGATGTTTAAGTTTCATAATGTCCTAATTCCTTATCATTTTCATCCAAGGTTTACCATTTAAGAGATCATTAAAGCATCTTTACCAAACACATTAAAAGTGTTGAGGTTTAGTAGGCTAATTGCAAAAGATGTCAAGGATGCCAAAATTTTGATGAACTAACCCTGAGTTAACACATCAAATGTGCCATGACCATGTTGAGGTTGTGGGAATTATTTTTTTGTATAATTATCAAGTGCATTTTTATGTGTAAAACATCTATCACCGAGGCCATCCTTTTACCATTGGAAAAAATTCCAAGGTGGTGTTGTTTTAACAAGCTCTAATAATTACTACTTTGGGGTTGATTATCTTCACCTCATGTAGACAAGAAAATTTCACCCCTACATGTTCAACCTTAGTACAAAAAGATGTGGACCAAATGTAATTTGGGTCTTGCTCCAATTTTGTTATTTACTTTGTCCATGTATCAATTCCCTTGGTTCAACCTATTTGGTAGTGATAATTATGGTCCTAGACCTTAACTTAAACATAAATAATCATTGAATTGTAACTTTTCAATGTGATTTTTTCATAAACTCCTTGTTGAAACATAGGGGGGTTTTGTTGCTATTTTATGACAAACTATGTGAAACTAGTTTTTTCCTAGAATTCAATAGAGCTAAGTTACGTAATTAGAATATAATCCATTAGCTTTACTAGGATTTACAAACAAGTAATATGCATCAAGTAATTAGTACAATGTTGTTGAAGGCAATGTTATATTCAAGTCCATGTATTATGATTCTAATAGTGGCTATAAGTTACACAAATGACTACTAGAAACCAAGAGATATTAGTAGTCAAAAACAAAATACAAGTGGCTTTATTTGCTATGAGTTATAGTATTGGGGTAACGATAAAACAAATAAAAATAGAACTATGCTATAGACTTTCCCAACACACAAAGTCCATAACTTAAAATTTGAAAAGCACACCAAATACATCTAGTTCCAACTACCAGAGCCATAAATTTCACCCCCAATACTATTGTTATTACCATTCTAGCAACACATCCTTCTCTATCCCAAATCGCCCACACACATACACAATTCCTGATCATCATTATGTAAATCCTTCATAAACCTAAGAAAGGTGGGTAAGCAAAATCGACCTTATTATAATTTAATATTTATTTTTTACGATGATCCAATGAAAGGTTGTCATTCTATTTGTTGGTTCATTATTTCATAATTATTGGATAGGTTGGTTTTTTTTTTTGAAAAAAACTTAGGTGTTGGTTAAATTATCAATATCAATATTTTGAGTGTTGACTCAATTAGTAATATTTGTTGGTAATGATTGTTGGTTATGCATAAAAGTAGGTTATCAAATAATGAATTGATAATTTTTTGTTATCATGTTTAGTAATTAATCAATTATAGGATTTAAATTTTTTTGCAAGTAATGTTTATGCATTTGTATTATATTTAACATTTTACAATTAACAACCTTTTTAGATGGTAACCAAATCATTTCGGTAAGTTTGGAAATTCCATACGAAATAGTTAGGTTATGAATTGATTATCAAAAAATCAATAACTATCATAAATGGGTGAAAACATGGTAAAAGGAACCAAAGGTGCTAAGGTAAAAATCATATTCCAAAGACTCCACATGACACATGTCATTTTAATCTTGGTTTATGATTTAATATTTAATATTTTGGACACCCAATTTAACACTGCATGTTAAATATAAATATGTTTTGATTAGAAATTGATTATATATATATATAGCATTCATGCCCTTTATCACATAAATAGGAGCAACTTTTGTTAAGCTCACATTTTCAAAATCCATAATTTTTAGGGTCAAAAACATGTTTGAACCAAATGTGCTAAATTTGGTTATAAAAAAAATCATCAATTCAAGTCTTTTTGCTCTTTTAATCATCAATTTAAAAATCCTTTTCAATTTTCAAAAAGAACAGTGCACATTTGATAAAAATAAAGATGTTTGAAAAAAATAAGGATTGTCCACTCTTGAGGTTTGAATGCTTTGAACATGCAAAAACAATTTTGATTTGTGTCAAGCTTTGAGCATGTAAACTTTGCAATTAAAGAAAAATAATTCAAAAAAAATCATGACAATCCAAATTATTATGATTCCTTTGTGATCTTTCCAACATACAATTCTTTTTTAAAGAATGTCCCCTCACTTGGGTGGCTCTTTTGACTATGTCTTTGCCCAAATTGCACCAAAGATGGCAAATGAAGTATATATATAGTGAATGACATATACCACAAGCCTTTGTTAAAAATATTTTTTTTCTTAGATTAGCTAGTCCTATGGACCTTCTAATAACTAAGTAATTATTAATGATAGAAAATTTACCATCTTCTAATTTATTTAGAAGAGAAGCCATTAGGTTAATTAGCCCATGGGAACAAATGATTGGTATTTGTTTACCAATCAATTAGGAGGGATTTGTGAAAATATTATGATAAATTTTCTAGGTGGAATGTAAAACTTATGTGATTTATGGAAGAGGGGGACTAAGAAGAGGCCTCCTCTCATTGTAGTATGAGGAGATTATGAAGGAATGTTGAAAGGAAGAACAATACAAGGGAATGTGTGAAGCTTATGGAATCGTGTGTGTGTTTGTTTTTTCTTTGTCTTCATTTCCCTTTTAGAATGATAATAGTTCATTTGAGTTTGATGTAAAATATTGTAACTCTTATATTAGTTTAGTTTTTTTTTCTCCCTTTAGAACTTATTATTTAAAAACTAGTAGTTTGCTAGAATGTAATTACAACATAATAGCAAGAGTGATTTGCAAGTAGTTGGTGGAAGGCAATATTTATAATGAAATGGACTAATAGATGTGATGGTATTTTTGTTTGGACTAGATACTTTCCAAGGGTTGAAAGGTAGTTACCTTCTATGTGGCCTCCCATAATTTCTTCGTTTTGAATTTTACAATAACTAACATCTCTTGAGTTTTTATCGATTATGGATTGAAGGAAGGATTGCCTTCCCAAAAGTAAATCCTCTTCCTCTATTGTGTTTGCACTTTGATAGTTCATTTTCTACCCGACATTTTCTTGTCTTGATAAAAATAAGACTGCTAAGTCTATGCTTATATAGCCTTAATTGCGAATTAAAATTTCAATGAACATTTAAATTTGTCATTAATCTTTGGGGAAGCTATTTGATCATTGGGTTTGTTTGTTCAATTGACTACACCCCATCTTTAAATGATGGGAATTTGAAGGTTCTTGTGTTAAGATACAAGCTACATTGAATTTTTGAACACTACATTTTGGTTTATCTTACAAGATGGTGACACAAAAGCTATTTCCACGTTCTCCAAACTCCTCCCAACACAAATTTAAACTAAACTTTATCAACTTTTGATCTCAATTGACACTTCACAACCTGTACAAGTCACGCATGGAACAATCTTGTATTGCTTAATCATACACATATAAATTTTCTTTTGGTGGTGGAAAACAAACATGCTTTCACTTTTCACCTTCATAAACCCCTTATTAAGCTCCTAATCCAAGTCTTGACCTAATTGAGTTGAACACTCATGACCTTTGTACCACATTGTAGCAACCTATTTTGGCTGAACTACTTTAGACTAATTAATTAAGGTTTGTCATTTGTTGGGTTTCACATGAGTAAGGTGAAGCATGTAAAATAGGCGGGGATCTAACCAAGGGTTTTTAAGTGGACTTCAATACGAAATGACGCATGTTGTTTTATGGATCGATTGAAATTAGTATTAGTTTATGATGTATACTTCCACACACATCCAATCTATGTATTGTGGCTGTTCATTACATTTACAAGTTAATCGTTTGTATTCATGCATATGGCATTCTCAAACATAACATGAGAGTAACTTGCAACATTGTTGAGCTCATGGTGCTTTGGATGGTGGCATATGGTAAAAGCATTTGCATGGGACATGGTACTATATTTGATATGTTACTTAGTGTATTTGTTTCTAATCCAACCACTGAACACCAAGAGAGTTTGAGAGAGAAATCATTCAACAAACATTGGACTATATTCCTTCCTATTTTGATTAGTAGATTCTTCATATCAGAATGCATGAGAGCCAGCCAGCAAGCAGCAAAATGAATATGAGAACATTTCTGCTTATGTCTGAAGAAGGGGATGGCGGGTCCAAAACTGGTGGACATCTGGTTGGAAAAAAACCATTTATACTTCTGGATCAATTGTGAACATAAAAATCCAGGAAATGAAACAGTATGTATATGTCATTGCCAGCACTGAGCATAAGATGTGATTCCTCAAGCCCTGTTTACATTCTAAGTCGGCTCAATGCTGCAATAGACGTTATCAGCTCAGTACAATGGCTAATGCCCTGTAGAGTGCCCAACTGACCATCTGCACCTGAAAAATTTATGTTGCACTTGTACACAACTACTTTTATCTATGAAGCTCAATAATATGCCCCTTGAGCAAGGCATCCCCACATCAGCACACAGCCTAAAATAGCCAGACTGAACTACTAAGCCTTTGACAGGTAAGAGATGAAACCAGTAATGGATGATCATGCATATTCAAAATCCACATGACAGAGAATGTGTGCTGTTGTAGACTGTGCAATGGGATGCATGAGGGAAGCACAATCGAATGTGATCACAATGACACCCAACATGCAATCCTGTTAAACATCGAACTTCCTCACCCGGGAGGCACTTTTCACCGGGGGACTCACATACTGCACATAGCAACCATCACCCACCCACTTGCTTACTTACAACATCCCACTCCTACAACTTAAGTGCATATACACAATAGAGGAAGTATACAAAGGAGCATCTCTGAGAGCTCCAATGAAACCTACAATTGCTTCATGATCCATTTTCCTAACATGCCCAGGCCAGGCCTCAGAGAAAGCACCCATTAAAGGAAGTAGTTTTGAGAGAAGTTGCTTCTATTAGAGGTACTCACCTTTTTGGATCCTAGCATTGCTTACATATTCTCTGACAGCAGTGTGATTCATTAAATCTTGAAGCGAAGGACCTGGTGGGTATGAAAAGAAGGAATTCAGCTGTGCAGGAACAGGTGAATTGATAAGGAACTTACAGATTGGATTTTGAATTCTACGATCTGTAGGTGGTATTAGCATATGCTGCACAAATTGGTGGGCATGAATGTCTTCTGATGTTACCTGCACTCAAATGTGGTTGATGAACAGATAAGAAAACTTTCTCCAGTTACATAACAACAACCCAATACTTTGCAAGTTCTGAGGAAAGAGAGACTGGGACATACGTAGTTGTCTGTTTAGAGATTACAACTGCAAACTCAGCCAGAGTCATAAGACAAATTACCAATTAGATTTCACATCGATTTTGTGAGTAGCTCTTCATATCAATCAAATGAGAAGGTAAGGTTTTCAGGGAAACATTGTTCAGTGTTGTAGAGTCCAACATGGATGTCTCTAAAACATTGAAACATTACTGGGGACTATATCATGGTGCTTAAAATTGCCATGGTGGAAAGCTCTGCAGACTGCCTGGTTTAGTAAACATCCTGTGTAAATGTTGGTCATGATTGAGCTACTTGTGCAGCAGCTCCTGCTGAGGACTTGGACCCAAGAAGTTTGACCGTATCTAGAATCTGAAGGGAAAAAGGTCTCAAGTGGTAGCACCTGTACAGCACTCATCCCTTGAATGAACATATATTTCCTGCTAACTTCTGCACATAGCCAAACCATCATCAGGTTCTAGTTGAACATCAAATCTGAGATCTCTCGTGCATCTAAGTGCTATCTTAAGCTGGTGAAATTGGAAGTTCATGGAAAATTGTTCTCTGGAAACAAATGACTGTATGCTGCAAGTGCACAATGTCCTGCATTTGAATCTGTCTGTCTGTCTGGCCAGATGATAAGATTCTGAGAAAGAAAATTGAAACATTTCTCTCGGGGATTATGGCCTGTTCATGCATGCTACAACACTTTAGAAACTTCAAAGAACTGTCTGGATGGCTCTTAGAAAGAAGTGATCAATTCTTCCTCACATTTCTTGTTTTCACACTCATCAGCAATATAGATCCAAATCCATCAGAGCTTCAAAATGCCCTTTCTGTCATTCTTAGCACCAAAATAATACACATACATATACATATACACACAGCTTGTCTGTGTCACAAACAAATCCAAAGCGAGCACAGAAAACAGCAGAGCAATGGATACATAATCCAAATCCAGATCGAACACACCAACAGCAGCACATGGATAATAGATAACGTAACCAAAGCTCTCTGAAGACAGATCGGATTTTTAAACAACTCATCATCAACGGCATGACATCCATCATCCACCAAGGGGAGAAAAAAAAACGCAAACAAACAAACAAACAAACAACAAGCCTTATAGGTTGCCATCCTGATAAGCTTTCAAGTTTCAAGCACGAACACGCTTTTGATTCTCCAAGATCATCATGTAGAGCCAATGACGAGAACGCCGGAATTACTTCTCCTCCGCACAAAAATTCAAAAACTCCGTAACCAGATAGAAAGCACGAGAGAGCACAAAAACTTGAGAGTTGTGTGACCAAACGAGAACGAGACAGAGAGACAGACAGAGAGACAGAGAGAACGTACCAGTGGCCACCAGCAATAACAGCAAAATCCCCATGACATCCCGGGCCTGCATTCTCATTCTGTTGCGAAAGCGTTGCACAAGAGTTGAAGAAAAAAAATTGCAAAAACTCCACCGAACTCCAGAAAACAAGAAGAACGTTGAGAGAAGCGTCCCCAAGAGAGGCTAGAGCTTCGCACTATGACAAATACTTTGCACAAATTGTGGAAATGGCTTTTAGAGTGTGTGAAGCAGTGAGTGTGTTTTTTTTTTTTAAAATTATTATTTTATTTTATTTTATTTTATTTTGGCGAATTTACGCAACTTGGGCGATTTTTTATTTCCAGAAAAAGAAGGGATAAATAATTTTTGATATGATCCTTAATTAGAAAATGAAAATAATTTTTTATTTAAAAATTACATTATTCTCAACCAGTGATTTTATTTTATTTTTGGTAAGGAATTTTCGCCATCTTGTGAAACAAAATAAATTCTTAAGGAACATTCTGTCACAAATTCCCTGTTTTTTTTTTTTTAAAGGGGAAAAAAAAGACCAAAAATGAAAATTTTAAAAATTGTCAAAAATTGCCACAACTGTCTACCATATGAAATGGATGGGTGTGCAAGACCTTTTTGTACTTTCATATTTTGAATATCGCCAAATTTGGCTAAATATTCTTTTGAATGATTGCCACTTGAGGAAAAGCACAAAATTGCAAAAAGAAAAACACTGGTCTCAAGTCTCAACTCCCCCACTTATGTAAATAATTGTATGTCCTTTTCTGAAGGTCACACAAATAACTAACTTAAGTTGCTTTGATGAGCTTTTTTTGATGAATCACACTTAGTCCTCACTTATGTGATAAACCCTTGTTTTTTCACCCAAAAAAACCCATGTCATGGGCATGGACAAGTGCAAAAAAACAACTTTACACTATATGTTTAATACACACACACATCCAAGGTTCTTTTCTCAATTGTTTGATATCAAAATTTTGGTAAATCCCCCCATCCCCCCCAAATAGCAAAATTAGTTGAATTTACACTAGAAAAACAAAAATTTCCCTATTTTTTTCAACCCTAAAAAAATCATTGTATACATTTGTTGATCATCAATCATGAATAAAGATTTGATATACTTCATTGGCCTTTTGTTTCATGCCATTATAACCCACCATATGCTCTAAAATCCCTTGGGTAATTTGAGTACACCGACCACTTTTGGAGCTCAATAATTTTTCACATCCAACGTATAACAATGGATGCATTTTCTCAGTAGTACAAGTAATGTCAACCACCAAGAGATGAGATTGATTCCCATATCCCAAACAAACAAGGGGGTGTGTCACACGGTGGCCTTGCCATTTACATGAAAACATCCCAAAAGAAGAATTATGGAAACTGAAATATTTCACCATGCAAAAATATAATCTTCAAAAAATTCTGCTAAAAGAAACCAAATTCCTTCAAGATATTATAACTCTATAACTAATTTCAAGTTTCAACACAAGCCAACATATCATCTTTTGAAAATCCTCATCTAAAAATAGATCTATTACCTAGGGGCTGAAATCCCTTAAGCTATACAATACTCTATAATGAATCTAAACACAATCTCCTTGCCTTGGTAGGCAAGGCCAACAAACATCATGGATACTTGCTAAACCATCATCTACCTGATATGTTATATCATATCACCAATTATCCATATCTTGGTTAGCAATTGGAGCAACGGATGAAAAATCATAATTAGACATACAAATTTCGTAAAAATCCTCCAACATTGGCATGTCAAAGTTCATGACTTACAAATCAATGTCTTAAGTCCTTACAAAGCATTGTCTTTGGTCCCCTTGAAATGTTTACAAGACAATCAAAGCTATAGATATATAAACTTTATACCCATTTTTGAATCCAACATGTACAAGCTTGGATCTCAAATTTATGACAAAATCAGAGCATTTGGTCATTCAAGTTGCTATCATTTTCTAGCACTAGGACCCATTCCTTGGAATCTCAATTTTAGCTTGCATGTGACAACCGAGTTGATGCACTCGAACAAGCTCATGTGCATGGCTCCTAACTTCACCAACTCAAAAAGGACACAAAAGGCTTCCAATATGGAGATGAGCATGAGGCTAGATCTCTAGCATGCATGTTCCATGCAATACTCATCCGTATATGGGTGTCATGATTGTTCAACATAATTACAACTTGTATATAACATGTATGATTGCCATAACAAATTACTATACTCATCATTTACAATCACAATAATTATTATGTCATGCCTTCTTGAGAGAGAGAGAGAGAGAGCATCAAACTCTAAGAGCATCTCCACCAAGACATTGCATAGCATATTCTTTTGTATGAAGATCAGTAAAAATTCACCTGACAAGCTCCCTAAAATGGCAATGGATTAGCATTTATGTTCAGGATGCTGAGGGTGGCAAAAGCTATCAGCTCTCTCTTTCATATGGATGTTAACTCTGTAGATAAAGGGTATGTCACAAGTTTATGTTAATGGGTGAGGCTTGGAATCAGTACCTAGGTAAATCTTAGATGACAGAAATATTGTTGCAGGCCCAAATGCAGAGTATGGATGGAGCTGCTGTAAGCCTTTATTATCATCTCAGATCTACCAACTCTCTCTTTCATATGGATGTTAACTCTGTAGATAAAGGTGGGTACAAAATGCTGCATAATGTCTCTCCTCAATGAATGAAAGGGGATAGGTTCTAAGGGCTAAAATAGTGGCTTTCTATAGACGGAGAGCATTTGACCCAGAACTGATTGATACACTTTGCAGCATGAGCAGGCAGGAATAGACATTTTATCATATCAGAGCTTATAAGAATCTTTGTCGTTGGAAAAGTTTCCCATTTCCTACTACGCTCCACAATTGCACAAAACAATAGTCTTGACTCTTGAAATGGAGGGGAGGACCCACATAAAAATCCTCATCAAAGAAGAAGACAAGGGTGGATGACATATTATAGTACCTAACATTAAGTTACATTACATAAACAAACATTTTGATATGGTTTCACATATTTTCTCTGCCTTCAAATTTCAGTAGTGTAGGTATTTCCCAAAGATTAAACAGAAACAATACTGTAAATGTGCATTTTGTAAAGCATGGATTGCTTGCTGCTCACTTGTGAACCTGCTCTAAAAAGCCCATAATAATAAATCTTTACCTTGCCTGAAGTCTGAACTCTGGACTAGCCATTAGTTATCTTGAGCTTGCAGTATTACAAAAGCAATTTCACTTGGATTTTGATTGAATTCATCCCTTTCAACAGGATCTGGTGGGGATGCAATGAATTCATTAATCTTAGTTTATTGCACCCACATTTTGTAACAGTGTTGGGTCAGGTCGCAACAAGCTAGTTACCTAGTTGAGGCACAGGAGCTCCAAGACTAAGTAATGTTGAGTCAAAGTGGGGCAGCTTAGAGGCTCTGTTTAACTAAGGAAATGTTTAATTTGGACTCAAAGACCCTAATTGAATCCAGGGACTGTCAATTTAAATCATTTAGAAGCAACCCAAATAAATTTGAGGTTTTTAGTTTTTTAGTATTAGTGTAGTAGTATTAGTGTAGTTGTTCCTTCACTCAATGCAGGCTGGATGAGGCCATCTATCTAGTTGAGGCACATGATGAGCACCAGGACTAAGAAGATGGCTTGTTACAACTAGATTTGCTACAACTAGATGGAACACATGTAATGGAAAGCCAACTGTTGGGGTCAGAATCTGTGAACATAGCTACCTAATAGAAAGAGGCCCTTAGCAAGGCAGACTAGGTAAATGGGCTGGTTCAGCCTTAGCATGGTGAAAGGTACCTCACAGTGTTTTTTTTTATTGGTGACATAAATTTTGAAATTTTGCCAAATTTCAACCTAAACAAATGATTTTGACCTTTTTCCAAGGAGTTTTCCAAGGAAAAGATGGCACAAATTTGCCAGATTTTGAAGACTTTTTTTTCTTCAAATCACCAGTTTTGTATTATAAGTTCCAGTAGTAGCCAAGAATGTACATCGCAAAATCCTTTAAAAACATAATGCCCTACACAATGGAGGTTAGGGATTTTTTTTTCTATTTTCTAGACTCCCAATCCTAGGCCCCCCACCTCACATTGACTTATTGCAAATGATTGGTAGTTTTTTTTTTTTCCCCAGCGAATTTTCACTTTTTTTGACAAAGAAATTCGGGAAATTTTGGGAAAATGTATTTTTATAGTGTGATTTTGACCAATTTTGCTATTTTGGGGGGAAAGATTTGCCAAAATTTTGACATCACAAATATGAAAAATAAATAAATAAATAAATACCATTGTTTAGTAGTTGAGGTAGAACCTAGAATCTCCATTATTTAATCTCTAATCTTGGACATCTGATTGTACTAAGTCAAGTTTGACATACATCTTTTAGCTTTGTACTTCTACTTCCTCAAAGGACAGGCAGGCCAATTCATTAATAAAATTTGATAGTGTGACATGTTACAACTTACATCATTTCTAATTTTCTACTTACCTACTTAATCGAAAAAATTCTTTTTGAAAAATCTACTTAATCTACTTACCTATTTAATCTACTTAGTCGTTCCATTTAAAATGATACCTTACATCATTTTTTTTTCAATTTTTTTCAAAAAGAAAAAACACCCAACAAGGGAACATGAGACCAAAAAGAAAAAAAAAAGGATTTACGTCCAAACAAAAGACACCCAAAAGCTCAAAACGCACAATGGGGAGCCCTAAGAGGAGATATCAAGTAACTTAGAACCTAAACCCATCATGAATAGCAGGAAGCAAGTCGTGCAAGGAGATGAGCCAAACCCCTAGAAAGCCATCATATGCTTTAACAAGTATCTATTGTTGGACAATATGGCGACAACTAGAACTACAACTTCACAAGTAGGTATCAAGTATGAACAAGGAACTCACCATGTAATGTCTTTGCTTTAGCATTGTATGAATGTTGTTGCAATTGTCTTCATAGGGTAGGTTTTCTTGATCATTACAAGTTCAACTTGTTATGGTTAGTTTGACTTGTCATTCACCATAATCACTTAAAGCAAAGGTTGTTTTTTTTCTCATTTACCTATGGTATTGTGAAATATTATTTATGAGTTTGAATGCAAATATATTGGCTTATGGTCAAGACAATAAGTTTCAACAATTCTCAACGTACATTGTTGAGTGAGGGCATTTGTCCATATGTGAGAATTGTAAATTGTTATGATTTTCTTAAAAGGAAGTTTCGTCAAGTAATTATTAATAATATTTTAGAGTTCATTTGGTTGTGTTGAGTTTTGATAAGCACGTCAATATCTAAGTGATAAAATCTAAACCATAATTCATAAGTTGATTGAAACTTCTTTTTTTTTTTTAATGTAGTGAAATGGCAACCTAATGAAGATGCAAGTAAAACCAAAGAAAGAGAAAATGAAGGGGAATTTTTTTAAATCAAGTATTATGAAATAAAAATTTACAAAGCAAGCCCATTAATAGACTTAGAAAAGAGAAAAATAAGTTATTGAAAATAACAAGTTCATTAAATAATCTCATTCAAATGTAGGTCAATGTACTTGCACCCAAAAGTAACAAAACAAACAAAACAAAAAAAAACAAACCAACTATCCAATCTTGTTTAAATGCAATTCAATACAATATTATAATTGCATTGGCACAAAAAAAAGGTTGAAAAGAAAATTGGGATACCTAATCTTACAACAATTATGGCTTGATTTCAACTAATATAACTAATTTAATTTATTTTTTCTTAATGAAAGGAAAGCTTGAATACCTGATTTTATTGAAATTTGTAACCCTATCAATATATATAAGTTAAGCCAAATAAATAAATAAATGAGAGTAAGCGACAAAGTGGGTTACCCAATCTTATTGAAATTTTCAACTTGGTTTCAACTAGGATAGTAGATCACAAAACATGGGTTTTGGTTTTTTTATTGTAATTGCACATAGTAGTTTTACAACCTAAATTGAAACTTCAATTGGGCAAATTGATTTTGGACTAGACCTTGTTTTGACAAATTGGTTTGGGACCTTGGCTTGGAGGTTGCAATAGGGTATGCAATTTGACTAAAGCAAGGGTTGGTATGGGACAATAGGGACGGTGGCCACAATAATGAAATGGAAAGACGTGAAAGACACAACAGGAAAATGGGAAGTAGGGAGGATGTCTATAGCCATATGTTATGGAAAGATTTGCTAACAAGATGTAAGGGGTTCAATTAAAAGGGATGTGGTGGGGGGTGGGGTTGGTGTTTGGTTCCCATGTGGACTAACCAATTGGGTAGACATAAAGGTGAAAGGAGGTGCATAGACCTAGCTAACACCTAAACGACATGATTATTGAGCAATGAATGTTGCAAAGGAAATTTCAAAATGAGCCCAATGATAATGGCAAACAAGGTGTTGAATGAGTTTCGAAACAAGGTTTGAAACAAAATTGTGAATGAAATCTTGAAAAAAATTCCAAATGATGTTTTAGATGAGGTCTTGAACAAGGTCCCAATTGAAACCTTGAACAAGGATCCTAAACCAAATCCTAAATGAAATTTCCAACAATGTCCCATTCAAGGGCTTCAAATGGAATTTCAAAATGAAATCCCCAAACTTCAAAATGAGGTGCTAAGAAATGTTTGGTTGATTCACTTGGTCAATGTGTGAAGTTGCAAACATTTGCTTCAAGCAATGGTGATGACTTCCAACAAATGGTAGCCCTTTTGTGTTGTTATTTTCTTTTATGTTTTCTCTTTGTCAATGTTGCACTAAATGTTTGTTTCATAAATCCTTGTGTAAATTCTCTTTCCCAAATTTCACACTTGTAACATTGTTCAAGCTAAATTGTTATGTGCTAATGGGATATTGTGAAGGTCCCAATATTGCTGATTAAAAAAAAGCTTGATGCTCTCTTGTTACAATAATGTTGTAAGCCTTGTAACAATCTTGGCAAATTACTCTAACAAATTACTATTCTACTATTTATTTATTTTAAAAGCCCAAATTTGGTAGGTAAGAATTTGAAATCATCACTACCATTGCCATTTGTAAATTCTTCAAATGTTTTTAAACCTCAATTGGGATTTCATTTTTCCTCTTTCAAAACAATCTAAAGAACAATCTAACTTTACCTTTCGTTATTTGTTTCCATTCTTGCAATTAATCTTGCTCACAATTGTTCACTTTTTGGGGTTCTTTTGTGCATTTCTTGACCTCCTCCTCCTTCATGTACGTTGTTATTTGTATTAGTTTTTATTAGTGTTGGGTGGGTACCAAACTATGGTAAAAAATCAACATGGTTTTTAAATGGTTCTCATGCAAAGAACTAGTTGGGTATCACTTAAGTGATACCTGAGATGGTACTCAAAGTTTCAAGTATGTAATTTGAAACACCAATTCACAAAGAACTGGGTCTTTTTTTTAATTCAACTTTTGATACCCATGTAGGTTAATAACTGATCCCCAAGTCTGATTCTTAAAGGTTCAAGAGTAGGGAGTCTAGGTTTAGTCAAGGTTTCCAATTAAAGGTGGAAGTAGAGTTTAGGTTTAGGATGAAGGTTACATTTAGTTTAAGTTTAGGTGTAGGTTGGAGGTGTCATTTTTCCCATGTGGGAAACAAGATTATAACCCAAATATGTTGTTTTTGGTGTTCATCATGTTTTTGAAGGTGTTCATTGTGTTGTTGTTGAAGTCCATTGTGATGTTGCTAGTTGCAAATTTTCATTTTCTTATTGCTAGTTGTTAACGCTCATTTTGTTGGGGTTGGTTATCATCCTATTCGTCAACAAACAACTAAAGTACATTGCTAATGTTTATTGTGTTATTCAAATTCATCATGTTGTTGTTAATTGCAAGTGTTCATCATGTTGTTGATGGTTCTCATCATGTTTATTGATGGACAACTAAAATATGGACATTGTTGTTAATGTTCATTATGTTGTTACTAATTATTGATGTTCATCATGTTGTTGGTGTCAATCATGTTGTTGCAAATGTTCATTGTGTTCATTTATTTTTTCAAGCACTACCATTATTACTAATGTTCATCATATTACTTTCCCCCTCTATCACTATGGAAAAAAGGGGTGTTTTGCAACCAGCCCCCAATTAGCCTTGCAACACACCGTATTTCTATGTTGTGAGTGTTATTAGACAAATCACATGAATTGTAACTCACCATATAAACAATGCAATTCAATGCAATTATGTCAAAACAATTCATTTTTAACTACTATGCAATTCCATTATGAATACAACCATAATGTCATGCTAATGTTATTAATTTTCATCAATCCACTAAAATTGACACGTCGCACTATGAGGATTTTTGGATTTAATTTTTTTTAATTTTCAAAATATTAATCCCCATTGTCTAATATGATTGTTAATGATGGTCTAAAATTATGACACATGGCATAATTTTTAAAATTCCACATGGCATATTAATTGAATTTTGAAAAAAAATAAAACAAATATCTATTTTAATAGTCAGATAAATTGGTATATAGCCATAGGTAGGTTGATAGGTCTTAAAACCTACATACTTACATACCTACCCACATAAGTAGATAGAAAAATAAGACCTACTTATTTACGTAGGTAGGCAAATAGGTAGAAAAATACAAGACTAGGTGAATTAAAGAATAATTAGATTTTTTTTAATTAGATTTTTTTCCTTTAGTGTTAATTTTTTTTAATCCATCCCAAAATGGCACATGTATTTTAATGTGAGAACATAAAAAAAACACACCTTCTTTATATAGTTTGTGACATGGGATTCAAAAACAAAACCTATCAATGAAATCCTTTAGTTGATTTTTAGTTGCCAATTGAATTGCAATTATAGAAAGATTTTTTCACATATTTTATGTTTTTTTTCATTATGTAAGTAATAGAATTAAATTATTAATTATCTGATATTTATATCTGTGAATTAATTATTTAATATTTAATTGTTCAAAAATAATGATATAAAATTAACTAATTTATTTCAAATATTTATTTATTATATTATATTATATTATTTTATTTTATTTGAGATAATGATCAGAAAAATATTTTTTTGAATTACATATGTGATAATTAATTATTTGGATCAATTATTTGAATTTGTTAACCAATGAGCTAGTTATATAAATTAATTACTTTACTTCAAATAATTAACTCAATAATAAATTTAGATAATTAGTATCACATAATTAATTATTTTAATTAAATAAATTTAAATGGTCTCAAATAATCAAACTAATTCATCTAATTTGTTAATTAATCATCTCAAATAATTAATCATTTGATTTTAGATAATTTTTTATCAGATGATTAATTATCTAAATTCATATAATTATTCATTTATTATTTAAGTTTAAAAAATGTAATTAGTTATTTGAATTAACTAACAAACTAATTATTTGAATCAAACTAATTTATAATTCATATCAATTATTCAGTTTAAGTAATAAGTTCAAATTAATTAAGAAATTTACAAATTAATAAATAAATGATTGAATTTTCAAAAATTAAACATTAGAAATTAAATGTGAATTTGGGTAAAAAACATGAAGGTATAAATAGGCATACCCAAATGTACACCCAAATTGAATTTTTAATATAATATACACATTGCTTTTAGTTTCACCTTTAAATTTTATATTATTTGTATCTAGATAATTAGTTTGTTAGTGAATTTCGATAATTAATGATCCCATAATGGGATAGTAATTATCTTGATTAATCAATTTAATTCATTATTAAGTATCCCCAATTCAAATAAATATTTGTGTGATTATTATTTGATGAATAATTATTGTTCTTATGCATCCATATTATTCAATTTAATTATCACAATTAATTAATTATCTAATTTAAAATTAATTATATGAATTAAAATTACCTATTCAAAATAATAATGAATTATTTAATATAATTAATAAGTTCATAATAATTAAGTGTATTAAGCATTGGGGGGACACTAATAAAAAAAATAAAAAATACATGAATAAAAATATAGGGTGCAATATATTGGTTGTTGGGTAAATTTTATAACTTAATTAGTTAAAAATAAGGTACATTTCATTTAAATAATCAACATAATTATAATATAAGGTATGTAATAATTTGAAATAATGGATTATAATTCATATAGGGTGGCTTTAATATGTACATATTAGAAAATTAAATAATATTAGGGTGATAAAAAATAGGTTGGACAATTATCTAATATCCCCCCTTAAAAAATGGTCATTTAATGCACATAGATCCAAAATTTACACTAAGTGTCCCCTTTTAGAGTAAGTGTAGTTTATACTTAATAGTTAGATTATTGAAACAATATTTTTTTATAAAACATTACATATGAATTTGCATCCTTATTATGTTATAAATCGTCGCACAATAATCACAACATAATTGAACGTTCAATAGTGGCACACTAGTGGCCATACTAGTTGTATCAATGGGAATCATAGTTGCAAATGTACCCCATAATAGGCAGTTGGAATGTGGACATGTGGCATGATCACATGTATGTATATTGTACATTAACTACAACATAGTTATTGCATCAAAAGCACATTTACAATATTTTTAAAATAGTTGTCACATGCAACTACAATTTAATTCATTAAAAAATCAAACATGGTTGACTATGAATGTATGTATGGTTGGTACAAATTATTGTATAGAAAACCCATTTTCAACTCACTTGCAATTATAATACAACTAAGTTATTTTCTAATTCCTTGTATTTTGAAGGAGGTAGTTGCATAATAATTATATGCCAAAAGGATAGTTGTACAATAGTTGTATATGAATTTCTTTTGAGCTCTAGTTGCAAGACAATGTGGTTTCATTGAACATAATTTCTAATAGTGTATGGTTGGTACTCCCCCTACCCTACATTGTTTTATAGTTTCGAGTTTCATTGGAGGCAAAGGGTTAGTGGTTACAAGGTTTCGACAAAACAAAATGCATTTCATGTATGTTCATTTTTCACCAAAAGTTGTGTTCTTTTGTTCATTTTTTCTTTTATATTGAAGATGTGTTGATAATATGTTTGGATTTGTTTATGTAGGAATAATTTCCAAATTGGAAACATTGCTTAAAACCTTAACTTTACTTTCTATTGTTAAAGGATATTTTGAAATAGTTTTGCACTTAAGCACTTGCACTTTACTCACGTAATTTCTTTCATGAAAAGTGAATCAACTTGTGAATAATTTGTGTGCATTTTCACATTCTTCAAAACTAGGAAGAATGTAATTGCTTAGTTTTTTTAGCCTAGGTTTGTTAACACATTTTGAAAATGGAACCAAATTTTCTAGATGAAATATGTAATGTATTTATGAATGAAAGTGAAATAATGAAAGAATTGAAGGTGAAAGGTTTAAAGGAGTTCCAAAATGATGAAACAATGTAATTACTTATGAAGAAATTGCATGAATAAAAAGGTTAAAATGGAAACCCCATGGTAGAAATTCTTCAACTTGGGTATTATTTATGTCAATGATGAATTACTAGTTGATGTTAAGGTGCCACAAGTCATTCATTGTATGTTGTGTCACAATAGAACAATAGTTCATGCAATATTGGAACAAATAACAAAGTTGAGGAAAGGTTTTGTTTCATATTTCAAGACAAATGGAATAATTGTATTCAAAACACATGTGGATGCAAATTATGACTAATTGTCAAAAAGATTGAAAAAGGAGTTAACAACAACTTGAAATTTTCATTATAAAAACAATATGCAAATGACAGGCTTGTAATGAATCAAATGTAATCTCCAATTTTTTTGGGGCCATAGATATTTACAAAAAATATAATGTGAATTAGAAAGATTTTGTGGAAAATTTGAATATATTAATTCTCAAAATCCATTCGCCCATTCAATTTAATGAGAGTATTTGGTTAAAGCATTTGGCAATATAATTATGCCTTCATGTTGATTTCCCTTCTAAAAAAACCTTTAGTCATGAAGTGTTATTGGATTTAATTGAAAAGACAAAATAAACATATGTCTTACTACTTTTGGCAGAATGTGTTTTGCTATTACAAGTTTTGATTTGTGGAAGTCTAAAGGACCACATGATGTTTTTGCATTAGTTGTGAATTTCTTGGGAGAAGATTCAATGCTTAAAACACATTACATTTTGCTTATTTTAAGCATCTGAAACATTAGGGCAAGCATTGGCAAGAAGTTTGCAAGACTTTTTGAAACAACATGGCTTGATCAAAAGATCCTTGTTTATGTTTAAAATGAAGGTACAAATCTGAATACCATGACAATTACCTTTAAATCAATAGTATGTTATGAAACTTTGGGTCTAATGTAAAGTTTTTAAGGAACTTGTTTTGGACATGCCTTTTTTAAGGTTTGTCAATATGTAATTACTCAAGAAAGAGTTTTGAAGGGCTTGAAATATGTTTCCATTAAATATGTTTTAGATTTGCAAAAATGCATTACATGGTTTTAAAGTCAAAAAGAGGAACATGAATGGATTAAGGCTTGCATTATTGCAAGCTTCAAGCCCAAAAAATTGAACACACCAATCAAAACAAGGTAAAATGCAAGTTTCTTTGATTTGATTTTTTTTCCCTTTTTATCATTTGGAATATTTGTATGCCAAAGTGTTTTTTAATTTATTAATAAGATTCAATTATGTAATTTTGCAACATGGTTGTCATTGCGTCCTTGCGTTTGTTACAATGTGATAGACACATCTAGACACATATGCACCCCTGTGTCATGTTAATGTAGGGTCAACCTAGGTCAAATGCACTCTTGGGTTGCTTGAAATAGGCTTATGGGCGACCAAAACTGAACATGTTTCAATTGTCATAAACTTTGTGGCAATAAAAAACTTTTGGTTGCCAATGATTAGTGACAAAATGTTTTTAATCACCAAGATTGAAACAACCGAAAACATTCCATCATTAATCATGTGGCGACTGAATTATTCGAAAACATTCCATCATTAATCATGTGGCGACTGAATTATTTTCAATCACTGCACATTTTTAGATCTTGGTTTTCCAATTGATGGTGGATTGGTTCCCACCATTGATTTAACAACGAAATTTGATTTGGCAACAAAATTTGGTCTTGCCTAGTAATAAATTGTAAACCTTGCATGTTAATATTCATTTTCTCCTTTGAGTTGTGGGGGCCTTGTGTTGTTTAACACCAACCATTGCCGTATGCCTTGGCAAGGAGGGGTGAAACCTTTATGGGTGTTTGAATTTCAAATCATCAAATGACATTTACAATTGGTGTTGAATTTCAATTGTAAACCTAAAGGTGGAGTTTGATCTTATTGTTGAATACTTTAATTATATTAATCAAACCTATTGTTCTTGTGTAAAATGTTTTATTAATGGAGAGGAGGTGGAATGTATAAAGTCCATGGTATTTGATGTTAAAGGATAAACCAAGGAAGGTGGAATGCAAGTTTTGTAGCAATGTTATTTTGTACCACAAGGATAAAAAGTTCTTCCATTTGGGTTATTGATATGATGGCAATGGGCAAATTAGAGTTACGGTGTGTTCAAAAACACATCCACATGTGAAGGCCCTATTTGCCCAATGCAAGATGGACTTGTCCCTCCACAACTAAATGACATGGAAGTACCAACCCATATCCCGGATGGGTGAACAAAAGACATGGCCATTGAAATGCTAAATCCTTTGGTGGAAGGATAATTTGCTTCGATGTTTCAAATGGATGGGATTCGAATTTTCACCCCTCTATAAACAACATAGAAGGTCCTAATGAATTAAAAGATAACAACATTTTAACCTTTCAACAAGTTTGATTACTTGAGGGAATGAATTCAACCAAAAAATAGGATTTGGACGAGAAGTGGCAACTTTCTTTTATGAAACAACATCCCCTTCAATGTTGTGCAATATCTAGTGTTCATAGAAGTTGTGAAAGCAACCTTCAAATCTCAAACCTATTACAAACCCCCATCATATCATGGATTGCACATATATTTGTTATAGCAATCCAAGGTGGATGTGTCCAAACAAGTAATCAAAAGGACGTGGAATTTGATTCACAAATATCGAACAACCATTTATTTTGATGGTTGGGACAATGGTGCATGACATCCATTGTTGAACATAATGATTGCATGTCTAAGTGGCAATGTATTCATAGGTTCCATTAACATAATTAGGGAGCAAAAGGATGCCCAATATATATGTAATGCATTTGCTGAATATATCGAAACCATTAGAGTCAACAACATTGTACAAATTTGCATAGACAATGCTTTGAACATGAAAAGTGTGGTTAACCTTCTAATCTATCATTTTCCAAATCTTTATTTTCAAGGTTGTGGTGTTCATTGTTTGGACTTGCTATTGGAAGATGGGGGAAAAACAACATGGGTGAAACAAATTTTGAAAAAAATAAAAGTTTTTTTCATTCATACCATAGCACCATGTAACACTATCAATTTTTTGTCATTATGAAACCAACCTAATGTTGTTAAACCACACAAAAACACGGTTTGCAACCAATTTTTTAATGGTTGAAAGGTTGTTTAAGCTCAAACCTGCCATTGAGCAAATTGTTGCCAATCCTAATTTGACAACTTTTGTCAATTCATTATGTGGTAACCATCAAAACCACCAAAAATTTGATTTTGAATATATTTCATTAACTTTGAGTTTAGTAATCTATAACATTGAACATATCAGCACCAACATGAGATATTTCATTTATAACAAGGTGTATTTGTTCATATCAACATGGGAGTTTATTTTTAAAATTTGATTATAAGTTTGAAACAATCAATGATAATGTTTGTTGGATTGGTATGTTCAAAGTTAAATGTTTTGTTCACCCATCAAATATTAAATGCACTTCTACAAATAGATGCCATAAGTAAAACTTTCGTTTGTATTAAATCAAATGACATGTATTTATAATATAGTTGTAATAATATTTGAATTATAAGCTTTAAAGTGATTTTTTAATCCATAAATTAACGGAGCCAATTAAAAGAAATGTATAGGAATACACATAACATTTTCAAACATCAATCTTTATTCTTGGAACCCTTGATGGGTTAAGGTGATTAAGTCCTTAGTGATGGGTGATCTTTTTTGCATTTTGCAAATTTTTTTGAACACATTAAACCTTGAATTTCTGAGACTCTAATTGCTATTAACAATTAATGTTTAGAAAAGACTTTGGGTTTTTTGTCATTAAAGACTTAAACGATGTTGTCGAATGGACAATTGGGCAAACAACCATCAAACGGACAATTTGATCAAAACCTTTGAAACAAGTTATCCCACACATCATTTGGTACTTATCCCCCCAAACCTTTGAGAGGCCCACCCTTAACCATGCATAAGTAAAAGATTGCAGAAATTTCCAATGGGGTGAGCCCTTCATTGACACAATCCCAAGAGTGTCAAAAGCTTGAAGACAATGATCTTAAACAAATTGCCACACAACAATTCCATAAAATTGTCATGACATTTTTCATGGAACACACAATGGCATACCTCGATAGTGCTTTTGTGAACAAGTAAAAAACTAGCTTGGAGAAGTATAAATAGGTCATGGAGCATAAATTTTTGGTAGAATTAAATAGTTCCTCACAATACACCAAACTTCAAAATTTTGAAGGGTTCCTAGAATGGTCTGAATGCAAAATTTTCACATGTAGCCACAAACTTGTTACAATGGTTTGATGCCCTTTATCCACAAAAGGACAAGGTGCATTGAACCATAGAGGTGGAAAACTTATGGGAGAAAATTTCATGTTGGGCCAAATTCTCAAAAAATTGGTCAAGAAAAAAGGCGAGGTTTGCACCATGGATGGAAGAAGGCACTGGAAACCTTCTGGCTCAAATTGGAAGTTGAGGTGGGTTATGGATTCCAAGCACAACAAATGTGCTCCCATTGTCAGTGGAGACAATAAAGGTGGTTATGGTGTGGTGCATGATGTGCAAATCGAAAGATTTGATTGCATCCCAAGCACGATTGAATTGGCGGGGAAGACATTGAAGATGGATTATAAGCAAGAAGCACATAATAACGGTCACTAAAAGCCTTAACATGCCCATGTAAACACCAAGTGTCATCAAATTCCTTGCCATCCACATCAAGACCATGGAAGCATACACATTGTGGTGGAATGGGGGAACTTTTTGAGAAATGTTGGATTATAACATGAAATACTCCCCCATTATGCATAGACATACCTTATTGCGGCAAGGGGGGTTGAATATGGAAGCGCAAACACGACTTGTCACCTTTAGGTGAAATCGTGTGAAGTTGGCATGGGCATTCATAATCATTATGAATGCGGTACATCATTGTATAATTTTTCACAACAACTTGTCCAAGGATAACATTATGTTGCATTTTTCGTAAGAAAAGCCAAATGTTGTGTACATAGGCATGTGTGATCGGGGTGAAGTTGGGTGCTTGCAAAAGGTGACACCATCATTGTATGGGTTTGCAAAAGAGCAAGATGCGACCAATGTAAAGAAAGTGTGTTGGTGGGTTGCCCTAAAATTATTTTTTGTTTACTGCAAGTCGGGAATGACAAATTCCCCTTGATGAATGGTTAAGCAACATGCCACAACTTTGAGGTCTGAAGCATATTTGGTGGGCATGCATAAAAATGTCATATGGGGTGAAGATTGGGATGCAAAATATTTTGTGGACAATTCAACCAAAATGTCATTTGGGAAATTGATCCACGACATGTATGACCCAAATCCAAAAGCACAAAGAATTATTCAACACATCGTGCGCATATTGATGGGGCCTCCATACATGATTACACCTGAAGAGTGTTATCAAAGGTAGCTATAGATAATTTGTAGTTGCTAGATATGGAATATGGTGTAATTTGCATCATCTTTAAAAAATGACATGTTTTGGACTTGAGAATTTTATAAGACCCAATTTTGTAAGTAAATCATGTTGTCATGTGTAATCAAATTTTGAGATTTGTGAATCCATTTTCTTTACACATTTGAAATTTGTGTTTAGATCTATGCTCTATAATGATGGTGGGTTTCTTGTAAACATAAGATACAACAATCATTTACAATTTTACACAAGTATTGCCCATTTATTTTTTATATTTTTGAATTATGGATGATTAGACTTACCATTGATAATTTGTTCCAATAAATGTTCTTATATAATTGATAGACATCAAATAATGAAAAAAATCAATAAAAATTCATTTGAAATAACATTTTTTAATGCAAGGCATTCATTTTGTAGACTTTATTTTGGTTTTCATTATTTTTTGGCAATGCCTACCAAGGCAAGGAAATTGTGTTTAAATTCATTATATATTATAGTAGCTTAATGGATTTTGGCCCTCAGGTAGAAGGTCTATTTTTATTGGAGATTTTGAAATATAATATTTTGGCTTGTGTTGAAACTTGGGATTAATGATAAAGTTGTAATATTTTGAAGGAGTTTGGTTTCTTTTAGAGGATTCTTTTTGAAGATTATATTTTTGCATGGTGAAATGTTGGAATTTCCATAATTTTTCTTTTGCCTTAAGGTATTTTTTAATGTAAATGGTAAGGTCATAGTTTGACACACTAAAAAGATGGCAACCAAAAAATTACAGTTGCCAAAAATTTCGGTCGCCAAACATGTAGCGATTGAAAATTTTTGGTCACCAAGCTTGTGATGATAAAAAAAATTTGGTCACCAATAAGCTTGGTGATCAAAATCTGTTTTAGTCGCCAATCATAACAAGGGTAGCCCGAGTGTTAACAAATATTTTATTGCGTCCATCCTAATAGATGCAATGAATGCATTAGGACAAACGTTTACACGACGCCCAACACAAAATGGCCGTGTCATGTTGATTTCGACAACCTTGTTTTGTAAGCAAAGTGATCATGTTTCAAAAAACCCTTTAGTTTTAAGAAACCATTGCTCTTTGTTATAATAAACAAACTAATTTTAGGGTCACTAATCATGTGACCTTTTGACTCACATGGCATATATCACAAATTATAATAAATATTGTGTCTCATGTTGCCATTGCTTACATCTTAAACCAATCTAAAGGTCTTTGGTTGTCAAATGATGGGTTGAATGTAGCCATATCCATGAGCCTAAAGTTAAAGGACAAAACGAACCATCTCCCTTTATCAAATGTTTTGATTAATGATATTGATGATTCTGGTTTAACTATTGAGTTGGAAACTTTTGCAAAGAACATTAAAAAGGAGTTTATCATGGTGATTAACTCTTTCCTTTCTTTCTTGAAAAGATATAATAAGAGAAAAACTCATAATTTGCTAGACTTGATGTTAAATCCTAGATTTAAGAGTTTGAGATTGATCTATTCTTTTATTGGTCATGAACATAGGGTGACTATAGTTGAAAAATATGATAAAAAATCCTTGGTTTCCTATGTTATTTTAGTCTTATCATCATTTGCATCCATTGTCCAAAGTTGAAAGTTCCATTGATGAAGATAGGAGTGTGGACATTTGTGGGATGGTGATTGGCATTAGCGAAGGTATGAAAGAGCTTGTTAACTAAGAATTGTTGATATTTCATAAATATTAAATTGATGTAAAAGATATCAAATGGCCTTTAGATGGTGGAGGAAATATGGGACCATGTTTCCAACTATTGGCTTTTCAACTAAACAAATATTAAAGATTATAGGTTTACAAATTGAAACAAAAAGAATATTTTCCCTTGTTGGAATTTTCATCAATTTGAAGAAATGCCACTTACAATTAGATAACATTATGATATTAATCTTTGTGAAATTGGCCGAATGATGCAAAAGTGAATTGTAAGGGTCCTATTGGTGGATCTAATTTGGGGGGGACACTTAGTGTAAAGTTTGGGATCTATGTGTGTCAAATGACCATTTTTAGGAAGGGTTTTAAATAAATGTCCAACCTATGTTTTATCCCCTTGTTATTATCTAATTATTTAATATATACATATTAAAGCCACCCTATATTAATTATATTCCATTATTTCAAATTATTGCATACCATATATTATAATTAAATTGATTATTTGAATAAAATTTAACCTATTTTTTATTAATTAACTTATATTTTACCCGACAACCAATGTATTGCACCCTATATTTTTATTCATTTTTTTTTTTTAAATTAATTTT
>Ga0116227_10003732_pt1 | contig 33646 bp, 22 predicted proteins | sample S1TSphgellanicum_FD_89693 | JGI IMG/M metagenome (GOLD analysis project Ga0116227, IMG submission 89693) | Host-associated microbial communities from peat moss isolated from Minnesota, USA - S1T2_Fb - Sphagnum magellanicum MG | ecosystem: Host-associated > Plants > Peat moss > Unclassified... | reverse complement strand
CTTCCCATTGCTTCTGGAAAGGCAACAGAAACTCAGGACACAGATTGTGTATAATGGTTTGCCCAAGTTTTTGGGAAGATTATTATATGCTTATCTACACCCACTGTTGGGAGCTGATGAACTAAGTGGGTAGTCATGGCAGCTTGTCACTGCCGTTCGTGATGAAGGTGATGGTCTGTCACTTTGTTAGCGAGTCTCATGAGGTTATGACTGCACTCATTGTCGTGTTACCTTTAATTGTTGTTGTGGAGATTTCTCTGCAACTTCATCGATCTAGTTTTTAATGGGGTATGGATTGAACATGCAGGTGCCCACAGCTTGAAACACTGTCATTAAGACGCACTGGAACTGCCTCTGCTATGCTTCACTGCCGTCGACTGATCAACTTGGATGTATCAGCCTGTATCAAATTGTCTGATGCTGGAGTGCGGGCAGCTGCCACAGCATGCCCTCTTTTGGCATCTTTGGATATGTCAAGCTGTGCTTATGTCAGTGATGAGACTCTAAGGGAAATTTCACTGGTCTGCACCAATCTTCGCACCCTTGATGCATCCTACTGCCCCAACATCTCTCTTGAGGTTGCCTGCTCAGCCCTGTTGTGTGTCACCAGTTTTAGGTCTGAGACAAGCAACACTGCTGTTCATATTTTTGGGTAGCTTTTTATGCTAGCACTGTTCGTAGTGTGAAGTAAAGAGGTCTAGCTTCCCAAGAGCTATCTGGATAAATCTGAGTCAGCCAGAATCCAAGAGGAGGAGAAAGTGGTTAAACTTCACCAGTTATTGTTTTGACCAACTTAACTGATTTGAGATATGGCAGGGAGTTCGCATGCCGATGTTGACTGACTTGAGGCTTCATAGCTGTGAGGGCATCAATTCATCATCAATGGCTGCTCTCTCTCATTGTGTGATGCTTGAGGTAAGCTTTGCACACTTTGGCTAAGAAGAAATGGACTGTTAAGGCCAATCAAAAAGTCATATACAGTTGTCACAAAGGACAGTCAATGTTCGCTCAAATCAAGTCATTTCGTTTACTCTTGAAAGCATCTGGTGTAGGACAATAAACTCTGCAGTCATTTATTTGTCTATCAATCTCTCCATGAGGATGAGTTAAGGAATTAAGCTTCTGTTTACTCTGTGGTTACAATATGCATTTCACATTGTGCATGGCTCGAATGCTTTGGACGGTTGTTCTTTGCATGTCACTGGCCTTTACCCACCATAGGGAGCTCTGATGAAGTCAGTGGGGAAGTTGTGGTAGTTAAGTCACTATCATACATATTACTGTTGATGGTCCCTGAACAGGTGTGAGACTGGTGCTTTTGTTCATAGCGGTGTGTGTCTTTTGTTTTTTGTTTGTTCTGTCTTTCCTTGTTTGGTTCTTTCTATGGCTTCCTGAGGACATGTTAACCTTGCTGTTTTTCTTCATCATGAGAATGGAGACTTCTCTATTCTTATGAAAGATATTTGCATTATGCTGGATCTCACTGGATTGGAATCATTTTGCAGGTGCTAGCAATGGATTTGTGCGCGCTTTTGACTGCTGTGACATTGGACCTTCCTCACTTGCAGAGCATCAGCTTGAGCAACAATCGCAAGTAGAGTCTCTCCTCATTGTTATATTGTTTCAATATGGCATGTACAAGGATGCATTGCATAGACATTCAATCCTTAAACTGATTTAGTACAGAATGGTGGCTAATTTGATGTGTGATGATTTTGCAGGTTTGTGGAGCTCACATTGCGTAGCCCTTCTCTTACAACAATAAATCTGACCTCCTGTCCTGCCCTTAGCCGCATTGATATCACGTCCAGTAGTCTTGAGGTACTGTTGAACTGTTGCTCTAGAATGCACATACCTGATATGCAGTGAGTCCAAAACACAATAAATTCAGTTAGTGGTGCTGCAATGTCTGTAGTGAGAACTGGCATACAGTGATAGCCTAACATGTCCATGGGATTGCCTTTTTTCCACCTAGTTATTCATTTGGAGTGTGGTCTGGTCAATCTAATAATTTTAACTTTGTCAGAGATTTTGGTCAGTGCTCTTGCATTGTAGCTGGATCTGTGCTCAGGTTTGAGAGCATAGACGCCCTGTGATGATTACTGAGAATGACACTTCAATTCCTGGTTGATGCAGAAATTGCAACTGAGGCAGCAATTGGGGCTTGCCAGCATGGTTTTGCAATGTCCATGGCTTCGTGAGGTTGATCTGACTGAGTGCGAGTTGTTAACAGATACAGTCTGCAATGTCTTCAGTGATGGTGGTGGCTGCCCAAGACTTAACTCCTTGACTCTTGATAACTGTGATGTATGTTCAATGCCCTCCTAAAGAATACTGTGCAGAGATTTTGAGCATAATGTTGCAGATCCATCCTCAAATCAGAGATTTTGTTATTGCAGTCTTGTCCCAGAGATCTGTGGCAACAAACTTATTCAATTCTGTTGGCTCTCAATTGAGCTGTGGATCAGAGATCTCCACTCAAAGTCAAATGGATCTGTTGGCTCTCACTAATTTTGACTGACTTCCAAATCCTTTGTGTAGGGTTTGACCCGAGTGAAGCTTTCATCATCATCACTCAGCACACTTTCTCTTGCGGGTTGCCGCAATATTTTGTCTCTTGAGCTCTCTTGCCCCATCCTGCAGCGCCTCCAGCTGGAAGGCTGTGACCGACTCATGGATGCGTCATTTTCTCCGGTCCATTTCTTGCTTCTCTCTTATTGTATTATTAATGTCTTTTTGTCATCAACATTCTCTTTGTTTCATTTGGCTAAAATTCATTCTTGTGACTCCCATATTCCAGGTGCACCAAAGAGCTTCGTATGTATTAACGAGAGAGCTAGGTACTAAAATGGGGAAATGGGGTGGGGTTAACAATACAGGTGGGACTCTTCTCTTTAAATCTTGGAATATGCCCCCACTTAACAAAACTGGAGATTGAGGCTGCTCAGATGACAGTGCTAGATTTACGTGGATGTGGTGTGCTCTCTCAAGCTGCTATCTGTTGCCCTCGCCTACTGTCTCTGGATGCCTCCTACTGCAGGTGCAGGATACTGTGTTTCAGACTCTCCTATTGATGCACAGATTGCATACATGTTTTTTCATTTGGTGATTAGCATCATTGTGCAAAAATTTCTTCTATAGCATCTTCTACTATGGCTACATATACTGAAGTTCTTATGTTATATTTTACTTAGAACAATGTTTTGTTGTTTTCAGCAAACTGGGAGATGACTGCTTGGCAGCCACAACAGCAGCATGCCCAGCCATACAATCCTTGATTTTGGCAACCTGCCATGCGGTGGGGCCTCCAGGGTTATTATCACTCAAGAAGCTCTGGGACTTAACCATGCTGGATCTGTCCTACACTTTCCTCACTGATCTTTCACCCATTTTTGAGGCTTGCCCTCGTCTAAAGGTATGTGTGATGCACCTAGTTCATGTGTGCCATTTGTTGAAAAGGGAGAATGGAAGAGAGAGTAATAGTGTTGTGGTTAACTCTGACAGAGCTGACTTACCAAGAAATGTACTGGTGGCAATTCTGGGAAGCAAAGCTGTCATACTGATTGAAGTTGTGAGGTCTATTAGTAGGCAACAAAGCTCTTGTAGTCTGTATAGCAACTATTGCAGCTGTCCTAAGGCAGCCAGTATTGTCTGCTTATGATCCAGTAGACCAAATGGGGTTTTTATCCCTCGGAGGTTCCTCATGGTCAATTGCTGGTCTTTGTACCTCTATGCAAGCATGGATGTGATCAGAATTGGGCCCCCTAGTGTTCCCATCAGGGCCGTCAAGAAGATAAAGTTGTGAGGATTTCAAATCATCTTTGCAAGTATCATTTCATGTAATAGGTCAAATTCAGGGGAATTAATTTGTCAGTGCTGCATTTCCAACCTAGAGATGTTCTTTGCCTTGCAGATATTGCGGCTATCAGCATGCAAGTATCTGAGTGAATCAGCACTTGATGCCTTACATGGAGGCAAGGTGCTCTCTGAGCTAGAGGAGCTGGATATATCCTATGGAAGCCTGGGTCATGCTGCAATTGAAGGAGTTCTGGCACATTGCCCTCATCTTACACATGTCAGTTTGAATGGCTGTGCCCATGTAACAGACCATCTATGGAGCCACCTTGCTTGCCCCCCTACTCTAGGATTGGGAAGATCTGAAGATGTAGGTATGGAAGATGCTTTCATTGATCAGCAAAGTCCTATGGATGTTGTGTCTCCTAGTTCCCTCCTGTCTTCAGAAATGATCCAAGAGATCATATGTGATGAAGATCTGGGTACTGGAGAATTGAAGGAGGGTGTCTGGTGCTTGCCCTCAACTGATGACTGCTTCACACCTGAATCCAAGTCTAGTTTTGTCAATCTGCCTGTAAATAGCTCAGAAAAAACAATGGCAGGATTGCACCCAGTCTGTTCTGCAGGAGAACCCCAGCTGAGTACTGAAAATGATGGCAACCAAAACCAGACCCTCCTCCCAATGCCAGAGTTGGAAATGACTGAATCATTGCGAGCACTCCAGATCCTTAGCTGTGTGGGCTGCCCCAACATTTGGACTGTCAAGATCCCTCGAGATGCCGCGTGCCTCTCTCTCTCATCACTGAACCTCTCTCTTTCCATCAACATTCGGGAGGTTCGACTAGGTTGCATCAACCTGACCTCCCTTAACTTAAGGTGAGTTTTCTGTCATCTACATAGGGGAATTGCTCTTGTGTGATAAGCAACTTTATTGTCTGAAATCCAATCTTGTGAGACGATGCTGTTGTTTGGTAAGGAGTTTGTTTGGAGTTAGTCTCTTGATCTGCAAAGCCATTTGCCTGTACATGTACATTTTGACATTGCATTCTCTGGTGTAGCCAGCTGTGCCAAAGACAGTGCTCAACAATCTAGTTGTAGTAGGCACATGGCAGGTCTATTATGGTGTGATCTGTTTATACTCCCTGACCTTTAATTGTTGATTTGAATATTGGTGCCATATTTTTCCTAACACTTGGTTGCACTGGTTGCTGCAGCCACTGTGCAGCTTTGGTTGTTCTTGAGCTGGACTGTCCCCGCCTTATCACTCTGTGTCTGCAGGTATCATTTGAGGTTTTGTTATTTCAAATATCTTGTCTTCTGTTGGTTTTATATTGGTTGATAAAATCTGGTTACAGTTTCTGCAAGTTTGAGCAACTTGAGATTGATGAGGCTCTTGACAGTTTGCATAACGAGTTGTTTAAAAGGTACCTTCTCTGGCTGACAAGACTGACTGTTTGTTTGCAGGATTGTGGAATTGAAACAGAGATGCTGGAGCATGCTGTTCTGGGCTGCACTCTTCTAGAGACTTTGGATGTCCGCAGTTTGAAGGTTCGTCTCTTTGCTTTGTTTGAATTGTGATCATTTGTGATGAAAGGACAAATAACATCTGCAGAAAATAGGCCTGTGACCTGAAAGCAGCAGCTACTGCTGAATGGTTTTGATCATGTAACTAAGATCTATTAAGTAGACCTTGAGTGCAAGAGTTGAAGGTGCAGCTTAGTTATGCTGTCAAGTTACAAGGTCTATAATATCAACGAGGCTGTTGTTTTCCTGAGTTCTTATAGTTGTAGGGTGATCTCTGGCAGTTATCTTCGGCAGCGTTGATGCGGATGCGTGCAGCATGCCCAGGGCTCAAGCGCCTCTATAGCACCTCGTCTTCTTAAGTAAAGAGCAAGGGTGGCACAGTGCAGCACACTTTATGGTAATACATCAACAATCTTCAGCTCAAGTTGATCTCATTTTTTATCCACATTCAAGATCCTGCAAAATGCAAAAGGTGGGCTCTGAATTTTGCCTTTTCCCTTCCTCCACCGATAAAGCAAAAAGATATCCTCTCCTTAGTTGGTGTTCCAGCTGATCATCAAGCTGACACTGCTAAAAGTGAGATGGAGGACTCATATTTTTGCTCACATCAACTTTTGGCGCCACAGGGTGAAATATTGGTCTTCCCTTTCTTGCACTCATTGAGGCTGATGTTACTCCACACAGGCAGATTTACTCAACATATTCCTATGTTTTGTTTTCTGCATCATCTTTCCGCTATGACTTAAACCACATCTGCTTGTTGGGGGAGTGTGCGACGGTTTAGGCACTAAGAAGTCATGGATATGAAGGTGACCAGGGGCATCACATTAGCATCCAAGGAATATTATGTTTCATGCTTCTTCACAGGCCCCTTGTCGCAGTCAAATAGAAGCTGACATCAGTGGTCTACTTTCCTTTGCGAAGCACAAGATTTTTGATCCGTTATGTAAATGCTTGATAGACTTATCAAGGCAGATTAATTTTGTGACAAGAAATTGTAGATTTTCTTTAACATATGTTTTTGGCATTTAGCACTTTGTTGCCTGTGAAGGTACTTTGTGGAGGCTGTATTGTTAGCAGTAATTAGTTAGGTGTATACTTCACAGGGTGAAAACTTTTTTCCTTTGCATCAGGTAGATGTGGTGCCATCTTGTTTATCTCATTTGAGATGATTGAAAACTCTTCTCTATATGGTTTTTTAATTACCTGGCATGTAATCCCAGAGGAGACCAGGAGTTCTCCCCAAGGTGTCAACAATCAAGCCCAAGAATTGCTGAATGCACACCTCTTTTGGTACAATATGCAAATTGTTGACTTCAATGTTGCAACTTGAATCCTATTTCCTCATCAGGTTTTCCTCACTGCTCTAACCTGGGCTGCATCATTCATACTTGTGTCCAGGAGGTATAACAGGACTCACCAGTGCTTGAGTTTAGGTGACTCTTCAGGAGTTTTGACTGTTTCTCGATATTGTGTTCCTTTGGTGTACAATTATTTTCAAAGGGGGTTCTGTCTTAAATTTATGTGTCACCAAGACAATGTTTTGCAGGTGCTGTACATTGTTGATGCATAAATGGATTGTTGCAAGGAAGTGGAAAGAATTGGTGGTGAGGCTGACTTCTAAATCTTAAGTAAAGGAATTGACTGAGGATGCAGCTGGGAGTAAATGTCTGTCTTTTCAAAGGATGATGATGATAACAAAGTCTTTGCATCTTTGTTTTTTGGATTTAGGGTTTATTGGTAATTTGGGTAAGTGGGTAGGTAGCCTAAGTAGACATGTAGGTATCTAGATAGGTACACTAGGTAGGTGGCCAGGTAGGTTAGTAGGTTGGTAACCTGGTATGTAGGTAGGTGGGTAAGATGATAAACTAGGTAGGAGGGCAGGTGACGTACTGAAGAGGCCTGGCACCCTGCCTACCCCCACACACACAGCCCACTCCAAAGAGAAGAACAAAAAAAATGAAAGAAGTTTGGGTTAGTTGCCAAGAAATGAACTTTTGGCACCGGGCAGTTGATAAAACAATTTACTTTTCGCAGTTTGAAGAGTATTTTAGGCAGACCGTAAGTTGAACTTGAGATTGCAAAGTCAACTAGGGTTGAGGACTCGACGAACAGGAAATGTCCACTTGCCAAAATAGCAAACGCAAAAAGTCAACTTAGCAAAATAACTGGTGTTCCACACTGGGGGCTGGAAAGTCACAGAGATGTTAATGAATCACCTGTGTGTGTTGTTGCCTTTTTGTTCATGGATTGGAGTTTCCTGACATGACCTCCTTGGGATTTCTGGACACACAGTTTTACAACATCTGGCTTGCTCATGATGTCTTTGGGAGAAGACAGAAGACCATTTGTGGGCATACTCTCCCTCCCAGTTTGTATGCAATTTGTGCTCAGTACATGGGGTTTTTCTTTCACCCTCCCTGCATGGGGGTGTGATTCCACACTTTTGAACCTCCTAAGGGCTTTGCAAAATCTGGGTTTGGCTTTGTAGTTTTTGTTGTAAAGGAGTTTCCTGTATCAAAATCTGGGTTTGGGTTTGGGTTTGTAGTTGTTGTAAAGGAGGTTCCTGTATGAGTGGGTTCTCCTGAGTGAGGGTGTTCCTCAACCTCAGGAGAACCCATGAGTACAGGAACCTCCACTCATGTAAATGACTATTTTTTTATGGGAACTCAAGAACATATTAGAAAAGGAGGATCTCCCCCTGGCATAACACCCTAGGGTTCTTATGCTGAGGGAGATCAGTATTGTGACATAACATGAAGTCTCAGGGCTTAAGGATACTCAAAGAGAGAGAATTGCCAAGTTATGTTCTGTTCTGCAATTCACCTTTTCCATGTGAGGTTTGACTCAATTTGATGTTCTTAGCACTTCAAACCGAATTTTGCTGCTGAAGAAAAGGCTTCTTCAACTGCAATATTTACTGAGGACCATACTTGCTAGCTATAATTGTCCAAACTTTTGAAGGCAATAAAATGTACTAGAAGACAATGTCAATCCCATTTTGCATTATTCCCATCGATACATATAAACCTCTCAGAAGGTTTTAGGAACATAAACAAGTGAGTTAGCAAGAGGATGAACCAATTTGACAGAAGTCCAAGAGGCTTCAAGAGACACAGATCTATATACTAAATGTCAAGGTCAAGATCTCCAAGTCAACCACTTGTCTATGCATTTAGCAACAGCTGATAGTTTTCTTCTATTGATCAGTGGTTGCCTTTCATCATGGATTCAGCTCTTAGAATTGAGAAAGAGATCTGCAGGAGCTAATTTACAGTTCTTACTTGGGCCATCTGTCATTGTGGGGTGTATATCAACCCACTGCTCTTTTGCAGCTCCTTTTTGTCATCTTTTGCACACCTACTGTGGCTTGTTCACCCTCTTTCTTCCAGCATTCACTGGGTGCCTTGCTGAACTAATTTACACTCAAGGTTGAATAAATTGCAACCTCAAAACCCTTCATCATACCTGAATTACATCCCAATAGCAGCGCATATTGGATTTCTGTCTTAATAATTGCATTTTGTAATTGCTTTACACCTACTGCTGCACCAGATGGTTCCCTGTTTGAATCCCATCCGTCTATTGATCAAAGGATGTTATTTTTAGATCTGAATTTGCATTACCACTTTTGTCTCATCCTAGTCTTGTGGGCGGGCAGACCAAAGGGAGCTTAGTGCCTGCAGACAGGTGAAATGATCACTTATTCCAAGGAGGCCTCTTGCTGCTTGATGGGTTGTCAAAATTCGAAGCATTTGCTGCATCACTTGTTGCCGCAAATTATCTGCCTGTGATATTGTTGCCATTGCCAAAATATTAAGCACACCAAAATAATTCTCCTATTTGATTTGTTTTTACATTGAATCACAAACTGTAGATTTGAATTGTCTTAGAAGCAATTTGAAGGAAAAGGAAGAAATTTACTATGACTGAGTGGACACCATCTTTCAGTACATTAAGACAAGAATAATTTTTTTACAAATACACTTTTACATCACATAATATTGAATAAAGACCTGTGATTTCTTTATGTTTGGACTACCATAATATGCAAAACCATCATTAAAATTCCTTGCAGCATTGACATGGTTGAAGTTAAAAAGCGATCAAGGAAACAATATTTGTGACAACATTTCTCATTCACTGTAGTGTGCTTTCACCCTCCAAGGACCCAAGTTTTGAGGAGAAACTGCGATATCTATTGCAATCTCTGAGGGTGCATTCACCAACTATAGAAAGATTGATGCATAAAGAGTGATAGAGAAAAAGTTGAGTGATGAGAACAGAAACTGATGTACCTGATGCACGAAAGATTCAAACATGCTCAATTTGCCCATAGCCATAGCCATTTGACTCATGTAGTTAGCAACAGTTGGTGACCTGCCCAATAAGCCATTTGCAACTGTATCTGCAAGTGATTGCTGTAATGCTTCCATTCCTTGTGAAAGTGCATCCTCTGCCTCCTGTGAAGATTGTTGTAGATTACAAATACCAACTAGCTGCTGTTCTGTCAAAGGCTCTATTTGTGGTATAAGAATCTGCACAACAATATCAATGCCCCAACAAGCAAAGCTCAAGCAAACAATCCCTAGAAGTCCCTTCAAAATTCATACAACACAAGCAATTCTTTTTCCAATCAGAAAAAACCTATGTTTGCTATATCACATTTCTTTCAAAGTTCATATACAACAATAACAAACCTAGATCCATTTTTAAAAAAACCTACATTCACTATAAAGAATTTCAAAGTTTGTACTAATGTTGTCCAATTCTTGATTTCTGAGAGGACCTTCAATGTCAATTTTGAACTTTTTCCTTCGTTTGATAGAACCTACAATGCAGTTCCGAAAGCAATTATCTACATTCAGAAAACCTTTGATTCTGGAGATTGCCCTCAAAATTTGAAGCCTAATCCAGTTTAAGACCGAGTTTACACCCATCTACCTTACACACAACTAAAACTAGTGAAGCATTTGTGTAATATTGCTCTTGTGCAACAAGTGCAAAAATCCCAAGACTAAAGATTGTGCACTACTTCATTGTTTTCGACAAATTAAATTGACAAGTTTGTTTGAAAAGTATGGTTTAGCTTTTTCCCTTTGAAAAAAGTTTTACTCCTTTAGCTAGAGAACCTGGACCTGCTGAAAATGGGATAAGCATCCTAGTGGTGGTGTTGGTGGTGGTTCTAGTTTCAACAAAAGGCAGTTACACAATTTGGATCCCATTCTGGTTTTGGCAAAGTTGTGAGCATCCAGTTCAGGTACCCTAGAACCTGACCTAGAACCAACCAGGGAAACAGCTTTGTACCAAAGAACCTCCCAACACTAGTTCTTACAACAATAACAAACATACATCCACCCAGACAAAACCTTCATTGACAATATAACGTTTTGTGGTTTTGGGTTGTACATAAGTACATAGATTGAGAAATTGAGATCATAGATTGAGATCAATTACTTGCAGCTGAGACTGGATTTTTGGTTAAGAATCTAGAGCTGTTGAGTGAATTTGGTTATGAATTTGAATTTGTAAACTGGGTGGGAGTCATGATATGTATATATATAATATTTGATGAGTAAGTACTGTGATGTACCTTGAGGAGTTGGGATGGTCGAAAACCACCCATCCACATGAAGCATATTCTCTCAACTGGTGTTTTCCACATGCCGGACACAATGTGGAAAACATCTGATCTTGCAGCAACTGCCTTGAGACGGAACATTTGCTCATAGTGCCTCATATTCTCATCAACAAGTAAGCGCAACTGACTTTCACTCACATCATTTGCGGCTGCTTCTTGCTGCATTAATGTTGCTCGAAGATTGCGCATCTGTCGCTGTTGCTCTTCAATCCATCTTCCGTACTCTATGTCCAAGCTGCTGTACCTCGCTGCTGCTGCCATGCATGCATGCGAAAATTAGTCCCACATTCATCTCACATAGAACACCAAAGCTGAGCTGCAAAATGAAAAGACTTGGTTTGTGTTTAATGGAAAGAAGAAGACAGTCAAGTAGCACTAACGCAGGTTTTTGCAGCTTAAGTACCAGGACGTCTAACAGCACCGGCTGCTGCATTCGCGCCTGCTCCTGCAACAGCTCTTGAATATTGAGGAATCAGCTGATGCTGGTTGATCTATGTCCACGGTCCCACACCCACCACCAGCATCACCACGGTCCATGAAAAACAAAAACTAGTGCAACAACGGGCTGGCTACACATGATCATCATGCGCAGCACCCAGTGATGAGCTCTGCAGATCATCGTCATAAGACTAAGTTGTCATGATGTTGAATGTGAAACTCACATGCTCTTGTCGAGCTACACTCTGAAGTTCCTGCTCCAGTTGATTCAACTTGACGCGGCTGGATTCCAGTTGCTGTACATACGCCTGATTGATTCACCACCACCACCACCACCTACCAAATTTGTCAATCCCGGCAGCAGAACCATCGGCCGACACCAAAATTCACAATGACTCTTCCTTGCGAGCCTGAGTTTAAGACAAGATGGAAGATCATTATCACAATCAAGAGTTTTATACACTGGAGGAAATATTGTTTGAAGTTAATCACGGAAGGTGATGAGGATTTGACAAATCGACTAGCCTTCTTTCTTAGTCGGCTTTTGCGTGCTGCTTCACGATTTTGAGCCAGCCGCCTAAGTGCCTGCACAGTTCACATAGAGTCCATGGCACCAGCATGGATTTCATTACAAGTACCCAAAAAAGAAAAAAAGAAAGAAATTGCTTCAACGCTTCCCAGTGTCGAGTCCATGCAAACTAGCTGCTTCGAGGTAGCTAGCCCCACAAACATCGTCCTTTGAACAACAGTAACAATAAGTTCCAGATTGTGCATTTTGCAAGCTTTAATTCCAGCCGCTAAATCCAAAGCACATCTAGTTCGATGAAACGACTTGAGAATTACTACGCAGGCAGACGTTGTCTGTGTACTATGTAGTTGTAACCGAACCTGTCGAGCTTGTGATCCAATTTTACCTTGCCATGATCAACAGCAGCTGTTGCAGCTTCATGATCAGCTATGGAAGCTGCAGTATCTCTTAATCTTGGACTGTTGTCTGCCATATTCTAGCTAGGATTAATCTGTAGTTCAGTCTCGATGACTGGCAAGCTTAGTACTCTACTTCATGACCTCGGGTGAATTGTTGAAACTAGCTAGGAGATCCACTGCAGCAGCATGGTTCATCCCAGCTGATGTGTTATGTAAAATGTACTCTCGCTCTGGAAAAGACTTGGCATGATCAGCTTGGACACTACTGGATCATGCACCTGGGCAGCTATTTCTTGGCTTTGAATTCTACCAAAAAATCAGTTTTTTTTTTCAGCAGCTGCTTTCTGTCATGATCAATTCTGCAGAACTCCCAGCTGTAGCCAAAACACATTATGATCAACCCCAAAAGGGGAAAAAAAAACATAAGAAATAAGAGGAAGAAAAAAATTCATGAGGTCCACACGACTCATCTTCTTGCTCATCTTCTTTCTTGCTCCTCATACATAAGAGAACTACAACTACCAAGTGACTTCAAAGGGCAATATTGGAATTGTTTGGAAACAACAGCAGCAGCAAGTCTGAAATTGTGCCTTTGTTTTTTTTTGGCTGGCTACATATAGCCAAAATGATGTAGTAATTGCAATCATCATGATCTTCTTCTTCATCATCATCATCAGCAGCAGCAGCATCATCACCATCATGATCTTCACTGGCAGTCTAGTTTGATGATGATGATGATGAGAGTCCTGGGGATTCATGGCGTATCTGGAAACAACTCATGGCGTATCCATCCGGCGAAAGCTTTCTTCCCATGCAAATAAAAAACAAAAGAAATCCTACCCAGAAAAAAAAGTAAAAATTCATTATTATACACTAAAAAGCAGAATTTAAAAGATTCTTTTTAACTTAACCAAAGTGGCGATCATCCTTGGGAAAGATTTAGCCAAATATGGCTATAAACCATCTATGAAATATAAAATTTTAATCATCCTTTTATATTTTTGGCTATACACTGAAAACCAAATGTAAAAAGTTGACGATTTTTACTATTTTTTTCCTCACTTATGGCGATTGAAAACCTCCAAACTGACTTCATTTTCGAAATTTTCATTTCTGATATCAGGTTTCGGAAAAATTTCGCCAATTTATTAATAAAAAAAAGGCTGGTTAAATAGGTACACACAAGTTTGGGGTATTCTTCCTCCCCTTTTCTGTTCTTTAAGTGTGTCAGGTCTTGATTCTTGAACAGGAAAAGAAAAGGATGGGTTTTCTTTTCTTTGAATTTTTTTAATTGTTTGTTTGTTTAATGATTGGGTTTGTCATTATGCTTCACATTGAATGCCTTTCAAGTTTTCAACTCAACAAAAGAGGATTTTTTTTTTCCTATGTTTTTCTAATGTTTCGTATTTTATGATAACTTGTTGTCATTATTATGCCTGACATTGAATGCATTTCAAGTAAAACAGGAAAGCTTCGTTTTCTTCAGATTTTTTTATTGTTTTTGAAAATTTTATTGATTGAACTTGTAATTATGCTTCACATTGAATACCTTTTCAAACAAAGGAATATGTGTTTTGCATTTGGACTTATTATGACCAATCCAGTGAGGGAAAGGAATGAACGTTCAGATTTCAATCAGTGTTTTTTTTTAAAGGAATTTTTCTATGCAGCCTAAGTGGCAATTGTCAATAGGAAGACCTAGAAAAAGCGAGGATCATCCCTACAAAGATTTAGCCAAATCTGGCTATAAACCATATATGATGCACAAATTTTTAATCATGGTTCTATATCTCTCACTAACTACTGGAATAAAATATTGCAACTTAGTGATTTTACATTTTTTTTTCCTGACTTCTGGAGATTGAAAACCCCAAAATTAACATTATTTTCAATTTATTTGGCAAAAATTCTCTTGTAAAATGAAGGCCGGTTCAGATCTTATGAAGACTATGTAGCTTAGTCTTCCAACAGTCAACTTCTTTTGTCAAAGTGAATAAAGGTGTGGAACCCAAGAAAAATTGGATGAATTTAGAGGATTGAGACGATGGATGAATTAAGAGCGTGTTGGACAATGGAAACTTCCTCCATTTTCATCCAATTGTCCAACTTTCCACACAAGCTGAAAAAAAGTTGTACTATTGGGGAAGATAAAACAAGTGAGAAATTGGCTTCACATGGGATTCAAACCTTGTCCTTCCCACTCAAATGATTAGCTATAAACCAATCCCTAAAACTGACCTTCAGGCTTCGTTGGAAGAATCCATTGACAATCACAACCAAACAATTTATTACATAATTGAATAGTATATTCAAAAGGTCTGAGAAAAATCCTTTTTCATGTTGTACACATTGTTTTAAACCCCCTTGAACCTGACACTACATTTAATTCGATGCACCTGTTTAGTGCTTGCGTCTGGGAGCCACATGTATTTGACACAAGAGAGAGAGAATGTTGTCACTCATTATACCATGTGGGGTGCACGGCATTTTGTGACATGCCATGAACACACATGTACTGTACCCTGCTATTGATAATCCACAATAATTTTGAGATTGGAAAAAGGCAAATCCAACAATCCCCATTTGAATATTTTGAAAATTTCAATACTGAGGACAATAAATTCTCCTTTGTTTTTATTCAATAGGAGATGCATGAGTTTATAGCTTTCCCATGGTTTTTTAATTTTATTATCTCACATTTTCACTGTTATTATTATTATTATTATTATTATTGTGGGTTACCGATATTTGGGGTTTGTTAAACATTGAACTTCATTGACAGGTTCCATACTCAAAGAAGGTAGGGTATTTCTTGACAAGTATGAGTTTCCTTTTTCCTTCCCACAGAGAGAATGAAAAAAGAACTAAGGTTATGATTGCTTGAATATTAACATGTTGCCCTCATTATTTTGCATGGAATTAATGTTAGAATGTATGTGCAAAACCCTGAACTCTGAAACCTTAATGACTGCCCCCCAAATCATTGTTCTGTGAAATAATGATATGTTGCATTCACGTACATTCCACGCTAGAAACTTGAACAAACATGAAGCTTTAAATGGATAAAGGACTCAGGACATCTGACGATTCTTCTCACACATAAAAGAAAACAAATTCATGATCCCTCTGCATGTACCGATTCTCGAACAAACTCACACTTGGGCAAATATGTCTTGGATCCAAAAGTGTCCACTTGGCAGTACCATTTTGAATTTCTGCTTTCCCACCTCAACTTTGTACAGGAAGGGTAACACATGGATGAATGTTCATATCTAATGTAGAGGCTTTCTGAAAGTTATAATTGAGCTTCATACCCTTATCTAGTAGTATGTTTTCATGTTTATGTTTGTATATACAAGCTTAGATCACACCCACTGCCACTCTGTATGTGACCCTGCACATTAAAATCAGATGAAGAAAAGTCAACATTTGCTGGTTTAGCTCAAGAAAATAAAAGTCAAGGATGGGTACCCATCCATCAAATCAATGAGGCCAATGAGAACAGAAGTAGACACAAAAAACAAAACCAAATAATCAACAAAAATCAGGTCAAGACGCTATGCAAAGAGGATTCATGCCAACAAAATGACAATCAACAATAATAAAGAAGACTTAAGATGAAAGAATTGTCATCTGTCACAAATCGGTTAATGACAAAGGTGCAATATGATGTATGGAAGAGATGAAAAACCTTGACCAAGTGCAATAACCTATAGAAAAATCACTATGGTTTGCGAACGTTACAAGGCTATGGACATATGTTGTTGATAGTAAGAAACAAGCATCGAGGGGACTAAAAAAGACCACTGATGACATGCAATAGTGGTATGTGCATAAGCAATCAAAAATGGATCAAAACAAAAATGAAAACACCCATACATCTCAATAGCAAAAGAAGGAGGTCATTGCTTAGTGCTCACTCAACGTATGATCATGTCTTCTTTTGAGTAGCCATTATCACAGCATGTGTTGTCATCATCGATGTTTGCTACACCATATCTATGCGAGTCGAGTTAGCAATGACGATGTTCATCAAAGACCGAAAGCTATCCCTGGTGATAAGGATATCCACTTATCGTTAAGTGTGGTGAAGGAAAAGGTGGGAGACTTCCTTCTAAACATGTGATCCACTTTCCAAAACAATGGTTATGACAATATCCTAAAATGCATCATCGGTTATATTGTATGCAAAGTGTTCAAAGGATAAACGAAATACAAGTGTGGTAGGATGAACTAATAACCAAACACCTACCCTTTAACCCGCACATGAGTGGAGACATGTTCACATAATATCTGAAGGAGCATTTGTTAAAAGCGAAGCAAACTCTTGTTCATGTAGTGATTTGCCAAAAAAACTTGTAACTGGAAATAAGATTGAACCATTAGGCTTTCAAAAGGTGAAACCTGAGAATGGAGAACTTGGGATAATAGGGCTCGAGCATCTCGTACTACCATATGGAACAAGAAAATGTTATTTCAACATGTGTTAATGCATCTAGAACAATAGGGTGATCATCCTGCTGGTAATGAATGACAAGTGCAAAAGCAATTAGTGCCCAACATCCTAAGAATGCGAGGGCAACAGTCCAATCTACAAAAGGGAGGCCAAACCCACCCAAAAAAACAAGAAGAATGGTTTGACGATGAACTAAGTGACCGATAAAACAATTAAAAGATCCCACACCAAGCAACTTTTCCAACATAACTATGGTATGAATATCGAACTTTACATAATGTTGCAAAATACATGCAAATGGAAACATTATACAAAAAAAAGTAGCTAAGGTGCTAAGCAGAACACAACAAAAACATTGCAAAATTCACCTAAGGATCTGCAAGCATAAGGAAAATAAATATCATCCCAAGATCTTCATGAAAAGCCTCAACCATAAACATTCAATGAATGATCTGGATCCCGCTAATGCACCCAAAATACAAAAACCTGAGTCAAGAGTAAGAAAGCTAAGAGGAAGTGATATAAAATGGTCCAACTCTTGTGGAGACTAAGCTATTGTAAAGGACACGAAGATCCACAAGAATAAAAGTTAAAGGAAAGGCTTAAGTTTAACTTTGAAACAAGGAACAAAACAAGATTATGTGACTCAAAAATAAGAACTAAGAATAAGAACATAAGATGAAAATGTGAAATGGATCTTTAGTATGCAAACATATGCAAACATGAACATGAAAAAAACATGACAAGGCTATGGTGCAAGATCATGCCTAAGACTAATGTTGAACAAACTGAAAAAAATGAGGCGTCTTACTTCTATTTATACCCCTTTGGGGACCTAGGTCAAGAAAGTTTCCAAGGAGGTTCTATGTGTGCATCAAATAAAGAAGTTTTTTCAAAACCTTTTTTGAAACCTTCTTAATTGAGAATCAATTATGAGTTAAATGAAAGTTAACTCGGACTTAACTAGGAATCAACTAAGAATTAATTAGGACTTAACTAAGATTTAATTAAAGTGAACTAAGAGTTAACTCGAAATGAACTATGAATTAAATGGAAGTGAACTAAAATTCAACTAGAAGTTAATTACAAATGAACTGAAACTAAATTAAAAGTTAAATACATGGTGACCATTCCAATGAATGAACTCCATGGCATTGGCATCCGTGACAAACACATTTCGCTAATTACATTAAAAGCTTTAACGTTGAAAACTCTTGTCACAATCATAAAAAAAGGAGAACTACATCTGATGTAGGACGTACTATATGTGTATCATCTATGAACAAAAGGAAAACACAAGTAAGGTGGGTTACTATTGTAGGGTTTAGGGCAAAGTGCATAAAACAAGCTAAAACAAACAATTGTTAACCCAAATTTTCAATATGTATATAGTGACTAATTAAAACCAACTACTAACTAGTGAGGCAATATAACCTTAAGAATATTTTTGTTTTTAGATAATAGGTTTTAAGTAAACCAGTCTGTTTTATGAACCTGTAATTGGTTTGTTGTAATAACTAGTTGTTAATAGAACATGTTGATTTAAACTTGTGACTAGTAACTTTGTTATTTTGATTTTGAAGTTTATACTAGCTAATGACTGTTTAAATTGAAACAACACTATGAATTGGTATAAATAGGAAAACTTAAAGCTAGATCAAAACATCTTTTTTTTTTGGTAACTTTTGAAGAATTTTTGAATTCTAAACCAATTTACTTAGATTTTCTTTTGAAACTTTTCCATTCTATTTTTAGAATGCAAGGTTGTAAATATTTTTGTTCTTGATGAATAAACAAGAAACTTCAATGTTTTTTGTGTTTTGATATTTCAAATTTGGAGAAACAAACCACACCTATTGTTAATTTCAATAAACCAAAATTGGAAAATAGAAGAAAGCATGTAAAATTAAAGGGAATAGGAACCCTTAACATTTAACAACCATGTAGTGGAATGAAAATGTGAATAATCATGTTTATAATATTTGGTTTTCAGCAATTGTTTTGTTCTAATATTTTAGGTTTGGATTTGTATTAAGTTTTAGTAGTTTTCTAAGAATATTTTTGTGTTCATACTTTTTGTTTTTATTTATAAACAAATAATTAAATATTCATTAAGATTTGCATGTTGGTCCCTGATTTTTTCTTAACAACTTGTTGACCAAAAGAAATTTGAATTAGTGATTATTGTGAAATGTCAAAAGTAATCATAAGGGGCCTCAAAAGGCAATTATAATTAAAAGCACTACAACAACCTACTCATGAAGTGGTTCAGCCACAAGAACAACCACATTCTCAAGCCGAGGGAAATACAACCAATTGAAGCTCTCAACATTGAGCTTTAACAACCTGTTACGGCAAATGTACCTTTTCACCAAATACTAGCAAAACAAGTGCAAGAAGGGAACCATAAGTACCTTTAATTGGTCGATTTTTAACACCCCAACAATTGTCCCAACAACAGAAGTCGAATGCATAATTGGGTGGGCAAAACACCGAACCTATTCGACATGCTTATGAGGTAACCTCTACATGACAGAGATGGCAGTTTACAACACCCAATTATTACATTCCCAAAGCCACTATGCCTTCTCAATCAACACTAGTTGTTGGTTATTATACATTGGAATTGGTTCCTATTTTGAATCCAACCATAATAGATTTAGAATTGGAAGGCAACCAACTTTTAACCCAATTAGAACATCTATGTAATTTGGAGCGAAGACCTTCACATAGATCTAGTTCTCAACAGCTTATAAAACTAGTGGAAGTAGTCACGGCCCTTGTTGTTATTCAACAAACAACCACTTCATCAAATTGTTTGGCCGAGTGTACCTATCATGGGCACCATTGAATGACCACTTGTTCAACAAAATATATTGATTACAACCACTTAACCCACTATTGAAGTTGTATTAACATGTGCATATTGTCAACAAGTTGGACATGAGTTCAAGAATTGTCTCTTTGTGGATGATAAATTGAAAAGTTCGATGAAAGAATAATTGTCCCTTTGTGGATGATAAATTGAAGAGTTTGATGAAAGAAGAATTTAAAACTTTTCTATAGCCAATGGTAACAAACAAACTAGCGACACATGTTGGTGTACCTATGCAACAAATTCAATCACAACTAAGCTTGGTTACCAACCCAATAACAATTAGTCAACATTTAAGTTGGCTGCAACTTGTTACACCATTAGTAGCAAGGCAACTTAGAATTGTATCATGCCCAATGTGGTATAATATAATTCCATCCTTTGTACCTATGGATCCTAACATGTACTTTATGTACTATTCGAAAATCAAAGGACTTGATCCATTGATTTTTGGAAGAAAGAAGGGATCTATAGCCAATGTTACTCAATTACAATTAGTGCCACTTGTTGAACAATTCACTAGTAGAAACCCCCCCCTTTTGCAACTACATTTTTAGCTATTGTTCAACTACAAACAAATCGAAAACTACACATATAGTTGCAATTTATTTTTTGCAATTGCTAACCAATAATGTCGAAAAGTACAAGTCGAAAGTGTACACCACGTGTCAACACCACAACAATAGCCATTACTTGCCAATTTAGTTGAAAATTGCTCTACTAATATAGTTGAGGGATGTTGGCAATTACATTTGACTAATGGATGAATTTCATTTACAAACTAAACATGACATCAACCAAAAATATAATTATAATTTCAGTTAGGTTGCAACTATGTAAATTGAACATTTTGACTATGCAATTATGTAAATTGAACATTTGGCCAATGGTTTGGTGATAATGGCACATTCACAATGTTGACACGTGGCACATTCATAAAATGTGGGGTCAACGAATAGTTAAATGACTCGTGGCATGTTCACAAATTTTGGGGTCAACAAATAATTAAATGACACTTGGCACATCCACATCAATAGTTTAGGCCACATTGTGCCTAAGCATAAGCTAGGTCTAAACCTAGGCACCTAGATTAAACTCAAACATAGGGCATTTAAATTAGGCTTAAGTTAAGGCTAAATCTAGGCGCCTATTTTAAACCTAGACCTAAACCACATGGCAATTAATAAATGAAATCTTATTTCATTTGATTTAACCTTTAGGGTTGAACCTTTTTGATTGGCTCATCCCAAATGGCTATTAGATTTTCATGTTTATTGTGTTTTCCAACAATCTTAGTGCATTCCTTTATATAGTTTGGATTCATGGAATGGAAACCAAACGATATGGGATAAGGATTTTAGTTGTGACCCAGGGTAAACACATTTATCATCAATCATTTAATGATATTGGATCATTATAAGTCTTTTGTCCATTGTCAATTCCTTTTGAAACTTAAAACAATTTTGTAATCCTCCACCTAATGTATCCAAATTTGTAAAACATGTTATAATCTAATGGAAAATGAGCAAGATATGCCCTTTCAAATTGAAAGGGGTTGTGCTTTGGATTTTTTCATAAATGTTCAGTATGATTTTGAAGCTTAAGCTCTTCAACTATTTTTTTTGTAATTTTTCCCTTGAAACAAGTTTTATAGATTTTGAGATAATGCATTTGTAGCCTTTGAAATTGTTCAAAATGAATTAGAAATGAGCAAGGTATAGTCATTAGAAGTAAAGGGGGTCTAGAGACAAAATTTGAAACAAAATATCACTCTTTCTCTTCCTATGATTTCTGGTTTGTTCCTTCGTTTTTTAGGTTCAAAGAACATTTATAGCTTTCTATTTTGCGCTTCCAATGACAAAAAATGTTCAATTTGGTGTTGAAATGAAAGAAAACTTGAAAGTGTTCGGTGACAGTGTTCTATTTATTATCTACCCTAGTTGTAACCCAATTGCAACCTAATTACAACTTAGATAGTTGTAATCTAGTTGTATAAGCTAGTTTAAACTTAGTTAGGCCTAGACCTAAACTAACAATCTACTTAGCCTAAATCTAGTTACTTACCTTAATTACTTATACTAATTATTCATAAACTATTTTAAACTATATAATTGTATAATTAAACTATTAGATGTATGTATATATTAAATAATTGACTATCACTAATTTTTTTTTAAATTCGAAATTCATTAAAAAAATTATCAACATTTCATAAAACAAAGAATTAACTCAAATATAAATATTTAATAATAAATTTTAGATGATATTTTAAGTATAATAATTATTATGATGTTGTGATAATTAATAATTGACTACAATTACAACAACAACAATAATAATATTATTGTAATTAGTAGTTAGGTTAGGCTAGTTATTGAACTATTTTTATTCGTATTTTTATCTAACTTGTTGGAACTATTAAATGACCTAGTATAATAAATATTAAATAAGAAAAAATATGTTATAATATAGTAGTGTTAAATAACAATAATTTCTGAAATTATATGATAATTTATTAAATATCTTTACTAATTATTCTAAAAAATTATTATTATTTAATCATAAATAAATAAATAAGAAATTTTAATAAATGAAAAAAAATTGGAAGTAATAGCAAAACTTAGAATAAAAATTAAAATTCTAAAAAATATTAATTATGTATCATTACATGATATGTTGTAAATTAAAATTGAATCTACATGGAAATAAGAAATTACACATGTATTGAACATATTCCAAAAACATATTAATTAAATATCCTTATTTGATATGTTGTAAACTAAAATTGATTTTACATAAAAATTATAAATTATGTACTTATTGAACATACACATTATTAAGTTGACTTATATTTCAGAATCTCCTTAAAATTTATTTTCAAATTAAAATGTAATATTTACATGCACAAAAAAATTCATCATACATGTTATCATTCATGTATACAAAAAACATTTATGTGTACCTTAATAATTAATGACATCTTTATTGTAATTTTAAAATTATATTAAGACATCATACATATAAAAATGAATAAACATTAAACTTCCACAAAATTATGAATTATGTATCATTACTTGATTTGTTGTAAATTAACATTTGATTTACAAAGAAATAATAAATTACATATATTCAACTTACATTATTACAAACTCATATTTCAAAATTTCCTTAAGTTTTATTTTGAAAATAAATTTTAATATTTAGATGCACAAAAAATATTTGCATCATACATAAACATTCATTTGCACAAGTAGAATTTATATGTAGTTTAATGTTTAATGTAATTTTATTGCAATTTAAACCAAATATTGAGATATCATGTGTATAAAGATTAATAAACATTAGAGTTCAACAAAAAATATTAATTATGTATCATCATTTGATATGTTGTAAACTAAAATCCAATTTACAAGAACCATGTACAAAGAGGTAATACAGAGAAAAAGGAAAAAATAATTAGGTGTATTGAAAATGCGCATTATTATAAATTTATATTTCAGACTTTCATTAAATTTCCTTGAATCAAATTTTATTATTTGTGTGCACAAAGAATATTTGCATCATACATAACTATTCATTTTATACAAAGATAATTTACAAATAATTTAATCTATTAATGAAGGTAGATAATTTGTTTTTTTTAATTTTATCATGTTGGAATTTCCCAAACCAAATTACTTCATATAATACTATTGGTATCTTTGAAAACCTTAAAATGAATAGGGGTGCACTGACTTGGGTTGAAATTTTTTTGAGCTATAATGCAAAGGTTATTGATTATTGAACCATTTTCTGAATAAACATTAATAAAATCACAAATTAAAATTTCACTTGAATCCAAAGGTATAATTGGTGTTGTTGGAAAGTAATTGTTGAGTTAGGTTTAATGAAATTTATTTCATAATTTTCATACTTAAGGTGTGGAAGATATTGAATTTTGAATGATTTTTCTTGTTGAAAATTTAAACAAATTACAACAAATTGGGTTTAGAAGGGAAAATGAGTTGAGTGTGTTCACACTTGGGGCCAACGACACATGTTACTTTATTTATCCATGAAGGAAGGTATTTTGTTTTGTTTTGTTTTGTTTTGTCATGATGATATCTCCCAAACCATGGTGTCTTAGGTTATGCTATGGAACTTATCATCAAAAAGTTATCAATGAATAGGGGTGCAACAACTAGGTTTAGAATGTTTGGAGCTATAGTGTGGAATCTATTGATTATTGAACCAATTTTTCATTGAATTTTTTGAAAAACCAAAATTGAAAACTATATTGGAATTTGGGGGTGTTCTTGGTATTATTGGAAAGCCCTCACCAAGTTTGATTTAATAAAGTTGATTTCGTAATTTTGAGACCTAAAATGTGAACAATATTGAAAATTTGGTGGGTACATATTGTTGTTGGAAATTCAAACAAATTGCAAAAAGGGGTTTGGAAGGAAAATTCAATTGAATGCAACCAAACTTGGGTCAATGACATAGGGTACATTAGTGTTTACTAAGTTATTATCATAATTTAAAACAAATATTAAGATATCATGTGTATAAAAATGAATAAACATTATAATTGCACAATATTATTAATTATGTATCATTATTTGATGTGTTATAATGATCTACATAGAAATAATAAATTACATGTGTATTGAACATAAACATCAATACTAGCATTTTTTTTTAAAAATTAAACTTTATTTTGAAATTAAAGTTTAATTTTTATGTGCACAAAAAAAACCATTCATTTATAAAAATAAAATTTACATGTAATTTAATGTTATCATAATTTTAAATAAATATCACAATATTATATTATAAAATTAAAGTTACTTATTAGTTGTTTGACCTAATTGAAAGAGATAGTTGCAAACAAGATTGTATTTCATCCATCCTTTAGTACATTTTATCATTAAAAAAATTGAACATTAGTCAATGTCTTGATTGTGTCCAACTAAAAAACCTTAGATGCCAAGAATATTCCAAAAGTGACCCCTTAGTTGAAACATGTTTCACATTGTTTACCAACATAGTTGGAAGTTCAACTTGGAGACATTGTCGATGCTAGGAATATTTGGCAAATGACCATACAATTGAAAAATGCTTTCAACTATATACCAATATAGTAAACAAATCAATTGAATTGGTAATTGCCATAATTTTATTTTAAAACTTAAAAAATCCAATTGAACCATAGTTGCAAATGTCATGTAGTTGAAAACTTTTGGTTAAAAAAGGGGGGTTTTCTATTAGTGAATTGGTGCAAAATCAATATCATGTCAGAGTTCTAACTTCTAGACTAAAACAATTGGTTTTCATTGTGAGAGATGTATTTGTTCAACAAATAATAGTAGCAACTTTACTTGTTAATATATTTGTTACCACTGCAGGTCTAAGTTACCTACCTATTTATGTCTACCTATGTAGCGTAAACAGTAGGTAGGTAGACCTAAGCTACTATTTAACCAAAGTAGTAGCTCAAACTAACTTAATTTATTAAAAGCATAGGATGTTCAATTTGACTAAAAGCCATTGGTCATTTTGGCCAAACATATCATTTTGTTTTGTCAAACTTGATTACAAGTCCCATTTGATTAAAAACCATTGTCCATTTTGACTAAGGTGGTCAAATTTTTGTTCAATTTGATAGATATTCAAATAAATCATTTTTAATAAAATTCACTAGCTAGAAAATACACATCATTTAAGCCTTGAACCTCTAGTCAAAATGGACAAGGAAATCAAATTGGATAATGTAAAAAAAATCATGAATTGTAATAGTGACATTAGTTAAAGTCAATTGACACATGCCTAACATAACTAGTGGGAAATATTTTGTTCCACAATCATCTTATCACCATTGGCCTAAATAAATATGTTTTAGTACATGTCAACACTAAAGATAAATGCCATTTATGGGTTTGGTGGGCATTCAAATTAACAAATACATTACTATGAAAGCCATTGCCATTTCATAAGGGTTATTGAAAGGTAAAAAATGATAATGACAACTTGGAACCTCTCATATCCATAAATCCAAATCAATGAGTAAACTTTTTTTTTAATCCAAAAGGGCCTTATTTCCATAAAGATGTGCATATTATGTACCTTTTACAACTTTATTTGAACCACAAAATGCATACACTATAGCATGGAAATACCCCAAAAAGCACCCCATTTGGACATTTATCAAATAAATTGTCTAGTCAATTTGGACAAGTGAATTTGGACAAGGTCCAAGTTGATGAAAAGTATTTTTGACCAAGCATGGGTGGCATTTTTGACTAGTGGTTGTTTTTACCATTCAATATGTCAAGTTGCCCATTTGATTATTAATCAAATGCAACTAGCCAAAATGGCAATCATTTCTTAATAACCATTTACTCAACATGTGGCAAGTTACAACATACGAATGCATTTATTTTTTTAGTAAATGTTTTTTGATGGAGTAAAAAGGGTCAAAACATGTAACTAAGAGCCAAAAAAGGCGTTAGATGTTAGACATACTCAATCAAAATCAAACATTTTTTAAAATTACCATTTAAAACCATAGTAATCATGGCAACTTAGTTTGCCCCCCATATGAATGTCAAGGAACTTAAAATAAAAAATCCTTCAATTCAATTTAAGTTTTGGTTTTAATTTAAAACATTTGAAAATGTGCACCTACTATGTTAGATGGAATCAAATTTGCAAAGGACTATAAAAAGGATTCATATAATAAAGAAAAATTCATTGAAAAAAATATAAATGATAAGAACCTGTTAGCCACACTCAAAAAACACTCATACTTTTAAAAATGTGGAATTCTAAAATTTTAAAAAATCAAAGAATGTTTCAAACTTGCTTGAGAATTTTAGAGCTTCAAAAGTTCTTTACCACATATAAATGGGTTATAATATACAAAATGTATGAAAAAAAGTTACAGCTTAGAGCATAATAAAATTAAAGAATGTGAAATTTTTATTTTTGGTGCTAAATTGAAATTTTGATCATTTTTCAAGATGAAAAACATTGAATTTGTAAGGAATCTGTACATTTTTTTTAATTCATATTTATTCAATTATGACTAACAAAAAAAATGTGATTCATTGGGGAACATTCAAGTATTTTAAAAAACAAGTTACAAAAACTTTTTTTCAAAACTTCATTTGCATGTAAAAGAAAATTTGGGAAAAAAGACGTGCAGTCTTTTTTCCAAAGTAATCCCTTTGGTTCCTAGTTACAGGTATTGACCCAAAAGGTAGTTAGGTAGTTACCTACAAGTGAAAGTACATTGTGAGTGGCCAACTTCGGCACTTTCATGACATATCCCAAAATTATACACCTCCAAAATGTGTGGCGTGATATTTTAGTTTCAATTATGGTGTTTGGGTTTTATATTTTGATTTTCAAAATATTAATATTATGTAATATTATTTGAAAAAAATAATTTAAATATTAAATTCAAGGAATAATTTTTGTATTTATTAGATATAGTATTAATAGAACTCATTTCTTGTTTTATATTACATTATTATTTTTTAATTAATTGATCAAATTTTTTTGAAATAGAATTACAATAAATGGCTCACTTCAAATTTCTTGTCATGTTCCATTTCAAAATGATTGTTTATCAAAAAATTAATTGCATACTTATGGTCATTACCTTGAAAAAAACTCATTTGTGATATGATAATTATCAAATGTTTCACATGGTACACAAACTTCTTCCAATCATATGAATCAAAATGTTTAGTAATACTACAAATTTCATAAATATTAAAAATCATTTGAATCATTTTAAAAATTAAATTATCATTTTTTTAATACATTGTGATGCACATTTTTGTTTACACAAATAAACTCTAACATTGCATCATATGAAATTGGAAAAATGTAGTTTTTTTGGCATTTAACTTCTTTGGGTTTTGACCTACCATAATATGTAAAAACATTGTGAAAATCCTTCTTAATAATGACATGGTTGAAGTTCAAATATGGGTACCATGAAAAACAATACAATGTGACAACAATCTTGGGCCCCCTTTAGTGTGCTTTCACCCCTACCTATACCTTACTTTACTTACAACTACATGTCTATGACGTACATGTACAATGTATACATCACTAAGTGTACAAAATTTGTATACATGACATTGATTTGCCCAAGTTTGGGCCCAAGATTTCATGGAGGCATGCCAATGCCTTTGCCATTAAACTACACAACCTTTTATTAATAAAACATGTGCAACATTTCACTTTAGCTTGTTAATTACGAAACCATTAGGAAAATTTTAAAATTGACATACCTTGTTTTATATCAAAGTTTGTTTTAATGAAGCAAATAAAAAATAATTTTGAAACTTATTCAAAGATTTGTTTTCTACGATCAATATTTCAAATGAGTTTTTAACAAATGTTTTTAAAAAATCATTGAAAGTTTTTAGCATGTTAAATTATGATTATTTCATTTCAAATTCCATTCATTATATGATTGAACAAAATTAGGTGGGTAGGTAGGGTAAAGTATGTAGATACATTGTTAACTAAGGTAAGTAGACCTAAGGTAAGTAGGTAGCACGACATGTGACAAGATATAATCTAGCACATCATGAGTGTTGTTATTTTAGATAGGTAAAATGCAATCTCAAATACAAACTTGAAAGCATTTTACAAGAAAATTAAACATATATTATGAATGCAAACAATTTTTTAAAAATTAATTTTAATTGGGTTAAAATATATATGTTCACCCAAGGCATGGGGATTTAGTTTTCCTTTGTTATTATGTCTTTGATTGAAATTCATCAACTTTCTAGGGATCAAGAGATCCAATTTCCAATAGCTCTTTGTCCTACCTTATATGAATGGTTGGGTTGTACATATTATCTAGTTATCCAAATTTCAATATGTTATTCAAGTAATTGAGGTTGTGCTAAATGAACACTAAGAGATGAAGGAGATTTGAAGGCTATTGCATTTTTTTCATATAATAGATATATATGTTTATTAATTGTTTGATTGTCTTACTCACAAAATCAGGAAACAAATGTTAATCACACTTGACATAACAAAATTCACAAAATTTGTATAAAATTTCCTCACACTAGGACTATTGAATTACGTTGATATCACATTATAAAACATAAACTCTCCAAATTAACAGGCAATTCACTTGGTCCTTAGGCTACAAGTTGTTTTATTATATCCAATAGAATGAATGGACAAGTAATTAAATAAATGACTTGGTTAACCACATAGGTAGACATGTTTTGTAAATATGGGGTTCAATTATAGATAGAATACTTAATTAGTATAGATAATGGCATGTCCTTTTTGATTGCCAAATTATAAGACATAGCTAGAATATTTCATTGATATAAGGAATGGCATGTCCTTGAAAATTTTGACCAACAATGTCATTTTTAGTCCATGTTGACTAAATGTCCCATTTGACACAAGTCAAATAGGTTACTCTAGTTAAGTTAACTAGTCAAATGTTACATGTGACATTATGATATAACCTTTCAGTCAAAAAATACATGTCCACTAGTCAAGATGGACATGGCAATCAATTTGGACAATTTTAAAAATCATGGATTTTTATAATGATTATAAATGTAATTTTAATTATGACTTCAATTGCTAATTATAAGATAATATTGTCATAAAATATAATTGTAGTCATTAATTAGAAAGTATTGTATGCATGTATATGACTATAGTCATTGATTGTAATGTATTATAATCGTTCAGGAATAAGTCTATCTAAAATTAGCTAACCCACTCAAGAACATGTCTTCCATAACTACATAACTAATGACATGAGAGGTGCAACATGAGAGTTCCAAAGTGCCGTGATTGTGAATGCTAGGTTTTGGTGTAGTCAAAGTCAACAAAATGAAAAGACTTATTAAAATTTGGTAGTAATGACCAAAAGGAAAGCTACTCTACTTACATTATTTCATTTTCAAGTTTTGAGTCTTACAACTTGAATGTCCCTGGCATTCACAAAATCACAACCATAGGTGAAAGGAAGGGACCATTTGGGCCCATCCTTTGGGGCCTGGCCCAAGGTACTTGATTGGGCCCCTGGAATCTCCTGTGTGTGACTTTTTAAGGTCATGTGATACTTGGACACCATTGAGTTAAGGTTGGCCTGTGGCAGCTGCATGCCTTGATGTACCTAATATATATATATATATATATTTAAAATCTTTTGGTATTCAGCTTTTGAACGCCACTTTTTGAAAGCCACCAGAAAGAAAACAGGAAAAAACCAGCCCGCTTCTTTATGTAGGTGAAGTGTCTGAAAATATATCCTTCTGGATTTGAGATCCCAGCCCCAGGCTAGTAGGCTGGTAGGCCAAGGGAACAGGAAGAAAATTGAGAAGGGTCTACTTTCAGACCCTTCTCCTATACTAAAATTTTATTTGATATTTTGTGATATTATAGAGTATAGTAGCTTAAGGGATTTTGGCCCCTAAGTAAATAGCTCTATTTTTATATGAGGATTTTTGAAAGATGATATTTTGGCTTGTGTTGAAACTTGAAATTAGTTATAGATTTATAATGTCTTGAAGGATTTTGGTTTTTTTAAGAGGATTTTTTGAAGATTGTATTTTTGCATGGTGAAATATTTGAGTTTCTATAATTCTTCTTTTGCCTTAAGATACTTTTTAATGTAAATGGCAAGGCCACAGTGTGATACACCCCTTGTCTCTCTTTCTTTTTGGGTGGTGATGAGTCTTTTTTGTATTGATTCAACACAAAAATATGTGTTCAAACTTCGAACACTCCAACAAGTGATACATTATACTCTCTCCCTTTGGCCTAGGTATTACATTAGAAGAGTAGAGCTTTGGGCAAAGATATGGGATAATGTACAGTGCTATTAGGAACAAGTTGAGGAATGCAAAGAGAACATCATAAGGAACCATTGGGAACATTCTTACACCCCACTCCTCCCTCTCCAGCACACCTGCATGAAAAACCCTGAACACCTTGAGTGCATGTTAAGAAAATTTTGAGCAAAAGATATGGGATAAAGTGTGGATTGGGAATAGATTGGGGAACAAATGCAAGCTTATGGAACACATTGGGAGTACCACTGGGAACCTTGTAGGAACAAAATAGGAACACCAAATTCCAAAAAAAATCTCAAACCTCCCCACCACTCCCCTTCCCCCCCTAAACAAATTGCTCCTATAAGGTGTTCATCATTTCTACGCTTTTTGTGTCTGCAATACTAGATACCTTGATCCAAAAAGAAATGCAAATTTTGTCCAAAATAAAGATGAATAATTATGACTTCTTTTGGTAGAAAGAAAATAAAAATCAACATGTAATATCAATCAATGTACCATAGTACCTTCAACACTAATAATATTATTTTCAGAAATGTTGAAATTTTCAAAAAGAAGTTCAGAAAAAAACATTCTGAAGGAAAATAAGGATTGTGATAAAATATTTGAGAATATCATTTGTCAAAATGGAATCCCAAAAATTAATTCAATATTCAGCAAACATGTCTTGAAGTGTCGGAGGTACTATGGCATACAATTAAAAAAATACACAATGTCTTGAAGTTCATGAAATATGCATGTCCTTTTACGTAATAAATTCTTTTTCAGACATTTGGTCACCTGTAACATGTTTACCCTTTTTGAAGAATTGAAACAAAACTTTTGAAAGAGATTTCTTTTGGGGGATTGGGTAACTACTGCCGCCAAGTGCCCCCACCACTGGCCATTTAGTGCCTATTTGCCATGGCAGTACAGTTATATTCCTTAATTTGCATGGTTGGTGCATGGACCTTAACTCTATAAATCAGTGTTGTGCATGTAACTGTGTGTATATACAATGTGTAAATCTTGTGTAAGTGTAAATCATTTACACTTACATGTCCAAACTTGATCCACTTACACAAGGTCAATGTAAATATTTGTCAAGTATATTTACACAATGATGTGTAAATGTTTTGGGGTGGGTAAGTGTGTACATTATATACTTATAATGACCATACCTTCTTGCAAATCCAAAAACCAGTGTGGGCCATTTGGTTTGTTTATCACCAAAAACATTATAGATTCTCCTCTTCCCTAAGTAGAAATCACAGTTTTTACACTGTTTTACATGACCACATAAAATCAAAAAATATATTTATTTTTACACTTACAAGGAGTGTAAATAAATTTCAATATAAGAATACACTTGCATGAAGTCCTAAACCACTTCCACTCACAAAGAAACCAGTGTTGTGGCATGACTAGTGACTCCCAGTCAGTTATGAGAGCATCCCAATTCCCAAACCTCTCAGTGTAGTACATTATGTTTTGGATAAAGCAGGGTAAAGTTTATGCCACTACGGGGCAATAAGTGGCTTTGGGCCAAAAAGGATGTTATGCTTACAAAAGGCAATGCACAATTTAAAGAATTGCTCTTAACTGGCTGGATAGAATGATTGGTCCAAGCGGTTTCCTATTGGTAGACTCTAACATTTTCTAGCTTCAGTTTCCATGTTTATTTGTGTGGCTTGAAACAGCAAGTAATATCAGGTATGGGTTGACTTGCTCTGAGTGTGTTTAACATTAAAAAAATATTTGACAATGTAAGAGCATTCCCACCAGTGCTTAGGATGTGACCCAGCAAAAATATTTCTCACATCCAAGTTTAGTTATTTAGATTTTTGCAACCCCACCCATAAAACTGAAACTCGGACTGCAAATATGTGGGAACTACTAATAGCAAACCACCTGCACAAATCATTATGTTTGGCCAATCAAAAACAGGGAGCGGTAGTCAGAACATATTTGTCAGCCTCAGCAAATAGGCAGGAGCAAAACCATTTTGAGTTTTGAGTGGGAGAGTTAGCGCCAGAAACAGGGGTAGCTAGTTTGGGGGATTTAACAACAACGACAACAATCTGTTCTCCTTCCGCAGAGTACACAAACGTGCCAGGGACTGTCCTAGTTGCGAGCTAGCCACCAGATCTTCCTAGTTGCCTTCTGATCCTGAACCTGTCGTTGCAGCTGCTGATAATGATGATGCAGTTCGGTTGTAGTAGCTGCAATCTACTGCGGGCTGTTTTATGAGTCATTTGCTTGCGTGCGTTTTGCTGTCAAATTACAGAGACAAGTGTTGTGGTGAGGAAGGTGCTGTGTAAATGTATGATGAGCTGGAGAGGGTTTAGTTGCTGGTGATGGTCGGTTCAAGCGCTCACACAATTGCTGCTGCAGACCGACAGGAGTTGTCTACTCCTTGTTCAAAGGGTTGCAGAGCTCAAGAATTCAGGGCTTAACAATTTAGGGTTCAGGGCAAGATAAAACAGGGCAAGCATAGCAGGGCAGGGCAAGACATAGTCAGGTAGGAGCAAGGCAAAGCAGAAAAGGCAAGGCAGAGCAGGCAAGCAGGGCCCTTGAGTAGTAGCACGCGAGCTATTCTCATCCATTCTTTTGGTTTTTCTTAATTCTTTTGCTTTGTTTGTAAAAAGTCTTTTTCTTAAAGCAATAGTTTTAGGGTTTGAGAGGGATAAAGGGGGGTTTTTTGAGTTGGAGTGTTCGAGATTGAGGTTTAGGGTCCTAATTTTAAACCAAATATGTTAGGCCAGGGATAGGCATGGCAAATCCTCTAGGTTCTCCATCCCCATAGCTTTGCTAGGCATCCCAACCCTCCTAGCAAGCACCTAATGGAGAGCCAGTAGTCATCAGCTTTCCGCCTATGCCTAGCTATGCTTCAACTTCCATCCATCCTAGTTTACTTTTGCTAGTCCCATCATCCTCTCTTCATCTATTGGCCCTCTTACCATCTCACCCATCACACCCATTAGGAGCTTCTCCAATATTCGTCATATGGTCCTCTCTTCCTTGACCCCACATTCTTTGTCCCTCTTGTGGTCGTCTATTCAGTGCAAACGGGGTTGGGGGGGGGGGGGGGGGGGGAAACAAACCTAAGTTTTTATTAGCTCTCTATTCAAAAAAAATTTTTTCACAAAGCCGCATACCCCCACAAT
>Ga0116227_10003731_pt1 | contig 33647 bp, 18 predicted proteins | sample S1TSphgellanicum_FD_89693 | JGI IMG/M metagenome (GOLD analysis project Ga0116227, IMG submission 89693) | Host-associated microbial communities from peat moss isolated from Minnesota, USA - S1T2_Fb - Sphagnum magellanicum MG | ecosystem: Host-associated > Plants > Peat moss > Unclassified... | reverse complement strand
CTATTAATGGTTATTGTGATTATTATATTAATGGTTATTAATGACTAAATTACCATAGGTTATTGTGGTTATTGGTGGTTACTCTATTAATGGTTATTGTGATTATTATATTAATGGTTATTAGTGACTAAATTACCATAGGTTATTGTGGTTATTGGTGGTTACTCTATTAATGGTTATTGTGATTAAATTACCATAGGCCATTGCTACTATTAGTGGTTATTTTATTGTAAACCATTGGTGGTTATTTTATTGGTGGCTATCTTATTAATGGTTATTAGTGATTATTCTATTAATGGTTATTGTATTATAAATTATTATTGGTTATTCTATGTTATATTATGACTATTAGTGACTATTTTATTATAAGTTATTATTGGATATATTACCATAGGCTATTGGTAGTTATTCTATTGTAGCCTATTTTAAATTATTTTTCATTGGTTATTATTGACTATTCTAAATTATTTTACCTTAGTGCATTTTTTAAAATTATTTTAAGTTATTATACTTAGGATAAAATAATTTATAATAACATAAGGTAGACTGACCTTGAATAACCTAAAGTGTAATTGGAAACAACATATATTAACTTAACATAAAATAATTTAAGGTATAGTCTAAGATTAATTTAATTTAATTTAAAATAACTTAAAAGCCTATAACAAATTAACTAGCATACTATAAGGTAGAATAACATTACGGTATAATAATTTATAATACCTTATAATAACTTATAATAACGTAAGCTATAAGTTAAAATAATTAAAATAACCTAAAATAATATATGGTACATCATAAATTAACATATATAAGATATTTAAAACAACACATAAATAAACCTATTTACTACAATAAATTATAATAGTGATTTATGTCAACTAGTGGTGAAACACAATGTTTACATAGTGATATTATAATGAAATAACTTTAACCAGTGTGAAATCACTCAAATGCAATGAACTTATTTCTCTTTTTAAATCCCATAATGATTTCAGCTAATGAACTGCACCCCACTTTTATAGTAATGTCATCTAAAGTTACAAGGCCTACCAAATTAACACCATCTAGTATGCAAATTCCTTCATCATTACCAATACCAATCCTTTTAATTGCCATGGATTTGGAAATATAAGCATTTAGCTGGCCCTTAGATATTATGTGATATAAACCTATGTTTTTAAGCTTGCAACAAAAATAAACAATGTAATCCTTCATTCATGGGAAATATCCATATTAATATCAAGTACGATAGATAACTATCATTGACTTCACTAGCATATATAGGTTAATGTCAAACACCTAATACATGAAACCTCAGCCATGATACTCACTGACACAAAGAAGGAAGGGAATGAAATCACAATAGAAATTTTTTTGTGAACAAAAAACTTTGAGAACAATTGGGTCTCGAAGCTCCACATTTAGAATCAAAAGATGTTAATTGTCTACTTTTATAGATTTATTCCCAAGAATGTGATAAACAAATTCAAACATAGTGAATTTAGTGGCATAAAAAAAATTTAGTAATGTGGTCATAGGGAAAATATCAGCATTAGGTAATAGATTATGGGAAGTTCAAAACAAGTTTTAGTTTTACTAAATGATGATGATGATGGCAATGACAACACTAATATCTAAGCTAAACTCCCAGATTGATGTGCAAGTCAATTGTCTTAGGGCTTCCCTACAAGGTTTTGTTGGAGCCTTAGCCTTTTTGGACCTTCTTTAGTTCGATTTTTGTTGCACTAACAACTGCACATAAGACTACTCCCTTCTCTTCTTCCTAGTCACCCTCCATTTCCCTTTGCAATTGTATGAGAATTGTTCCAACTTTTTTTGCATCTCTAACATCTCTTTACTCCATAACTATGTAGACCATCTTACTCCAATAAATAGTATGGTACAAGGGCAACCTACACTTTTCCTAATGGAGACACCCTTATATTCCAACACCATTAGCACCTCCTACAAGGACATAATCAAAAACCAAATAATACACAACCTTTAGAATGTGGGAGAGAAAAGGCCTCAACATGAGATGTATAACAAGCCAACCATGCATGAAAGGTGTCAAATGTAGCTAACCCCATGGTTGCCTTCGCATTCCCTCTTTTACCAAAACTTAAACACGCATTGCTTCCATGTAATAATATCTATGCACATGATAGAAATAGACCAACATTGAAAAATAGTTAACCATTTTAGGCATTTTTCTATGTCCATTGGCTTACATTCTATCATATGATATCAAGTGTCCTCATAAATCACATTCATCTTTTATCTTTTAATAAATGGTTACTACATGGGTCAGGAATACAATGAAAACTTATTTTTTCTTGTCCACACACCATCCATTCTGCATGGTGCACTGGTGGGTGCTTGTTCACTCTGGCCCCATCCTTATATGTAGGTTGAAACACAATCTTCCATCCAACCAACCTGTTGAAATATAGTTTTAACAATCTTTAGGTTTCCTTGGTAAAATGAATAATTTTTCACAAATGTGAGGTGGTATTTGTAAGGAGAACACACAATGTCTTTGAAGGAGTGGTGAAACAAAAATAGGTTGTGGTGGAAATTGCTTCTTTTTTAGTTATGAACAAGTAAATGGTTAGATAGATGGAAGCTCTAGATGAGTTTTTAGTTATGTAGAAGGAAGCTAATCTCTTAACATTTTTTTGGTTCATGTTGATCAACACTAGGATGCCTTTTAGTTTGTTTCCAAATAACTGTTAGTTATCAATTTTAAGTTCCAAAACTTGGATCACTTTACTTAAGTGGGAATCTCACTGGGGATCAATTATATTTGGGCAAAATTTACTTCAGAATGGGTGCCTTGAACATTTCATCATAGTTCAAAACAATGTCTTTCAAATGGGATCACTAAATTTAGGTAATTCGCCAAAAGAAAAAACGTCATATTAACATTTAAATTGTCTTGGGGAAGACATAATCTAACAAACTTTTGATTTGTTTAACACTTAATATTTACTTGAGATCGTCATTTTAAGAAGCAAAAATATCAACAAAGGATTAATTCAAGTTGTGTTGCCATGCTAGAACAATTATTCCATTTGGCAATAAGTGGAATAATAAAAACCAAACGTTTATGTTTGTTGATGCATGTGAACTTGGTATGCACAAAGAAATCACCAATGGTCATGTTAAAAAAATGCCCAAATGACCCAATAAAATTGCTTCACCTTCCTTTTCTGTGCTAAGAAATAGGTTAGAAGATGTGTTGATATGATGTTGAAAGTCAATGTATTGCAAGCTAGCAAATCTTCAAAAGCTCCACCCCTAAAGGTAGTCAATGTTTCTCCACCACTATCACCTCTTCCTCCTCCTCCTCCTCCTTTAGTTCATTCTCCACCACCCCCTAAGACTCTCCCTCCTTCTCCTCCTCCTCATGTCCTTGGTCACAAAATACTCCAACCTCCAACTTCCTCACCACCAGTAACCTTAATATTTCCACCCCTACCCTCACCACCATTTTCTTTTCGTTTTCCTTCTCCCACACCTTCAACATCACTACCCTCGCCCCTAGCTACCACACCATTACCTTCATCTCCTCCTAATTTGCTTAGTTTATCCTTCACACCCATACTTTTTTTGGCTTTAAACATCAGATTCAAAGGCTAACATTAGCTTCTACATAATGTATTTTTACAATATGCTCAATTTCAAACAAACAAGGACACAACCATAGAAGGTGCAAAATATATTACAAGACAATGGGCATGACATACCACAAAAGTGTAGCAGGTTGCCAACAAAATGTCAAGTATGATGATAGATGACACTATCATATGGACCCTTGAAATGAGTCAACTTATGAATAGTCTGAACCTCATTGACTTTATTTCAAAACTATCAATATCTTATTAGCCATAAAACGCATCATTTAGCATTACTTGGTTATCAACTTACACATTGCAACAAGAAAAAAACCCTCAAGATATGCACCTTACTTTCATTGTTGATTTTTCAACCATGATAAAAAACTCCGCAAAGCATGCGCTAGTACAAAAAGACAGACAATCCCACCAAGAATAAATCTAAAAGGGCTTTAATGCCCAACAACACAACAATGCATGCAAGGTAGTTAGCCTCTTCCATAGTCGCCATCTCTTATCACATTAATGCATCTTGCTCCACCACTGTTGATAAGCAAAATGTCAATCAACCCAATTTCCACATCATCACACCACCTAAAGTTGTGAAAGTTGTTAACATGACTATTGAAAATCGCCATTACAAAGAGCTTGGTTGAAGAAGAGAATCCTTTCAGTTTCTATGATGGTTATCAAAACTTACGACATTCAACTACTTCAAAATCTAATGTACTTAAGGTTACATCCACCCAAACATGAAAAATTACATCCATGTGAAAATTTTCATTTTGTGAACATTTGTCATCTCCACATTGGCCAATGAATGAACCAAAATTTTATCCTCAAGTCTGAATCTTACATAGAGGTGTAGTCTCTTCCTTATGGGTAGAACCAATAAAATTATTTGTAAAATCACCCTATCTTTGGGCCTCCTTTTCTCCCAAACCCTTCTTTTAAGGGTATCCATAAAGTAAGGAATATTTATTAGATCTAAGAATGAAATGTTGAAAATTAACATTTAATGCACAAAGGTCAGGATTAATTATACTACCTTCACAAGTAGGAGCAATAATGGAGGCGTTAAAGAAAAAGGAAAGATAGGGTGAAACTTAGTTCACCACTAAAAAAGAAAATATTAAATATGCCAAAGGAAATGAATGCAATTAATACAAAAATATTGCTGTGACTTTTTCCTCCAATCTACCCATTTGCCCGGATTATTTCCACCGTATCATGCCCAAGCATGTTTTGAATCCATGTTATGCATGTTATGAACACACTAGGGGTATAAAGGGGTATGTAACATATTACTTGGCATGTTATGTGAGGTTACAAGTGCAAAACATGTTATATTATATGAGGTTAAATGTGCAAAACATGCTTAGGTATCATTTGAAAAAATGTGGATGGGCAAATGGGTAGACTAAGGGAAAAAATAACAACAATGCTTTTGTACTTATTGCATTCATTTCCTTTGGCACATATAATGTTTTCCAAAAAACGAAGGTCCCCCCACCATTGAATGCTAATGCTTTTTTTTTTTTGAATTTCACCTTATTTATGATCAAACTCAAGGTTCTTGTGTTGTTTTCTTTACTTTATAGATAATTATATTATATATATCTTTAATAACTAGACTTTACAAAATCGTATGAATTAGTTGCGGGTGTATATTTTGATGGTTTTTTTTTTTTACAACGGGCCATTTAGCTAGTTTATCATCAAATATATTATGAAATATCCCCTCCTCAAGTAAAAATCACATTTTTAACATTGTTTTATATTTACATTATTTTACATAACCATGTAAAATCATATAGATATATATTTTTACATTTACATTCTTTTATCGGACCACATAATACTATAAAGTGTATGTATTTTTTACATTTACATGAATGTAAATGAATATTATACACTTACACTTGCACGAAGTATATATAAATTTCATTATGGGACTTACACTTACTTAGAATGTAAGTCCCAAACCATTTACACACACAACATTGGTTTCAACCCCCAAATCAAGTTTAATGGCAGAGGTTCAACATGGCCACAATGAACCAGTACCCAGTAGCTCGCCATGAAGGATGAATGATAAGTAGTAGACATGATGTAGTTTTTTGTTGGGTTTTAGTTCCCTAGTTAACCATGGTGATTAGCTCAATAGTTTTTTCTCTACCTACCTATTAAGAACATGTTTGTTAATAGGAAGGTAGTAAAAACAACCTTTACCCACTATGTATAAACCATCTACTTACCTAGTAGTTACCTCTTTTCCTACCTATCTACCTATATATGAAACATGTTTCCTACATAATTGGTTACTAAAGTGAAACCAAACATCAATCTCAGTTGAGGTTCTTCAATAATTGAGTAATAACGAGCATTTAATGGATGGTGCACTTGTGGGGGGTGTCGGTTCATTGTGGTCATGAAACATGGCTTTCACTTATAGGCTAATGAGTTTGAACCCAAAACTTGTTCCTAATGTCCTAAACAAGGTTACCTTGAGTTGAAATCCCATTTTGGGTTCAAAAGAAAAACGAAAACAACACAAGCCATAATACGGAATACAAAAATAACCATTCTAGTCTTATTTGTTCTAGAGTAATTCATGTGTCCTAGGGTTAAACCCTAAGATAAATAAATTATTTTGTCCTATCAAAAGGCCAAGACCTAGTCCTTGGGACATTGGCCTCCACGCCTTAGGACTTGGTGTCCTAAAACAAAATGTCTTTAAGAACTTAAGACCATAAGGTTTGAGGGCCTAAGACGAAACAAATTCAAGGCCTAGGCCTTTATGCTTTTCCAATCCTAAGATGGTAAGGCCTAGGAAATGAAGAACATAGTGGTGAATAACAATCTTTGTGGTATCTCAAAGTTACACTGAGCCATGCTTGAATGTTTGGAAGCTAAAATGCATGTTGTCCAATAGTGTAGGTTTCTTTTGCGTTCTAAAGATGGAAAACCATGAGATCCAAGACCTTGGAACATAGTGTGAAATGGAGATCAAGCTTGCATTCCTTACAACTCCATGCATGACCTAAGATGTAACGCCTGTTCATCTGCCATTGCGTCGAAAGCTCTTTCTAATGCAATACTTGTGACAATCACTATTAGTTTTTGTGTCATTGCACCCAAGGTACATGAGTCAAAATACAAAATATTGTTGCAAGCTTTTGGGTATAACGTTGCATTACATGTAATGACAATCATGTTTGGCTATTGCAATAGATGACGTTGTGGTGCTTGATGAACTATTCCAACTTCTATTACTAGGAGAAGGAAAGAGGCGATGCAACAAAGAACGACGACCAATGAAAAAACAATAATGATGGTTGCATGGAATTTACAACTACCCATTATCTCCAATTCTCTAAACATTCAACGATGCATTCTCTACCACCACCAACCACAACCATCATGAAATTCACTAGCTAATACTCAAGGTTCTTCACAAAGCTTTTCACAACTTCAACTATTCTATTCAATGTTACAACATCTATAAGTTATTCACACGAGCATGATCCCATGAACACCTTAAGCCAAATCTTGTAAAAACACAAAGACAAATGTCTTTAAGCCTACTATGAAGTCACCTTAAGCCATAGACCCAAAAACATGGGTTCAAAATAAATGAGTTTTGGCATAATGTTAAACCCTAAGCCACAAAGTTTGAACACAAGCCAAATCATGTTTTGGCTTGGGCATTTTGGCTTAATGATAAAATATTCTTGAATTTTTTTACCTAGGGTTAAAATATTATTGAACATTTTGGCTTGGGGTTGGCATTTTTTTGGCATCTTGGCCTCAGGTTGGCCACTTTGGTCCAGTATTAAGGTTAAAACCAATATGGCTCTTTTTGTATTCTGGACCATAGACCTAAGCAAAGCTAGAAATACATTGCCCCAAGGGGCAAATAAACCCAGGGGCCAACAAAAAACCCCAAAAGAAAAAGAAAATGGGAAACCGCTCAAAACCACCCACTCAACTTTAGAAAACCAAGATGAGAAGGTTGAAACCAAGAAATTAAACAAGGTGTCACAAACATGTTGGCCTTGTTCATAAATAAGGTGTTGTACATGTGCATTATGAATACATACATTATTGTGTGATTTATTTATATGTGTTTGTGTTTATGTGCATAAATGTTTTTATACATGTGTAATAATGTATAGTTGCAATATTGAAGCATTTATGTGATTATAATGAATTACAATCACATAATACGTTTTGCAATTTTCAACTATTTGTAGAGTTAATGTAATTATAATTTTATAATTTCAACTTATACTTTTATACTATCAATTTTTATATTATATATATATATATAATTTTTGACTATGAATTTTTGTCAATCAAAAAATAATTTATAATGATTTTTTATATTTAATTATTGATAAAAACTTTGTACTTATTATAAATAAAAATATTTTTTGTGACCTAGAATGTTTTTAACTTGTGGTTCATAATATTTTAAGGTAAATATAGAATTGTTAATTCGAATTGAAGTTTTGAATTAAAATTTACCTTTTAAGTTTAAATTTGGGTTATACTAAAAAATGAACAATATAATTATTTTTTCAATGGTAATGTCAACAATTAGGTTTTATGATATTAAAGTTTTGTGATATATATTAATATTATTTAATTTATATTTATATTAATAGAAAATTGCCTATAATTCTAAGCATACCATTTATTCACAAAAATATGAAATGGCTTCAATTTTTATAATTTGACAAAACAAACAATGTATAAAATAATTACAAAAATATTAATAATTCAAACCACATAATCCCATCGATTCACCATTGGCCAAAAAATTCCCATTATTCAGTGTAAAATCCCAAAATTCCAAAATCCAAAATTCCAAATTCCATATGTCTTCACTACTAAGTTCCATTTTGATCAACATCATTTTAAAGTATGATGGTGACCAACTTGAAAAAAACTTCCAAGACTCGAATACAATTGTCAAGAAATATTTAGAATTGATGTAAATGGTTAATGTTTGGTTTCAAATCCACTTACATAAAACAATATTTCTACTCAAAGCAAGAAGGAAAGAAGATAAATTGAACTTTCATGGTTTCAAGAATGGTAATATTCTACAATTGTTCAATACCTTCATAATTGTTAGTGTGCAACAAATAATTGTTTTTCCTTGATTGTGACTTGTGATTGATTCATACTATTAAGTTGATTTTAAGTTGATTACTGGAAAGAAATCCAAGAAAACATTTAAAGTTAAAAGTTTCAGCCAAAACTTGAATCCCAACACACACATTAAATTATAATAGGTTATAACCACACCAACTAAAGTTCTTCTAATGTAACATGTGTCTAGTCATGTGCATAATATCTCAAGCATGAGCTACCCTTCATCAATTTGAAGCTCACATTTAATTAATGACATGCTTATGAATTCATGTGGATGAAATCATAATCAAAGGAGCCACCCAAGTGTATGGACATTTTTTAAAACTAAATTTTTGTATGTTTGAAAGGTCACAAGGGAAACATAATAGTTTGGATTGTCATAATTTTTTTGGAATATTTTCTATTAATTACAAAGTTTACATGCTCAAAGTTTGACACAAACCAAATAAAATTTTGCATGTTTAAAACATTCAAATATCATAAGTGGACATGTTTTGTTTTTTTCAAATGTCTTCTTTTCTACCAAATGTGTACCATTCCTTTTCAAATTTGGAAAGGATTTTAACATTAATGATTAGAAAGGCAAAAGGGCTTGAACTGATGAAAATTATTTTTATAACCCATTTGAGCAAAATTGGTTCAAAAATGTTTTTAATTTAAAAATTATGGATTTTGAAAATGTGATTTTAATAAAAGTTACTCATATATGTGTGATAAAGGGCATGAATGCATAATATACATGATATCAAATCAATTTGTAATCAAAATGTATTTGTATCTAAAATGCAATGTTAAATGGGGTATTTGAAATACAAAATTTTAAGTTATAAACCAATGCAGGACACAAGTCATGTGCAGTCCTTGGAAAAGGACTTTTACCTAGCACCCTAACTCCTTTGATCGTGATTTCACCCCTATATTAGTTATTATATATGCAATGGTACATATTTGTAAAACCTTTTAATTTTATGAAGGAAAATGCATGATTCATATAAATTAAATACCAATACCTTCAAATACCACTAACCTCATATTGCCATTCCAAAAATACATATGTATAGACCAAAAATATTACCAAAAGGTGGAATGAGGAAACAACATACACTAATTTAATAATAAACTACCTTGCAATAGCCTAATTAATGGTGATTAATGCACCAATCACATAAACAAATGTGCTTTCACTAGAAGAAAAACATGTATTTTCGACTATTCTTTACGTCTAAATTTCAATCATAAGAGACATTTTGCAATTAAAATCCTTTTAGTCGCCTAAAACAAGTCACATGTGATAAACTAGTCGCAAATGACAAAGGGTATTGCATGAAAAAAAAAGTCATCATAAACATTTCATACTTTGACTCCATTGTATACGTATTGTCACATGCGACTAAAATACAACTATTTTGGTCACAATTGAAGGTAAATCATGTGTTGCCACATGTCTTAATATTTGATTAAAAAAATAATAATAGTATTATTATTATTATTTTGAAATAATCTCGGACGTTCAATTCAAATACTTGGATGATCTTATATTATGACATGTGGCCCAATGTAAATATGCCACATGGCATTAAACAAATTAATTTTATAAAAATATTAATATTAGGTTGGTAGGTACATAAATAGGTGCCTATAATCCTTATTTACCTACCTATCTACCTACTTAGGTAAAAAAATTAAGTAGGTGAGTTCTACCTTCCTAGGTTAAATACCTACTCATATAGGGAGGTACATAGGCCGACCCAGATGGGTAGGTCAAACTAGGTACCAACCTAGTTAAGTAGATAAGTAAGCTGGAGAGGTAAGTACTTTAGAATTGTGCATTATTTGTTTTTTTGTTGAGCTTTTTGATTAGTTCAACCCATGTGCACAAATTTTTTAATGTGAAATTAAATGGCCACACCCCCCTTGTTTATATAGTGTTCAAAATAGGAATGAAGAACAAACAATATGGGATAAGTTTTTAAATTACAACTTCTTTACAAACTAAGTTATATTCTAAAATTTTCTCCATGTTTTACTTTCTAAATTTTTAGATTTTAAAACAATTCAAGTACTAGATAATTAGATCATCATTTAATTAACAATAATTAAATTTACATATATTTAAATTATAAATTATTCACTACAAATATTCAGTATTTATTATCAATTATTTAAATAAGCAATAATTTTTAATATTTAACAAATTAGCTATCTAGTTACTCATAATTTATAATACATAATTCATAAATAATTAAATAAATAAAATATTTAAAAATAATTTATTACTTTCTAGAATCTGATCCAATTATATCTAATATAATTAATGTCAAACTAATTTAATGAATATAATTTAAAATTAGATAAATTAAATATTTATTTTAAAATTATAAGTAATGAATTAACAATTGTTATCAGAAAGTAAATTCTTACACGAATTTTTTAAAAATTATTATTCAACTAATTACATTAGTTACTATATAATTACATTTATTGTTGTAAAAATTATTATAAGTCAAGTAATTTTTCCTCTTGGTAATTATTAACTATAAATACAATAATTTGTTAAACATCACATTGATTCTCATAATTACTATAAAACATTTATCATACATGATTAATCATAGAATTTTTTTAAATAATATTATTATATAATAATTCTTGAAATTAAAACCAGTAAAATAATTATTTTAACTACACTATAATTTTTTCCAAAATTTCAATTCAGGTTTGAAATTATAAATTAAAGAGTGTGAATAATTATGTTCAATTAGAAAATAATTCTTCACATACTAATTAATTCATATCTGAAGTAATTACAATGATTTTAAAGTAATGTCACATTAATTTAATTAGATAATTTCTTCTAATATAAGAATATAAATTATATAATATACAAATCTATGTTATAATAATAATATTTAGTGTCACTTAGATTTAATAAACATAAGAATTTATAATAATTTATAAAAGTGATTTATTATGGATAACACTAGTAGAAAAAAACCTTGAAATTCAATAATTTTTTGAATTAAAAAATATATTTAAGATTCCAAAATAGTAATTCAGGATTCAAATGTCAAAATTTAGATCAAATAGGTTTTTTGAAGTTAAATAACAAATTTCAGAATTGAGATGTCAATTTTCAGATTGAAATAATAATATTCAAAATTAAAATGTCCATTTTAAGACTTAATTGATAATTTTCTGAATTGAAATATTAATTTTGAGACTCCAAAATAATAATTTGGAATTCAAATTTCAACTTTCAAGTCAAATAATTTCTTAAAATTTAAATTTAAACTTCAGAATTCAAATATCAAATTTCAAGTTCAAATACAAATATTTAAAATCAAGTTGCCAATTTTTAAACTCAATAAAGTTTCTTAAATTGAAATAATAATTTTTAGATTGGAAAATCATAATTTAGAATTCAAATATCAATTTTTAGATCAAATAAGTTTTTTGAATTTAAATAATAATTTTCAGAGCTGAAATGTCAATTTTCATATTCAAATAACAATATTCAAAATTGAAATGTCCATGTTTAGACTCAATTACTAATTTTCAGACTTGAAATATTATATTTTCGAATCCAAAATAATAATTTGGAATTTAAATTTCAGGTTCGATCAAATGATTATTTAAAATTTAAATTAAAAAATTTCAGATCTGAAATATAATTTTCATATTATATAAAAATACTCAAAATTAAAATGTCCATTTTTATGATCAATTAATTATTTTCTGAATTTAAATACTAATTTTTGGATTCGAAAATATTAATTTAGAATTCAAAATCAATTTTTAGATCAAATAAGTCTTTTTGAATTATCCAAATCAAAATTGTCAAATTCAAATAATGTTTTAAACAATTGAGATAACAATTTTCAAATTTGAATTAAAAAACATTTAATTCAAATATTAATTTTGAGATTCATTATATGAACAATATACATATGTAGGCATATTATTTATATATATAATTTTAGTAGATACATTCAAATACATTCCTATGTCATTGTAGAAGACCTTTAAGATGTAACTAATTTGGTGATTATTGCAACTAATGGGACATATTAATTTATTAATGGATGAAAATAAATGTAAAATGACGCAACCAATAGGATGAATTTTTTTCTAATAGTTGCATCATAGTTGTGAAAATCACCAAAATAGTTGAAAGTTGATTTTGTAGCTGTAAATATTTTCAAATCTAGTCACAAACGACTGCAAGTCGCATGTAGTCATAAATGAAGTGGTTACATTTTGGCTGATTTCTACTAGTGCCTTCATTAGTTTTGATACACATTTGTTAAGGATGCCCAACCTTCTAGAATGACAAACCATTTTAAGTCTATCCATTTTTTTCAAACTTAGAACTATTTCATTGTCATCCACATATTTGCCGCTTGACAACAACACATATCTCAAATATGTGTTCTGCATTCATAGTTGTTGCACCATCATTTCTTTCCATCTCCACTAAAATGGGCACTTGTAGTTCCACCTCTGCATCATCATTATGAAACTGTCCATTCCATGTCCATTCCATGTTCTGTGACAATGAAAAGGTGATGTCCCAACATCACCCATCTTTGTTATCATCATTATTATTGCAATTTATTGGGATTATGGAATTGTAACTTTTTTACAAAAGAAAACAACAAACAAAATTGACTAATGATGTGAAACAAAATCAAATTGGGAAATAAATGCCTCATGTAAACTTGAATTATTGAATTGGGCACATGACAAATCTGACAATCTAAATTTACCAATAATTAACACGCTTGGAAACACGCCCACAATGCATTGGAGTCACCTCAATAAGGTTTATGTGGAGAGTTGGAAGCCATATGGCAAACAATAGAAGGGAAATTTTGAATAAGAAAAGCAAAACCTAGGAGAAAACACTATTACATAATCCATCATATTTCACTGGCTTAAATCATTATGATACTTATTTTGTGAACTAATTTGACCACACCCTTTCCCCATTCCACCATGCCTATTGCATAATCATCATGAAATCACTTTGGCCCACTTAAAGTGAAGTGATTTTTGTCGTAATAATCATTGCCTCACTTTAGGTGGAGTTATTTATTGCTAAACAATTATCACCCACTTTTAGTCAAATTCTTCACTTGGAATTTCACCATGGAATTTCAATGTTATATAAATATTATAATAGTCATTATTTAACATAATTAATTCATAAAATATAAGATTATTTATCATAACCTTTTATTTCATCAAATAGTTACAATTTGACAAATTAAAAGGTGATTTAAATGAACTTAGGATACATTTAGTAATTTATTTTACATACAATTTTGAATTTAATTGCCATATATTAATTTGGGCCTTCATTTCTTACAATGTAAAAACATATTTAAGAAATAAAAAGATCAAAATCCAATCATAATCATATGCATTAATATATAAATCCAATATATCAATATATAATATAGTATATTATGAATAATATAATTCAGTAATATAATGTAATACAATATGTAGATTAATTTAAAATTAATCAACATATCCATTATTTTGAAACCAAACGAACTACAATAAAATTTTAAATAAATAAGGAAAATGTTATTTATTTAATTTTATTATTAATTAATTAAAATACTATTAATAATTTTGTAAAAATTTTTAAATTATCAAATAGTATATTATTTATAATTATATAATTTAATTATTATTTGAATATTAAAAACCATTTAAGATATTTTATTAAAAATATCCTTAGTTCATTTTTTAAAAATTGGTAATATTCAATTTACATATTCCAATTATATACAATCAAAATAAATTTTTGTTGTGTATTTTACTTTATTTTTGGATTATATTAAATAATTTATTGTAGTAAATAAGTAATACATTATGACTAACATACTATTTATACTAATATAATTTACCTAATTTTTAATAGTGAAAATTAATGGAATTGTTTTAACAAATGCTGCATGGTGTGTTCATTAATTGTCAATTCCAAAAAATAATTGTTATAGTTAGTCTCCTTGTGATGATATTTTATTTGTTTGGGGTCAAATTTTAAACCATTCCAACTATCATTACAAATGTTACCATTTCATGTCATGCATGCATTGATTAATAATATTCTAGAGTTTATTATGTACTGTCAATTATTTTAGTTGGATCCATGTGTGTGCACTTTGAGATGATATTTGTTATGTTTGATGAATGCCAAAATTTCATAATGATTGAGATTTTCATGTTATTGAAGAGTTGCCTTGCCATTACTCAATCTACATTTTTTTTTTTTCCTTTGTTTTCCTATCGAATGTATCACATCCTTTACAAGCTAATGTGTGTGATGTAGTATTGTTGTGATTGCATATGATGATGTTGCAACAAACTTGGGAGGTAGACAACAATTAGAAATTTGAATGATGTTGAGAACCCAAGAGCCAAGCACATTGTGCACTTGTAAATAAATGGTCACAAAGCTACAAACAATGTAGATGTTCATGATGCATGTTTAAGGTTTGTGTCAAAAAAACAAAAACATTCACTCACATCCAAACACTTGAAAAACTTCAAGAGGACAAAATTGGAGTTAGAAGTAAAAAAAAAGGAATATAAAAAATAAGAGTTGAATGAAAAGATTGGTATGAACTAGAGATAGAAGAAAAGGAGTGTGAGGAAATAGGAGCTAGATGAAAAGATTGATAGTTTACATAATGTGATTTGAGGGCTAATTGATAGTGGTAGAAATTTACAAAATTTATAGATTTCCAAAAAAGATTTAGGAACTTAATTGCAAGTGTTACCACATACATTAGTGCTTGAGATAATGTGCCATGTCATTTTGGCAAGAAATTTACATATTGTGAATAATTATAGTTTATAGTGATGTTATTGATAGAACTATTCTTATGTGTGAATACTACCAAAGGTGGTAGTTGCCTATTTGTAAAATTAATAGTTAATAAGTATAGGTAGCAAAATTCAATAAAAAAAAGGAAATTTTATTTAAAAAACTTGAATAGAATAAAAGTTCCAAGGTTTTTGTGTTTTGAAAAGTGATTAAACAAAAAGATTTATATTGTACCTTTTTTTTTTTTTTTTGTTTGAGAGCTGGCAATTCAAAGCTATGTATACTTATTTTATTGAATTTTATTTTTTCAAAATTAAGTTCAATGATAAAATTTCAAATAAAATTAGATTTTTTGAGAAATTTTGGCATGATATTAATGTCACAATAAAAATATTTGACAATGATGATGATTGATCATTAATTGCACCTTATTTCTATGAAAAGATTTTGTTAGAAACAAAATATTACACAATTATCTCTAATCACAAAACTTATTAGTGATAAACAACATGGACCTCATTTTATTTAACAATTTAAAGTGGAATTATTTTTGAGTTGGTAGATAAGTTACCATTCATGTATCGAATTGACTAGGCTAAATTAAAAAAAAAAAAAAGCCTACCACAACTATCTCAAAATTTCAACAAGTAATTTCCTTTAATAATATTTAACCTGAAAAGGGTACTACAATATTTAGTTTCTAAAGAAATTTATTAAAAGTTTTAAACAACTGTTAAGTCAATGGAGGGTTGCTACTTGGACGAGAACCAGACAACGATAAACCGACTGTCGACGACGTTCGTTGGTTTTTCGGACGGAACCCTAGAACAGAGGTCTGTGGTTGTTGTAGCGATGGTAGCGGCAAAATCTCATTTTTTCTGCGATCTGCGGTCTTCTTCTTCTTCGTTCTTCTCTCCCTCAGAGATCCCTCTCCTTGTTCTCTCTTTTGTGTTTGGCGTTTCTGCCTGCTCTCTGCGGAGCTGTGTTTGTCACCTTCTTCTGTGATATTGTACAGATTTTTTTTTTGGGGCGAAATCTGTACAAAGAATAATCCCCCGTGGGAAGAGAGGAGGACAGGATTGCTAGAGGAGTGTCGGCACAATGACGGAGGAGGCTTAGTAGATAAGCTGCTGAAGGAAGGGTTGTTGAAGTCGGGGAAAGAAGAAAGGTGGTGGGTTTGGTATTGATAGCCCCTTCCCCAGTGAGGGAGGAGACGTTGGAAAGTCGCGGCAGCCATGGGGGCGTCGTTGCCGCCCAAGGAGGCTAATCTTTTCAAGCTTATTGTCGTAAGTTGGAAGGCCTACTCTGCCCCCTGTCCTCCTTTTCTGTACGTGGGTGTATTTTTGGAGACTATGTTTCTCCTGACGATTGAGGAACCATTTTAGTGGCGTTGCATTTTAGTCTGGGTCAGCTTTTGAACCTTTTTTTTTCCTTGTCGCAATACACAGAGGCCATGCATGCCATTGTCCAGTGTCCTGAGATGTTTTGCGCAACTGTTGAGGTAGGGTCACATGCTCCAGGCACAATACCTAGTTCTTTGCATACCGACTGGAAAGAGATTGCAGGTGCTGCGTGTGATGCATCACGCACAACAGTACTCCTCAAAAGGATTGTCTATCGCATCTTCCAGGAATGTAGTTTCTGCCACCCTAAGAACCTTACATACTTACAATTACATCTGGAGGAAGCTTCATAATTTTTGAACATACCTCCACTACATCCTTTTTCAGGGTCTGTCCACCATCTCTTCTGATGCAGTCTCGACTACCTTCACATTTTGTGTCAAGTAGCTTAAGGTCAAAAGCCTTGCTAAGATCAAAGCTTGAGAATTAAATGGTGGTTAAAGTTTTGATGAGACTGTCTGTCAAGCGTGCAACTTTCTTCCTTGGATTTGAGTGTCTACAATCTCAGATATTTAGGTCATGGAATTGCAAAGTGTGTCAAGGAGGGTTTAGAAATTGGTTTCAAAGCTCACATGAGATAGGGCACAAAGGCTTCTTGTTGCCCTTGTGGTATTTGCTCTTGGTGGACAGTCACAGTATAATTTGAGAGCAAGAACTAAGCTAAATGGTTGAATGACAAGTGCTGAATTCTTTGGTGTTATGTATCATGCTCTATGAGCTTTATATCAAGGGTTTAAGCTTAATCAGACACCAATCACTGCTTTTGGGCTTCTCCCCCTTGTGTATCTTACCATAAGGAATAGGTTGTTTTCTACATGTTTCTCTAAAGTGGTTGCTTTGCTGCTGCTGCTTGTTTGTGGGCTCACAGAAATCATATGAAACAAAACAGTACAAGAAGGGTCTCAAGGCTTCTGATTCAATCCTCAAGCGGGTCCCTGAGCATGGAGGTATTTTTTTGCCAGACTATCTTAATCTCAAATAATTGCCTGTAGGGCAGTGCTGGAGGGTGAGCCATGAGACCCCTTTTTGCCTGTGCAATTATCAGGACAAGGCTGAGTGGTGCATGTTTAATTGTGTCTCATTGCAGAGACTCTGGCAATGAAGGGATTGACATTGAATTGCATGGATCGCAAGACAGAGGCATATGACCTTGTTCGGAAAGGTTTGAAGGTGGGTCCAAGAACATTTATGCTGTTGTAAGATTTAACAAGTGGCTTGGTCATAGTCTAGCTATTTCAACTCTAAGGTGTATTTGCAATCTTTGATTGAAGGTTTGCAGAAATGATGCTTATGATATCCAGGTTTCTTTGTTGCAGAATGACTTGAAGAGCCATGTCTGTTGGCATGTTTATGGACTCCTGTATCGGTCTGACAGAGAGTACCGGGAGGCCATTAAATGTTACAGAAATGCGTTGAAAATTGATCCGGAAAACATTCAAATTTTACGGGACTTGTCACTTCTGCAAGTTTGTCCTTTTGACCCTATGTCCTTCATTCGTTCCTAACCTTTCTTCCTCCTCCTGGTCTCATAACTCATTTGGATATAGGTGCTTGTCCTGTCTCTGTCCTTCTCCTGCACTGCCTGAATTACTCATATGAGTTCAAACTTTTTGCACTTTGCTGTTAGTTTCAGCATTTCATGTTTCTGACTGAAAGAGCCTATCTATGGTCAATCTTATTGCAAGCAACAAGTGTCTCCAACAAGAAGTCATTGTTTTAAGATTAAGCCAAGTGAAATGTGATGACGTTTTCAGGCACAGATGCGTGATCTGGCTGGTTTTGTGGAAACAAGAAGACAGCTATTAACATTAAAGCCTAGTCACCGCAACAACTGGATTGGCTTTGCAGTTGCTCACCACATGAATGCAGAGTGAGATTCTTGTATTTTCCAATTAAATGGCCATGCTGCATAGAATGATAAGTTACTTGTGTTTTCAAAGTGTATAATATACAGCAAAACAAGGTCCTTAACTTTAGATATGTAGGATGAATTTGAATATGCCACAGGACCTCTCTTGACAATGTCATTGCATGCTGACTAGTGATCCAAAGATGAGTTGCAACACTCAATAGTTTCTTCAGTTACAGAAGTATGCATGAGTTCTGATCTAATGTGCCCCTGTTGTTCTGCTGTGTGGGTTTTAGCCCTTCTATGGCTGTCAAAATCTTGGAAGCTTATGAGGGCACTTTGGAAGAAGACTCTCCCCCTGATAATGAAAGATATGAACACAGTGAAATGCTTCTTTATAAGGTGAATATTCAGAATCATTCCAGTACCCCTACAGTACATGTACTCAGTTGCAGCTAGAGTGAAGTGGATACAACAGATGTCATAAGAACCCTGAGACCAAACACCTCATGCTTGGAAAAGTGCAGGGTTGGGTGGCCAATCAAAATGCCAAGTGCTGCAAACCTATAGAGCCCAGCTCCTAGAGGAGGAAATACATAGATAATATGGGAGAGTTTCTTAGTCACAACATCCTTTGGTAGTGTTAAAGCTTTACGTGGATCCCCATGCAGTTGGTAATCAAGGTAGGGCCATGTCAACTGAACCCCATCACCTAGCTGCATTCTGCAATGTCAAATTGTCAGGTCACTACAGTCTTGGTCTGAGCCAAAAATGCAACATTACAGTAACTCAATTCCTAATACTGGCTGAGTTAGGGACTCAATGTAAGTTAAACCTTGGAACTAGCTACTTTGTTAGGGTATGACTGTTACCATGGATGCACTGAAGGTTAAGCACTCAAGAAATTGTCTTTTGAAATTTGAGCAGGTCTGCTAACTTAACTGTAATTGTAGCTGCCAGGTGCAGTACATGTTAATGTAGGTGGTTGCCCATAACTGGGAAGTGTGGTAGGGCACTGACAAGGTCAATGGGTGCAAGACTACACTTGGCATGCCCTGTTGTTAAGCAGTTTTCCAGTCTGGTCAACACTTCTATCCATGGTAGAACTCAGGGCTCTCTAGATCAACAATATCCAGTCCATTCACCTATCAGTGACCCACTTATGTTTCTTCCATTGTTTCTGTGTTGTGGAGCAGGCAACACTGCTTGAGGAATCAGGAGATGCAGAGAAGGCACTGGATGAGCTTTTGAAGAAAGAAGCAAAAATTGTATTGCACCTTGCACTTTTGTTTTGTAATCAGCCATTTCTCCTTATTAGTGTGGAACTCTTGTTGGACATGGTTGTATGTTGCCATCTTAGGTTTGGATGCTTAACCTCACAAGCTTTTTCCAGCTTGAATTAGATGCTGTTGGCTTTTATTTTGTCAGCTATATCTCATGGCTGAGTCTTCCCATTGTGACTGGGAATTCAATAGTAACTGACCACACTGAAATATCAAGAATTTTATTACATAGTTATCTAAAACCCAGAATCAGGAGCTGATGAAGTGATTTTGGAGCGATGGCAGCAATTCACTGCCATCCGTGACAAGGGTGATGGTCTGATACTTTGTCAGTGACACTTGCAGGGTTATGACTGCACTCATTCTGGTCATGTTTGGTTTGGTTTAGCCATAACTGACACAACAATTTACCTTCAAAGTCTTATTGTGGAATCTTCTCTGTAATCTTATATATATATTGTATTTTGCCATCTTGTGGTATTATCATGATGCTTGACCTTAATGTTGACTGATAGGCTAATGTCCTGAGTCTAAGTGCAAGCAAGTATCTATATAAAGGTGCAATTTGAGCAGGACATACAGGAAAGTTGTGTGAGAGAGTGTTTTGTGGATGTAAATGTAGTCATGCATTCTGGGTTTTCAGGTCGACAAACGCGGAATTCAGGAACATAGAGCATCACTTTATTTGCAGTTGAACCGAGTCAAGGAGGCAGAGGAAGCTTATCGGCAGCTTTTGGATGTCAATCCTGATAATTACAGGTACATGCCCTCTATTGCTCTGCATCCTTACAGCCAGAGTAGTACATGATCTTGACTAGTGCTTTGCATGAAGAACAGAACCTGATAGTATGCAGTCTTGATCTGGTAATGCTTTACTGTCACCACTTCCACTCATCATGTCTAGATCAGGGGTTTTGGGCAAGTTTGACCAAAATGATGATTGTTCTTTAGTGGTTATTTTGCAGCTACTATGAAGGTCTACAGAAATGTCTTGGGCTTTCACCAAACGGAAAATACTATAGCCCTGAGCAGGTGGAAAAGCTTGTGCAGATATATGATGATCTCTGCCAGAAGTATCCACGTTCTGCTGCTTCAAAGGTGCAGTCTGGAGATCCATCCATTCTACTAGTGGCTGCTGCCGTGCTATGCTACTTGCAATGCTAGAATGGCTGCTTGTGCATCCTTGAAAGGAGCAGAGTATCAGAGAGCAGGGTTCCCTATACAGATGTTTTGTCTTTGTTCATGCTGTTAGTTTGCAATCACCTGTGTTTTCACAATCTGAATGGCTTGAAATCACCAACTTTAATGAATAGCGATGATTGTACATGCTAGAATCTTTGATGAGCAATCATATGCTGAGTCTTAGACTCTTTTAGTGCAAATCTGCATCAGGTTGGTTTGTAAGGTGATTTGATGATGCACATGTTTGGGAATCACCACTCATTGCAGTTCACTGATATGCTGTCAGATTTGACATCTCTATCACCTTAGAATTGGGTCATCTCTCAACTCCACTTAGGTTGACTGACATTGTAGGTATGGAGAAGTTCTCAAGACTTACAGGAATATAATTTTCAGGGTAGTTCACCCTACTAACTTGGGTTTCTGCATCTGCAGCGAATTCCATTAGACTTTTTGGAGGGCAGCACTTTTGAATTAGCAGTGAGGAGCTATATTCGCCCTTTTTTGACAAAGGTCTGCTCCTGCCCCTCTTTCTCAAGCAGTAAGTTTGCAAACATTTTGCTCCATAAGCAGGGTGATACTTTTATGCAGAAGATAGCAATTTTATGCATGATCTGATAGAGCTGGTGATTTTTTTTCAATTGGCAGAGCCAGTGTTTGTATTTTGGAGAAATTAGTGGAGAGTTCTGAACAAACCAAGTCTGTGTGCATTTCCTTTGCCACTCCTTTTTCTCCTTCATTGCAGCTTCTGGTCATATGATACAGACACAGGAAGCAACTCAAATCTGGTCGCTTATGGAACTGCGTGCAGCTGATTTTAAGAGTGCTATGACTAGTGTAGGTGATGTTGATATGTTTGTGTTTTGTTCTCAGGGTGTGCCATCTCTTTTCTCAGATCTTCGTCCCCTTTATGACCATCCTGACAAGGTATTGTTCACACATACCTGAACTTAACAATTTTGTCCTTCTTAGCAGTGCCTATATGGGTTGTTTGTAGAGAGAAAATAGCCAAATTCAGTAGAACCAAGGATTTTCCAAAATACACATGGAGCCTGAATGACTTTTAGATAGGAGAAGTGATTAAAAAGTATTCTCGACATAGATAGTTTGCTCTGTTTTTTGTGCAGTAATTCTTATAGTTTTCATTTAATAATTTGAAAGCGCATAGTAGATGTGTATACTACTTTGTGTGCTGTGGAGCTGCATGAACAAATGAGAACACTGGAATGTTATCTATTGATACTCTAATTCTATTTTGCATGCTTATGATATTGTTGAAGCTCTGTTGTTCTTGGTCCTACTTTGTGGGAATGCAGGCAGATATATTAGAGAAGATAATCTGTGAAGTTGAATTATCTCTTCAGGCCACTGGGTCCTTCCCAGAGAGGTGCTTTATTGTTATCACACCTTCAGTGCTTCAGATTGCCTCTTTTATTTGAAGGAACTGCAATGTAAGGTGTAGAGGCTGTACCTTCCTTTCTGAGCTAACTAGATCAAAGTACGGCTCAAGGAAATGATAGAGGTAGGTTTAAGGCTGGATGCTGTTTCATACATCCTAGTCTGTTTGTGATTTTTCTCTTGGCTCTCATGTTATTGTGCATGTGCTGTGTGCTTGTTGCAGTTCTGTTGTGGAGCCTCCTTCAACGCTCATGTGGACTCTTTTCCTTCTTGCTCAGGTAGAGCACACCTCACCCTCTTTGCAATGCCCACTGTTTGATGTTTTCTTAAGCCAACATGAAGCTCAGGGATGTTGAACTTGTGACTCATTTCTTTTTTACAGCATTTTGATCGAAGGCGACAATATGATAAGGCCCTAGAGAAGATAGATGCTGCAATTGCCCACACACCCACTGCCATTGACTTGTATCTTGTCAAGGTAGGCAATCCAGTACATTAACATTTTTCTGGGGCATTGGTGTCCCGTTGATGTTCATGATTATTTTATGGCACAAATACATTTTCTAACAGGAATCTCTTTGAGTGAATCTATTGTATCTTAGCAGTCAATCTGGAACTGGGTAGTACTGTGATGGGTCTAATGTTTGAGACTGGTACTCCTAGGTGAGCATGGTCTTGGTGTCTCTGAGGCTGCCTCTTATTTTCCAGGGAAGAATTTTGAAGCATGGTGGAGATGCTGTGGCAGCAGCTGCGTTTGCTAATGAGGCTAGGACTATGGACCTTGCAGACCGCTTCTTAAACAGTGAAAGTGTCAAACGCATGCTACAGGCAGATCAGGTACTGCTTGGATATGCTGCTCTTCTTTTGTTCTTAAGCTATTTAGAAGATGCTTCTTTTGACACATTTTATCTGCTGCCTAAGTTTTCTAAATAACAAGGTGTCGTATGTGGTTCAGGTTGAGCTGGCAGAGAAGACAGCTGTGTTGTTCACAAAAGATGGTGATCAGCACAACAACTTGTTTGACATGCAATGCATGTGGTTAGTAGTTCTTTTCACCTTGTGTCTTTCTGGGACAGAGGCAATCTGGACGCCACTCAAATATGTGTGCTACTCTGCTTGTATGTTATTTTTTCTGTAGATTGGAACAAGAGATTATAGATAAAGAGTGTTAGGAGGATACACAGAAATAAACTACAAAATACCATGAGGTTTAGAATCTTAAGGGTCCCTAAGGTCTGGACAGTTAAAACCCCTTGCAGTTCATTTTGTTCAGTATGAAATGTACTGAACTTTGGGGTTGGTCATGAGTTTTATGGTGGTGAAATGTGTGGCTGAAGGACCAAAGTAGGATCTAGTCATGTTATTTGTGCACAGAAGCAGCAGGGTCAATGATCCTCTGGGATTTTGGATGCAGGTATGAGCTGGCATCTGGTGACAGCTATTTCAGGCAAGGCATGACGGGGAAGGCATTGAAGAAGTATTTGGCTGTTGAAAAGCATTACAATGATATGGTGGAAGACCAATTCGACTTCCATACATACTGCTTGCGGAAAATGACTCTTCGGGCATATATACGCATGCTGCGGTTTCAAGACCATTTGCACTCTCATCACTTTTTTTGCCGAGCTGCAGGTGCTGCTATTAGGTAAAGACATTGTGTTCCAGAAACAAAGAGTTGTGAACTCCCTGTGTAAAACTATTCACCCTTGAGATGGAGTAATTCACTTCATCTTCAAAAGGACCTCATGGCATCATCAGTAAAGCAGCATTGAGTCTTCCCTGCCTCTTTATTATAAGCATGAAATGAACTTCAAAGAACCTGTAAAATGTTTTAAGCTAGTCCAGTGGGCCTGTCAGACAATTGATTTAGTTTGTGAATGGGCAGGTGCTATATAAAGCTCTATGACTGTCCACCAAAGGTGGCAGCAGAGGAGGAAGAAGCTGCTGTGGCAGGATTGCCTGCAGCTGAACGTAAAAAAATGCGCCAGAAGATGCGTAAAGCTGAGGCCCGTGCAAAGAAGGTATTACCTCTATCACGGCCCACATCATACAAGCTGAAATGTCAAGGTCTCTTGTTAATGGAGATGAACAGCGAGCAAAACAGAGGGACTTTTGATTTCAGAGTTAGGGTCTGGAAGGGTTTGGTTTGCAACTAGAGTTTAAGGAACAGAGATGTTGAGGATTAGTATGATTTGAGTTTGGCAGGAAGCAGAGGATAGGGCAAAAGAGGAGGAAGCTGCCTCTGTCCTGGCAAGTAAAGGAGGGAAAAAGGGTTCTCAAACACCACGACCTGTTGATACAGATCCCCATGGAGATAAGCTCATAATGGTAAGGAAATTTCTGCCTGAGCCCTTCATATTTTGTTCTGTCCTTTGTTTAGTGGTGGATGCAGAATCACTGTACTCTCTACATACAGTGAGGTACATTACTTCAGAGGAGCTATCCAGAAGAGGCATCAAAGAAGTAGTGGAGGTATCAAGAGACAGCAGACATGTGCTGAATTGCAGAATATTTTGTGGAAGAAGGGTGCAGATTGGCTATCTTTTGTTCAAACTCAAACCTCTTTGCTGTTATGCAGGTTGAAGATCCTCTGGGGGAGGCAATGAAGTATTTGAAGCTTTTGCAAGACCACTCTGCAGACTCACTTGAAACACATCTTCTTGCATTTGAAGTCTTCTTCCGAAAACAGAAACATTTGCTGGCACTTCAGGTACATTATATGATTTCAATAGGTAGGAATCTAGGTAATTTTGCAAGGAGGATTGGACATGGTTGGTGTTTCCTGCATTGACCTATTCTATGTTAGTAATCTTAGCAAAGGTGGAAGTTGCTTGGGGACTTGTGAAGCCATGTCTGCACATTGTTTTGATTTGGATTTTCTTTACAGGAAAAATTATTGGAATGTTATTAAGTCAATTTTGGCTTGCAGGCTGTGAAAAGGCAGTTGCAGTTGGACTCATCATCCCCTGATGTGCATCGGTGCTTGGTAATAACATGTGCTCACTTGTTTTCCCTTAATATGTTTAGTTTGGGTGCTTGGATCAAGGATAAATCATGTAATCAACATATTCAGTCAAGGCATCTCATTATGTGTTTAGGTTATTGTTTTTGCTTTGCTGCCATCAGCCACTACATTATTTAACATGCTGCAACATTTGCAAACAATGGTATCTGGAATGCCTCACTTGCATGACTAGTTCATATGTGCAAGGGTTACCCAGAGACTCTATGTAGCATCTGTTACCTCTGGAAATCTTTATTTCCACAGCCTTGAAGCAGATATTTTATAACAAACCAGTTAGAATGACACTGGGAGTAGTGTTTGGCAAATTTTGAGATTCTCTTTCCTTCTGAATTTTTTCTCTAGTATCTTGCAGTGCTTTGGTGTAGCTATTCAGGGGCCAGCTTACTCTGACTCGTATCTCTTGGTCGCCTTTAATATCATCTGAATTGCATGGATGTATATGTGGACTGCAGATACTTTTGTTCAATACTTTGGACAAGCTTCCAGCTCCACAAACGCACTCAGAAAAGCTAGTTCACAGTGTGATACTGGCTGAGAGGTCTTCTCTTAAGTAAGCATAAGGCTATCCTTGGATAATTTTTTTTTTCCTGCCTTTGAGTACTCCCAAACTAGTTTTCTTATTATCATTTTTCTCAATGATTTTTCTCTTTTTACAGGGAGTTGGGTGAAAGGTCACTTTTTGATGTGAATAATGCTTTCTTGGAAGATCATTCAGGTGATTCATTTTTTGTCACCATCTATTATGGATATTCATTCACATTTGAGTGTTTACAACAAATCATTGATTAGCTGTAAATTTGTTCAGAGGGTTGCTGTTGGAGTCTAAGAGAGGGGTCTATTTTCAATGAGGGTGTTATGCAGATGGAATCCAGTTGAATTTGACTCCAATTCTGGGAAGATGTACATACAACACTTTTTATTGTTGGGAAATTAGTTCTGTGGATCATTGTACTTTTGTGCTCTGCTGTTCATTTGCAAAGTTGATCATGTTTCATTCTTTTCATGGTCTTGTTGGGGAATAGATTCTTTGCGGCACAGGGCTGCTGTGGCAGAAATTCTTGTCCTCCTCTCTCCTGAGGCAAAGCCAACGGCAGTGAAAATCATTGAGGATTCAAATGATAGAGCAAGGTCTGGTCAAAATCTACTCATTTGGTCAGAAAAGGGTTGGTAACATATTTTCTGAGAAGATTGTTATGGGGAATAGTGATGGCATTGTGCTTGTGAGAAGTTGCATCACAATTCTTTTCAGTCTTGCACAATGATTTAGTTTATCAGCCCCAAGTGGGAGAAGAATCCTTTCAGTGACCAGAAGATACTGTGGTTCTCCTTATGGCAAGTGCATGCTGTTAGTGTCATTGATCTCCAGTGGAACATTTCTAGACAATATTTGTGGGTGATTGGGTTAGTAACAGAATGCTCACACTGTTCAGCCATGGTCACTGGCACAGTGACATGAAGTACAGCTATTTTCCATGGCTAACTATGCTGTACCTTTTTACTCGTGGCAAACTTGAATGCAGGGGTGGCTCTGGTGGGGAGGCTGAATGCAGATGGGAACTAAAGGACTGTATAGCAGTCCAAAAACTTTTGGAAACCTCACTACATGATGAAGGTGCAGCATCAAGTAAGCTCATCATGTCATTGATCCATAATTCATGCATGCTGAATTCTATTATGAAAGTTTTACATTGGCAATGTACAAGACTGGGCCATCATTTACCTAGTTTTCCAATAGCTTGGCATCTAATGTTTGTATTGGCACCAGAGTCATGTTCATGATGGTGCTCTTGCATGTATAGGACTCTCTGGTCATAGGTGAATGTTTTATACCTGACTGGTTGTCATGTTTATTTTCCCTTGTGGGTAGGGTGGAGACAGTGTTGTGCTGACATTTTTCCTTACTCCACATACTTCAAGGGTGCGAAGAGTTCTGCAACTATAGGCCCACCCAGCATCCAAGGCTTTAATCACTCAGGTAATGGAGAGGTGGACTCAATTGCCAGTAGCCTTGACAAGTCAAAATTGTTAGAGCAGAGTTAGGCATGTATTCCAGCAGTTTTTCCATTGCCAAGAGTACATGAAAAACAGAAAAATGGAGCCTAGATAGTCATATTCAGATTTGTATTCGGAAAGGTCTAATGATAAATTATTACAGAGGATGATTGGGGTGATCAAAAAAGTGTTTTGTGGAATGGAGGGTTTCTCTAGAGTTGTGTCAGGAAAGCAATCCTGAGTCAAAGGGTTTGTCTGCAAATAAAATCCAGATTCATAGCTGAAGGATTTGGATAGTTTCAAGAACTGCCAGCTTAGGAAGGAGAAATTTAGTTTTGCAACAGGTTTTTGTTCCCAGTGTTTCTGCTCTGATGTTTGCACATTTTTCTTGGGTTCTTATGGGTTGAAAGTTCCCAATTTGCCATTGAGGTCATATTCTCTGTAAGCAAATGCATTTGATTAAATGAGAATTACCACAACTGTAATCTACAATGGGACTGTAGTTACTGGGATCATTTATAGCAGACATAAGTTGTATGTAAAACCCAGATTTTGGAATGGGATTAGTAATGGCAGTGGCTTATGGAAATTGCTTATGGAAATTAGAAAGCAATGCCAAAGGATGAACAGACTGGGGAAACAAAATGTGATGCCACTTGGAAGTTGAAACCTTCCAAGATTATAGTTAGATCTCTGTGTAATGATTCTCCACTCTCAGAGGGACTTCCTCTCTGTCATGATCTCTACATTCTTTCCCTACCCCATGCTGAGAAGCATATGTATTATTGTTGAAATGAATCTAAGTCATCTGAGGAATCACCCTGGCAGTGGCCTTGCATGTAAGGAAAGCATGTTATTTATGTGCACCTAATACATGCAGATGTCTTTAACCTTCATCAACTAGAGGCAATGTGGAACACTGGAAACACACCTACTTGTCAGCCCATTTTAACCTTCCACAAGAATTGTACACACACATGACAAACACCAAGATATTTATGATAATTACTGTCTGTGTATCATTCCATTCACACAATATGGTAACACACAATGTAACTTGTCACTTCTTAATCCTGCTCAAGTTTTGTTGTCTCATGTGGCTATTTAGTTTTCAATTTGTGATGAACTTCTTTTGTGACTTCTTCACAGGCTTTCAAATGTAATGCCCTTTTTTTCTCCCAGTCAATTCGGTGCAAAGTTACAAATGGAATGTGCTTCCTTTCACTTGTGCAAGATTTCAAATGCAATGCTGAACACGATCTGTTCCTACCTTTGCACCATTCCTGATCATTTATTGCCATGCATGGGCCTCAGATAGGTGGGATGGTGAGGTTATCTACATATGTGAAGACACATTTAATCGGCCTTTTGTGTTGGCATTTTGTGTTGAACTTATAAACCTTTTCATCTAACCATAACCACCTGCAACTCCAATTGCCCAACATCTGAAGTTTGTGGTGAATGCTTGCCACTTCTGCTTGCTATGTGAAGACCACTTCCACTTGGCAACCCAACTAGTTAGGTTGAACTTCTTTTGTTGCATCAATCTCAAGCCCATGACAGTATTTGAGTAATATGTCTTTCATGTCTCCCATGTTTTCATGAATTCATGTGCATGTCGTATCACACCCTTTTCTGTCCAAAACTCTCACTCAAAATTGAAATTGAAAATTTGATTTTGAACAGGACAGGGGGCACCTATTCCTGAAACTACTATGGAACATATTTGATCATTCAATGTTGATTTGCTTGTTGAATGTTGATTCTTTGTTGCTTGCTGGTTTTTTTCTTTTTCTTTTTTCACTTCTTGATTAACTTGTTACGTTGTTAATTGCTTGTTGATTTGTTTAATGATTTTGTTGCTTCATGATTAAGCATTTTTATTACTCGTTGCTTGTTGATTTCATTGTTTCAAGTTGGATTGACATTGGAAAACTTTTTACTTGATCTTTTTCCAAGATGGGTAACAGGCACAAGTCCTTGAATTTGTTTTAGGGAGTTTTGGATGGGAAAGGGTGCATTACAGCATGTCCATGAATCCACGAAGATGTGAAGCACATGCCATAACCCCTCATTCACACATTTGAAACATGGGACTGAAACAAGCCTGAAACAAGGTGCACTGCTGAAGCCATGCTTTGGCTTCTTGGCACCTTGACTGTTGTGCTTGTATAAAAAACCTATGAGCTCCAATCACAATGGACTCTAAAGGTTTGACGTAAAAGCTTACCAAAATCTAATCCAAGGTTTGTACATGGCTCATAATCAATAACCTGACTTTTAATCTCAAGCTTTTGTTGCAGCAGGTGTCCGTCATTGTCTTCTTTTCAAAATTGTCCATTACCTAAAGGGGATTCGTGAAAACAAGCTAAGGGTGAGGAAATGTGTTTTTGTTGACCTTGCCTACCAAGGCAAGGATATTGTGTTTAGATTCATTATAGAGTATACTAGCGTAAGGGATTTTGGCCCGTAGGTCTATTTTTATAGGAGGATTTTTGAAAGATGATATTTTGGCTTGTGTTGAAACTTGAGATTAGTTATAGAGTTATGATATCTTGAAGGTTTTTGGTTTCTTCTAGCATGGTGAAATATTTGAATTTTCATAATTCTTTTTTTGCCTTAAGATTTTTTTTTAATGTAGATGGCAAGGTCATAGTGTGACAAATCCCTTGTTTTTTTTGTGTGTAATGTACATTTTATTGTTGGGTGATCTATTGATGTTGGAGGATGATGTCACATTTATGAAGGAGTTGAAGAAGTTTTGCAAGAAAGGAGATGCTTGGGAATTGTGCAATGGAAGATAAGAAGATGCCAAGGAGATGAAGCGAAAGTAGATAAGATGGGCTATTTGATAAGCTAAGTTTTCAAATCAAACTTGAGTGAAATCTTTGATAGTTGAAGTAAGGGTTGTTCTTAATTTTGGTTGTTGTTAATTTTTCTTTCGTTACACTAGTAGCAGATTAGTTAGGACAAGTCATGTACTTTGAAACTTTTATGAGGAGTCCATGTTGAGATATGAAGACAATGTGAGGTGGTCAAAAGTGTAGTTGAGTGAGCATCTAGTGGATTTAGAATTATGCATGCATTAAAAAGGAATTAGAGATTTGAGTACATTTGGGTGGTCAATCTTGGAGCAAGAGACATGAGAAACCTTGTTTTCAAAAATCTTTGGGTGGGGCAAAACTACATAAAAATGTCATAATCCAATATGAGCATTTAGAGATGAAATTAGCAAAATTGGTTCAACAAGAATGTATTTACTCATACCTGAAGTGGTTTTACATAACTTCATATTGACTGCACAAACTAAGGTTTAAATCTTGTTTCCATAATGAAATAGAAGGGAAGAAGAGAGCTAGTAATTTGGAAAATGACATTGAAGAACTTTAATTACTGCAATTGCATGATAGAAGTTAAGGTTAACAACTCGAATGACCCACAAAACATTGAGAGTACTGATCTATGGCCAAACTCCAAAAAATCAAGGTGCAATTTTGGTTAAACTTAAAACAACAAATAGTAGTATGGTATGAAGATTATAAATGGTTACAATTAGATTGTTGTAAGATGGTAGTCTTCAAATGTTGAAGTTTTATTTCTTTGGTTTCTATTGCAAATTGTTCAATGGATTTTTTTTGCTTGAACATATATTCAAAGACTTGGATCTTAATTGTTGTCATGAATGTAGTAGATAGTAAAGTTGTTTGTGAAAGTTGTGTGTTCCTTGTGTTTTTTTTTTTCTTTTTTGGGTTGCAAGGGTTCTTTTAGTGTTTGAAACTTTAAAACTTGACTTGTTCAATAGATAACATATTAGAAATCATGGCACCAAGGGTGGATTCCAATTCTTGGCAAGACACTAGGTGACCCCATGGGTGCATTGAAACTCAAGATCTACCATGGGTGGCCTACTCTCTAGCCTTAGAAGACAGGTACCCTGTAAGAACACAATTGGGAACATACAAGGAGCATAGAAAAAATATGGAACATGTGAGGATTGTAATAGAACCAGCCATTGCACAATCAACAAGGTAAGGGTCATACATGAGAAAGGTCTATATTTAGACCCTTTCATCATTTGAGGCATTTTGTCATGAGGTGGGAACACTTAAAATCACCTTATGTTCCCACCCTTATATGAAATCTCTAACTCCAAGTCAAACAACTAAAGCTAAAAATTGCATTGTTTAAGGTGCCTTCAAATTACACAAAGCTCCTACTTCAAGGTCGATGTCGCCATATTAATGGGACTAAAAATCAATATTAATATAGGGAGGACCGATAAAAAAACTCCTTTACAAGCTTTGTGTGTGCCTCAATAACCCCCACCCAACTTCAACCTAAGTTTGTCAAGGCAACAATGAACGATGAGCATTGTGCAAGCACTTTGGGTATCATCAGTATGTAGTTTTATCAATTCACAATTAACATGCAACTTTTTCAAGTGAATATTGTTAAGTGATAATTTCAAGTTAAAGATTTTGTGTAGGGTAGCACCAAAGAACATCGCATTCCCAAAGTAAGTAGTTGTTGGAGCTAGAGCCAGCTAAGGGGGGCCCTTACTTTGGGAGTGCCCCACTTTGAGGGCATTATTCAACATAAAGACGTATGCAATTTTTTTCATTATTTCCTGTGATAGCTTTCAAAAATAAAATAATAATGTGGGAACCAATTTTTTTCCCATAAACCAACCTCTTGCATACTTAAGATTACACTTTGTAAATAAATTTTCATTATAGGTCTTTTACATGTAGCATAAATGGTAAGGTCATTTGCAAAATAAAGGGCCTAAGACAAAGCCATTGAGCCTAGCCCCACACTTTGAGAAAGTGGTCCACCCATTGGGCTTTAACCATTTTAACACAAGGCAAAGGTTGTGATGAACCAAAACAAATGTAGTTCATATGAAGAGTTCATATGAATAGGAGAGTTCTAACACCAACTCCTTTCCTTAAAGTTGGAGGGATATTAAGACTAGTTGTAAAATCCCTCTCACTCTCAAGGAACATGCATATTATCCCTCCTCTTTTCTAGGAGGATTAATCCATGGATATATGATGTTCTTCAAATGCATTATGGAATTTCTCTAAGTGTTTTTTAAATTTTTTTAAAAAAAAACAAATGTTCAACAAATAGGTGCAATATTTGAAAATTTACTTTCAATCAAGCCTCAATGTTTTCTTAAATTTCTCATATTTCCCCTCACATTGAAAACAACCTAAGCCACCAAATCTATAGCCTATGTATTCAAATCACATAATGATGTTCAAATAGGACCATAAAATGTTTTTAGTTTCAGTCTCTTTTACCGGTGGGTTATTCGTATAAAGTAACCTTGTTCACAAATAAAAATGCTATATTAAACTAATTAAAAAAATCATCAAAACTACATCGAATTGAACTTGTTCATGTATCATTCCGTGTTTGATCTAAAATGTGTCCATATCTCTCACATGGCTTGTTATTTTCATACTCATGTTTTTGATATACCACTCTGTTTTTTATTTTAAAATGTGTCCATTTCTCTCACATGGACTTGTTCTTTTGATACTCATGTTCCAGCACTTTCGTAAATTCCAAACATTTCTCCTTGCATTATTTATTTTGTTGTACCATCATACGTGAACAAGGTTGACATCCCACTGTCAAATAATTTGATTAATTTTTTAAAATGCACTTTTACACAATAATTATTATTTTTTCAATGTACATCTCATATTATGAAATTATTTTTATTTTTGACATGAATAAAAGAAAAAAAATAATTTTTTCATTAATTTTGATACACAACACTCATTTGTTACATTTTTTTTTTTTTTTTTTTTTTGCCTTTACTTAAATTCTTAATTTTTTTTTTTCATAAAGGTCCAATATGTTTTTTAAAGAAAATTTTT
>Ga0116227_10003730_pt1 | contig 33660 bp, 20 predicted proteins | sample S1TSphgellanicum_FD_89693 | JGI IMG/M metagenome (GOLD analysis project Ga0116227, IMG submission 89693) | Host-associated microbial communities from peat moss isolated from Minnesota, USA - S1T2_Fb - Sphagnum magellanicum MG | ecosystem: Host-associated > Plants > Peat moss > Unclassified... | reverse complement strand
GGGTGGGGTTGGTAGGTGGTAGGTAGGACGGGGGGAGGTAGGTGGTAGGTAGGACGGGGGAAAATTTTGGGGTAGAGAGGTGGAAAAAAAAAAAAAAAATCGGGCAGGGAGGATGGGATTTTCGTCCATCCAAAAAACGGCCTCAACGGGCTCATCCGCAACTGGTGCATTGGTGGGTGCTAATTCACTCCAGCCTGTTGTGCAGGTACTACAATCAGGAACAAAATGCCCTCCAGCAATCAGAGTAGTAGATATGAGAATGGTTCTTAGTAACATAATCACAATTCTCAGAAAATCAGAAAATCAGAAAACCAGTTCTGATATATAAGCACCATTCTCTTCAAACTAAAAATAATTAAAGGACCACTCCGAAACCTGCAATACTGTTCACGTTCTTACATGCAGCCATTTCTCTGAGTTATGAGAAAACCAGAATCAGAGTGCATGGAGTTTTTATTCCTATGTATTGGTAAGAAAGAGACTTGGGCAGAGCACCTCTTAAGTTGCCCAAAGTTTGCACTGAAACAAACAAGTGTTCAATCAATTTCTGGGCCTTTGAAATCCAGCATTTGAGAAACCCTGATTCCTATACCTTAAAAAGAGCATTTCTATTTTCAGAGAATCTGTCTCGAAGGCAAAGTCATTTGACAAAACCATCAAACTACAGACATAACTAATAGTGAACTCTTAGCAGAGCCCATCTTTTGCAAGGGTGCAAGCCATTGCTCTCATTTGTGGTTGAGATCTGCACAATTTCCCAAAGTACTGTTGCACATCGATATATATTGAATTCCCCAAGTATTTCAGTCAACCAAACCAATCACAAGGGTTGAAAGGGTTTGGGCAGGCCAGATCCAAGGGAGGGCTCTGTTGTTTCTGGTGTCCAAACAAAACTTGAAACTCTCCTGTTGACTCATCCAGCACACTAAAAATCATCAATAATTAATTAGAATTGAGGAAGTTACAGCCCCGCAAAGTAGAGGGGTCAGGAACTCAAAAGAACAAACCACCAAACGCTACAAAGCTACTTCCTAAACACCCAAAAGATTCCTTGTCTGTATTGCTATCAGAATTCAAAGATAATCTGTAAAACTGAGGTTGGCAGTCCTAAAGAACTCTAAATCATTTAAAATGAACAATAAATAAGAAAGTTATAAGCTTTGAAAGTAGGAAAGGTCCAAAGGGAAGGAAAAAAAAAAAACCCCATTTTATAAGTTGGAATGCTCATTTTTCTTCTTGCTAATTTACTTCTTTTCCTTTACTCTTCAAAGATGATCTCTAGAGCTTGAGGTAGGGCTCCCATAACATTTTAAATCGCTCAAATTGGAGCACATATGAATAAAATCTAAATAAATGTTCGGTGATGGAGTAGTGATCAGTGATGGGCAGTTCTACCCCACCAAACCAGGACATCAGTATACCCCCTGTATTGTCAATTCACAAATCCACAGGTCTGAGCTCCACACAGATTTGACTGGAATGAAGGCAGGGAAAAGTGCTCAAGAAACCATACAAATTTCAACAAAAACATTTCTTTTCAACCCGGAAATTCCTCATTCATGGCCCCTCTACCCATTTACATTAGTCTTCACTATTCTAGGACACCATGCAAACAGAGACAGTACATTAGATCCAACATAGACTAAACACACCATATAACTTCTCAAGCACATTCCAGGAACTGTGTGTTACTTAGGGAGAGTGACTCTAGTCATGTGAACAATTCAGCAATTATAATATGACCAATCACTAAATCAATCCAGAATTCCTTGTATAGAGACAACAGGCCTGAGCAATTTAGGATAACATCAACACCTACAACTTCACCTTATTAACTTCACTAGTCTACACCTCACAATCTCCCATTCTAGAACCAGTCTAAAGGATTGCAGAAAATCTACAAAATATCTGAATCAGCTAATATCCACTAGAGCCAAAGAAAAAAATAGTATGATGATGTAGAGAAACCTGCATACACTTTCAGGTAGCAAAGCAAAGGGTTTAGTTATAACTTTAAGAGGTTCACTATGACAGCATCAGACAGTTTCCCTTTCTTAAGTATACTGGGTGTAGTCAGTAGGGCTGGCATCCACCCCAAAGCATATCCATCCTGTAAACTCAGATAGTCCCTTAGCTTCATGAGTATATCACAAGACGTTTGTTCAATAGACGATCAGTACCTTACTCATGTACATAATACATCCATCACAGCACACAGGAGAAGCAGCATACAGACAATCTGATATCCTCCAAAACAATTGCATAAGCATACATAAAGCTGGGAACTACTCTCTTGTGTGAGATACCCAAAGAATGCAGATTTGATCACCATCACACTGCAAACAACTGCACCTCACATATGATGAGATTCATAAATCATGATCCTGATCCAGCTGCAAAACATAACTCCCAACATCAAGCATGAAACATCCAAATAACCCACCAAAATATTTGCAGAGTTCACTCGCATGCATTAGTCTGGCTACAACCAAGCCAAGAACAATGGCATGGTTTACTTCAAATGTGTGTCCTACTCAATTTCCTTGCCAATGTAGGGCTTTGAGGCAAACTCCTCCTCTTCCTTAGGAGTGTGGATGGTGACCATATCTGGAAGGGGTGTCATTGGCCCTTGTTTGCCCTTGGGATCCCAGTCGAGCATGATCTTGACTTTGATACCCAACACTCCCTGTAAATCAAGTAAAAGTACATAACAAATTTGAGCTTCATTCCAACAAAAATTCCACTGGACAAGGACACATTGCACATAAATAAAGCGGCTACCTTACTAGCAGCCAAATACCATGCACAGCAGCATTACAGATTGGATCTTACTAGAGGGGAAAAAGTATCTCACCTGCCGCAAAAGCACATGCCTCACAGCACTGTCAATATACTCATTCACAGGGCTGCCTGAGGAAATCATATAGCCATCCTTGAACTTCATGGACTTGGCACGTTGGGCACGCAGCTTGCCACTCACAATAACCTGCCCAATAAAATATGTGAGACTCAGCTATTACAAATACAGAATGCTGCATGTGAGGATAGTTGTCTGTAATCTGTAGTTCCAAAGCTTGGAAATTTACTCTTTTGTGGCAGCACTTCATTTGAGATCAGGGGATGACCAAGTATTTGAAAGAGCAGCCCAAATTTTGCTAGGATATGACCAGTAATGATAACCAAAAAGAAATAATAACCCTCAGATTGGTCAGTTCTTGCATAAAGAATTGAGTAACCTTGATCACATGTGCACATGTAAATCACATGTTTGCAGAAAACTGGCACAGCAAGTGGCCATGCAGAGGAATGATCAACCAATTCAACTGACAAGCCTGAGGAATTACAGGTCTTTCAATGATGAGGCATTATAGGTCTGGCATTTCAATAGTACCTCGCAACCCTTGGCACCACTCTCCATGATAAACCTGAGAACTCCATAGCATGCCCTGAATGCACAGCATTCCCAAGTTCCTCAGTACAGCAAAAGTAGGTTGGTAGCTCATAAAGACAATGAGTTGATATTGAGGAATTGCCTCTTACCTGCGGACAGCCAGACCCCCAAGCAGCTTGTACCGGAGAGACTCAGCCTGAGCAATTGCACACAAACCTCTGTTGTTGACCTTCTCAGCATACAATTCCACAGTATTCTCTGGGAAGTTGAACCTTTTCTGCACCACTGAGGTCAATTCCCGAATCCTGCGGCCCTTTTCTCCTGCATAAAACCTCTATATTATCAGATAGGCAGCAGTTGCATCCACAAAAAAGAAGCTCTTGATTAAAATGGATACAACAAAGTAGGATAGTTCCAGAAGCCGGAGTGAAGGAAGGAGAGAAGCAAATTACCAAGCACATTCTGAGTCCGTGTGGCCCTAATGATGATCTCAGTGCGCATAGGAGTCACACGCACTTCAACACCAGAGTAACCATCTTCTGCAAGCTCTCTGGTCAGCAGTTCGTTTAACTCAGCAAAAAAGACTCCATCTGCCACAAACTGCCAAAGATCGAACCCCCGTGTACAAGCGGAATGTTAGCAGAGAGGGATTTCTCTTCATCGAGCAACAGAAGGAGTGAAAACTAGACGCCTCTCACGACCAGACATATGTCCTTTCCCTGACCAACTACTACTACTGCAGCCAGAGATTCCAGAGCCTACCAGTAAGAATTCCCTTCACAATTTCTGTTCAAAGGATTCCTCACCAATGCTAGGATTTGTTCTTCGATTCTTCTCACAACCTTCCTAAGGTCGAGTGCATGAACATGCAAAATGCAAGACAGAACTTCGCACAATAATGCGACAAGATGCACAAAACAAAAACCGAAAAAAAAAAACCCCCCCTCCGGGGACAAGAAGAAGCAAACCCCAAATCACGCATCTTGGAACAACAAGAATCATAGCAGCTGGAGCGATAGTTTTACCTTTCTCTTCTTGCTCATCTGAGTTGCCATGGTTGCAAAACGCAACACGAAAAGCTCGCCGCCGGTACAAGAGCTTGGATAAGATAGCGCAAATCGGTCGTCTGTTTCCCCTTCCGCGAGAACAGAGAGCTGCAAAGAGACTGAACTCTGTGCAGCCGCTGAGCATTACAAGCAGCAGCATCGTTGTTCGTTCTTGGCCCCATTCAGTTGACCTAATCTCAACGGCCAGATTTGAGCAGCTAACCCTAATCTTGAAGATCGACGCCAGGATTCGCATTCCGGAGTCCACCCCCTCGGCACTAACTCACGTCCAATCCGATTTGCGGGTAGCAACGGGCAGTCGAAAATCTCTGTGCCCGCACTGGAAGTTTTTGGCCTTTGCCCTTTCCATGTGAACATGGCCACTCCAACAATTTAACCAAAAACTTTTTTTTTTGGTTTTTAAAAGTGCGACTAATCAACTGAAGGGACATTATTTTACCCCGAAAGCGTTATAGTCATCATGCCCATACCAGGGGGAGGGGTTTGGTGGTAATTTTTCATTAAGGAATGAGGTACCATAGTACCTTTAACATTTTGGTAACAAATTGTCAAATATTTATTTAAATTTTAAATCTTAACTTTGGCACCTAGTCTTCTTAACTCTGAAATTTTTGGCAGATAATGGTCATAAAAAATAATAAACATTCATTTGCTAATGTTATGGAATAGTCTAGTGTGTTTAGATTGCTTCAATTCAAAGTCATTGCCACGGACGGAAGGTTTATGGTTCAGTTCAAAGTCACTATTATGGAAGGTCTGTGGTTCAATTGCTTCAGTTCAAGGTCCCTTGTAATGGAAGGTCTACGGTTCAAAACCTAACAGTTGAATTTTTAAATTTATTAAAATTTTGACACAAATAATAATGAATCATTTTTCAAAAGTTCAACAAAATTGAAAAATAATTTAATTTCTTCCAAAATGGTAAAGGTATTACAATAATGCTTATAAAATATGGTTGATTCATGTCATTTGTGGTTAACTTTTAAATCCAATAAGGATCCACTTTCCTTGTTGCTCCTATGGTGGGGAACATATTACATTTCATAACCATGTTTGGGCTGTCTTTACCTCCATAGCAAAAGGTGTTATGTTTTCCAATGTGTTTGTTTTTTTGTGACCAATGAAGTTTTAGAACATAATTTATGCTTTTGCTCTTTTGTGGCCCATTTTGGGTTTTATTTTTCTGCCTTGGATTTGGGTCCTCTTTTTGTTCTTTCTTTCCTTCTTTGTTGGGTGTTTTGTTTAATGGAGGTTGTTAGGGTTGCATCATCAACATGGTGTTCACAAAATAGGGGGGTGCTTATTTCAGCAGTGCATTGTTCTAAGGGCAAGAACAAGGCATTGTGTGTTATAAAACATTGACCCAAAAAAAACATTCATTTTTTTCTTGTGATGCTTTGTAGGTATCATAGGGCTGCATATCATGGGAAAATTAAATGCAAAAATAGATATGGGGAATTTTGAAAACACGAAACACTTGCACCTTTTTTTATTGGAAATTTTCCATTTGATAACATGCCTTCTAAATACACTATAAATTTTTTTTGTTGATAATGTACATTTTATTTGTCACATATGTTTTACCAATTCCTCCTTTTAAGTTAAAGATGTAAATTGAAGCAAAAACATTTTATGGTTATTATGGTCACATGAAGGGTTCAATTTCTAATATTTTTCACATTTTTTGTCAAATCCTTCTTTAATAAAAAAAGGAAACTAGGCAAAGATTATATTCCAATGACAAAAAAATTCGAAAAACTAATATATGGGAGATTTCGCATTTTGTATGGTTGTCTTGAGACAATTGATGTTACATAATCCTTCATATGGTCATCTATGGACAATTTTAAAAATAATTCCAAAAGCAATTCATACCTATTTCATTTCCAGGCCTAAATACTTCATTCCTTTCCTAGTAGTTAACCTCCTATCATTATAATTATATCACTCTTTTTTTCTGCCCACAAACTTGGATATAAAAATAATAATTAACATGTGCATTTTCATGTCCATGATATTTATATTAATTCAAATTAAATTTAACATTGGCATAAATAATGATGAATTATTAAAAAAATCATATGGGAACATAAGAGAAGAGAAAAAGAAAAGAAAAATCATCGTTAATAATGTGTAACAAAGCAAGGCCCACATATATATATATGATTGTTATGGCCATATGGTCACTTTGTAGCATTTATCACCTATATTTCATGGGCTTTCTACCCCCTTATAAATTGGGGATATTTATTCAAATATATTTTGTTAGTTCTTCCTTTAAGTTGGAGAGGAAAATCAAATACACAAAATTATTTACAAGGCAAAAGGAATTTTAGATACTTTGATCAAATGTGAGGGGTTCAAAAAAATTTGTATTAAAGGTACATTTTGTGAATTTGTCCTTTAAGTTAGAAAGGCAAGTTAAATGAAAAGCTTTTTCTTCTATCTTAAGGATTGTTAAAAGCTTGAACCAACTTATCAAAATGGGTTAATTTGAGTTTTCTTAGAAGATGTTATTGCATTTTCATGTTTTTAGCATTGGTTGAAGGTTTGATTGCTTTGTCAAATTTTCACATGTGAGCCAAGGTCATGACTCATTGGTATGGCCCTTTTGGGACCTTGGGACCAAAAAAAAACTTGGGCCTAAAGTTAATAGTGTGTAAGTGAAACTCATGTTGGCTTTTTGGCAATGAGTTTGACTTGCGGGTGCCAACATCTTGTTAGGTTGAACTTGTCGATGTGCTTACAAAATTAAACAAAATCACATGAGATTGAAATAGTTTTTGATAATTAACATGAAATTTAAACTAAACTAAAAATCTTATGAAAAGATTACTTGATTGTAAGTATTAATATGCTTCTAAAATTAAACAAACCCTAAATGATGACTACCTAAGTAACCTACTAGGATGGAGGATAAGTTGTTGGCTTGGAAAGATGAACATTTTTAACAACACCCTTCAAACCAAAAAACCTCAATGGGCCAAAATCCAAGGTGTTTTGGTATGTTGTTAGAACAATGAACCTCATGTTCACAAATATTTATTCTACTTAATCATTATATGTCAAAATTTACAAAATAAAAAACTATGGTGTTGAAACAAAAATTTCAAATTATATTAATTATTCCGCATTATTGTGTCAAACCTGAAAAGGTACTACAATATTATATGAGGCACTAACCTCCACAAATTATACATGTGATTGTGAGCACAACATCCATTTGCCACTTTCTTGAAATTTTCAAAATCTCTTTTTAAAAGCTCATAACATTTGAGAAATCAAACCAAATCAAACATGTAAATATTTTATTGTAGCTCTTGTCAAGACAATTTTTGTGTCATGTCAAACTTTTCAATATGCGATAGTTAATGTTGATTTATAACTAGCATAAATCAAATAATTATGATTTGAAATTATTTATTAATTAATTAAAATTCCCACGAATGTAAAAATGTAGGCCTAGGGATGTAAGCAAACATGTAAGCCTTCCTCCCTTGGGCATGTAGGTCACTTGTAGGCCTTAAAACATGAACAAAATGTCTTAAAAGAGAATCAAACTAATCACTTCCATGGTGACAAACCAAAACATTAATCATTCGACCATCATTCCATGTGATGATAATTAATGTTATTAAAAAAAATATGAACCCATGTTCATTTTGAATTTTCCACATTATAATTGCAAGTGACATATATGTCAACACATAATTATAAACATGAATCAAGGTAGGTACTTAAGTAGGAAGGTATGATGATATGTAAGCAAACCCTAACTTAACATGATAGTTTCAAAAACATACATGGTAGGATAGAGATATTAGGGTGAAAGCAAAATATGTGGGGCCCCAACTTGGGCAAGAAAATTTACATTTTAAAAATATATTTTGTTTTATTTTGGGGATAATTTTTCTTTCATTTCATCTATGTTTTGACAAACATGTAATATGAATTTTTAACACAAGGCCTTTAATACAATCCTTCTTGCCTTTCAAAAAAAAAACTTACAAATTTACACAAACTTATGTTCATTGGAATGAAAATTTTCATTCGGATGTTTTTTTAAAAAATCACACGAATGAAACTCTTCACACATTGAAATGGTGTAATCAATTCATATTCAATACATGATTAAATATGTACCTTGCCAAGTTTATTTGCACTTTCCAAAATATTGTTATAAGAATTTTTTTTCAAAAAACTTTAATCATTTAATATTAATATGAAATGTAATTTCTTTTAACACTTTTATTTTTTGGGCTTTGAATTATGTTATTATGAATACAATTTATGAAAAAAACTTTTAATATTGAGTCAATGGAAGTTCAAACACACACAATTTTTAAAATTAAGATTTGTTATAACATTTTTCATTCACCATAATTTGTTTTCACCTATGCAACTAATTAAAAAAAATTACATTTAAATTGCACGTTTTAAAATTTATCTGAATAACTTTAAGGTAAATTGTGTGATATTGTAATCCTTGAATGGATTCGACAAATGTTTGCCAACTGAATAATATATTTATAATCTTGAATTAACACACTATCATTCACTCAAAGAGACACCCCTGGAACCATCAATTAAAGATCCTCATTATATAATTACTTGAATGAACCAACTTACTATCTATGATTGGGAGATCACTCTTATAGTTTAGTAAACACCTAAGACAAAATGATATTTTTAATATGCTATGAAATAATGACATATTTAAAACACATTTTAGATATATTCTAAATATATATTTAATATATTCTCAAAATAAGTTATTAATACCTTATTTATATTTAAATATTTTATATTTTATATTTTTTTCAATAAGTTACACCCTATATTTTTGTACATACTATTTGTAATAAAAGGAAGTGACCTCCCCAGGCTACCTATACAACTTTCTCTTAGGGGATCAATAAAATTCATTATCATCCGTAAAGTCACCCTCTCTTTCACCCCCTATCCCCTCTTTCAGTGGTATCCGCAAAGTAAGGAAATTTTATTTAATCTCAGTATGAAATGCTGAAACCTAGCATTTAATGCACAAGGTTCGAGAGTAATTATAGTAGTTGTATAGGTAGGAGCAGTGAAAATATATGTAGCAGCAGTGGAGTGGAGGCGGTCAGGAAAAAGGAAAGAGGGGATGAAACTCAGTATACCCACCAAAATTGGTGGAAAAACTAGTTTGGGTCCCAGTTATTTTGTTTTGTAAAATAATTTCAATCCCAATTCCGCATTTGATGTCTTATTATGCCGAAACTGGCCGTTCTCGCCCCCTAATCGCCTGACTTGACAGATAACTTTAGTATGTGACAGGTATCATGGGAAAAAGAAAGAAAAAAGAAAGCTGAGCAGGGCTTTAGGGTAAAGCTCTCAGCCACAGGATTTACTGGAATAGGCCCTACACTCAGCTCTGAGACTTTTGCAGGCCCTTATTCTGGGCCTAGGGCTATACCTACTACATAAGGACCTGAAACTAGAAGTTCTTAGTTACAGGGTAAGAGCAAATTTTACCAGTTTTACCTTACCTTGGCATGGTATGATAAAACTGGTAAAATATACCCTTGGTAGTTCTCAACAACCACTTGGTAGGTTATTTTGTTAGAATTTTCTAGGTTGCCAATTAGGTTATCAATACCAGTATGAAAAAAAATATTGAGTGCTCATTAAGTTATCAATATTTTTTTGCATGATAACCACCAGTTATGCATAAGAATAAGTTATCAAATAACTAGTTGTTACTTGCCAATTCTCTTGCTAGTTATTAGCTGGTTATGTGATTTTTTAATTTAATTTTTTCCCCGTATTTTTTTTAAAAAATCATAAACATGCTTAGTAGCATTTTAGAATCGGTGATAACCTACTTGGATGACAACCAGGTCATCTGAATAAGTTATTAGATTTTGAAAATTCAATACCATACGATTAGATTATTAATCAATTATCGCAAAATCAATAACTGATTGGTAGGGTTAAGAGTACCCAGTTGATAATCAGGACAAAACTCAATAACATGAGAACACTGCATTTCACACTATACAAGCATACCTCCAAATACACCAAGAAAAATCTCTGAGGTTTTTGTGATTTTGTAAGGTGCCACTTCCCAATTTTACTATGAAAGAAATTTTATCAATGCTTTATAGCATGAAGGTCCTATGGGTATCTCATAACTTAGCACAAGTCAGTTGTTATGTACCTTTGGTAGGTGGAAAAAATCAAAATGGGCAGCTGATTTTGTGATCTCCTTAGTAGAAATGTCTATATGCAAGTCCACATGACTATCGAGCACATCTACATCTATGAGATTTACCCATTGGAAGCACAAGGCAAATATTAGGGTTATCCTAAACCCTAAACCATAACACACTTGGAGAAATTTTCTAGTTCATTTGAAAAACACTTTATATAACAATCATCTTCCCTTGGTTCTCCCATGCCCAAAAAGAGTAGGGGATATTACACCTACTTCTTATAAATGGGAGGGATCTTACAAGTGTTAAACCCCTTCGACACATAAGAGTTATGCCTGACAATCTATGAATGTTTGAGTTCATGATAACGTTCCTTGTACTTTGTGGGGGAAGAGTAAAGGCCCTGGGTGGCCGACATTTCCAAAATGTGTTCTATTTCACCCCTTTGTTTTGGGAATGTTTGGCATTGAGCTTTACCCTACATGTAAAGCACTCAAAAAAAAATTCTTTTGTAAAAAGCATGGATATCCCATTTAGGGCTCAATGCCAGTTTTTTTTTATAGAAATAATGTGATACACAATGGAAGAAAAATTACCTTGGGTAGGGTGCCCTCAAATGACACTTTAAAAAAATTGTAGGGTAATGCCCAAGGAGTGAGGCATTCTTGAAATAAGTATCTGCCCAAGGTCAAAAGAAGCTTATTTCGGGAAAACTCCCCTCCTCGGGTCTTACCTGATAAAGCACCAGCAGAAAATTTTAACCAAAAAAATTCACTATACCCAGCAGATATACATTGGGTATAATGAGAAAATGGGGGAAAAAAAAAAAAAAATGCTCATTTTTCAAAACAACCCCTCCTTTGCTGAGCATACATTCTGCTGTATAACATGCCCTCCAATACCTTACCCTAAGGTCAGTTTCGTCACTAAACAATCCTCAAAATAGTGAAATGAAATTTTGTGAAAATATGTAGTTGACATGTTGAAAATTATCATAATTATCGTAGGCTACATTATGAATAATTTCACTATGCATATCACAATATTATACTAGATGATGGAAAATTTTATAATTTCAAAATTTTAGAAAGAATTCAGTTTTTCAAAAAAAATAAATTTATTTTGTCAATGTGGAAACTGACCCTAGGCTATGTACATCAGAATAAATGGCCAATTCTGCCATGAAGACCACCTTGAAGCCTTGGGTGAACCAGCACCCACACTGGTACCGTGGGAAAAGCCCCAAAATGGTTTTGGCTCAGCACAATTTTACAGTGGCTGGTAAATTGCGCGGCCACGCTACGTACCTACAGAGAAGAGTGTAATAAATATGATCTGACTTCCGTTTAGTGTTTTTGATTGGCCCATCATATTGATTGGTCCAGGTGGTTTGCTATTAGTAATCCCCCACCTATTTGCTGTCCTGGTTTCAGTTTGATGGGCGGGGTTGCAAAAAAGTAAATTTAAGTAAAACTTGGATGTGAAAAATATTTAGTAGGGTTCACATATTGAGAAGCGCTGGAGGAGGCTGTTATACCTTACACTGCATCTGTTCCCTAGACCAAAAAAATTGGTACCTGTAGACGTGAGAGCAAGGAAATAGACACCTAGTGCAGTTGAGAAAAGGAGAAAGGTGAAAAGAAAGATTTTGGGTTTTGGAAGGGAAGAGGGAAGTGCAGCAGGTACTACCCTAGCCTAAGGTCAAGTTTCCACATTGACGAAACGAATTCGTATTTAAAATTTTGAAATTATATTTTTTTCCATAATTTACTATTACATTGTGATATGAATAGCGAAATTATTCAGAATATAACCTAGGATAATTAGGATGATTTTCAAGATGACAACTTCATATTTTCACAAAATTTCATTTCACTATTTTGAGGATTATTTTAATGACGAAACTGACCTTAGGGTAAGGTAGTTTTTACCTATCTCTCTTTTTCACAAAGAAAACAAGCAGCTGGTGGCACAAATGCTCTGCCCCTTTAAATTATATACATAAAGGATGATAAATTCCACAGTAGCTACCTGGGCCAGTTCGACACTAAGTATATTATTTCCAGAACTGTTGAGACTTTGAGTCGCCACAAAAACAAAACAAAACAAAAACAGACAGACAGACAGAGACACACACACACAGAGAAAAACACACACAAAGGGCCACTAAAGTATTCCACATATTAAACTGAAAACATATGGCGATAAGCACAGTGAAGCTCTCAAGTGGATCCTTCACTAGTTACGCCGGAAAAGTTTCTATGGTAGACACCAAATGGCGCTAGAATGTAGAGAAACCAAACTTTGGCCCATCACAAAATGTCTCCTGTGCGCTAGTAGTCTTCTACCCTTGAAGAGCACAGAGCCAAGAAAGGACTTCTTTGTACATGGGAGGGTACTGTTTGACAGAACAAGAAGAAGAGGGTAGTTTGCAGCTGCATTGCTTTTTGTTTTGTTTGTTTTGTTTGTTTTTGTTGTTGTTTCCATGGCCGTGGTGCTGGGCGTCGGTCGCTCGCTGGTTTGGACCGGAGTTGTGGCTTTCGTGGTTTTCGTGCTCTTCGCTGCCTACCAAGCTTCGACGATCTCCAACTCCCCGCCGGTGTTTCGTAGATGGCAATCCACAGTCAGCAATTTCGTCTACGGAGCCTGGAACGCATCCCCCGTGACTTCGGCGCCGTTTTTTTTCAATTCCAGATCTATCATCGGCGGTGCTCAGGTACCTATGTTTGCTGTTTTGGTGCTTCGTGGAACAATCAATCAATCCTCTGCAATCTTGTTGTCGTTGTGATTCTTATCACGGTTCCTTATCGTTTCTTTCTCGATGATGCCACTGCTGCTGTGAAGGTTTCTTGTTTCTTGTTCTTGGATGAGTTTTGCTGCTTGGAGTTGGAGGTAGTATCAAGAACCGGGAATTCTTTTGTTTTCTTTGTGTCGTGTTTGGGTTGCGGTTGATGCGTTGCGGGGGGGAGCGATGTTTTGTTTCACCATCGGTTTCGGTAGCGGGAATGTTCTTGGTGCCGATCCAGTTTGCAGCAGAGCCCCCCGAAAAACCTTTTGACTAACGAGGAGACTGAGTGTTCCAAAATCTCTCTCTCCACAGATGCAGCGGTTGGAATACGACGGGGTTAAGGGAAAGAGGAGGAGAGTGGCAATTTGTTTGGTTGGAGCCGCCCGTGCCTTCGAATTATCGGGAGGCAGTCTGAAGAAGTACCTGCTGGACGCTTCCACTGACGCTGATGTCTTTTTGCATTCGCCTCTAGACAAAGATTCCTACAAGTTCTTGATGTTGAAAGGTGTCTCCAATCTGACTGCTGCACACATCTTCATTCCGCAACAACTGCCAGAGTCAGATCTTCAGCGACAAGTCCTCACTGGTGTAAATTCACCAAATGGAATACAGGTCTGGCCATACCAACCGAAAGGTTTATATCTTTCATTTCTTTTTCTCTCCTTTGTCTTCACTTCATTGAGAGGAGGTGGAAAGATGAAATCTTTGCTGAGAACCCATAAGAATACAGACCTTAGTACACTACACCACCAGTTTGGCACATAATGCCCTCAAGCCTCTCCTTTTCAGTTGCTTGCCTGCATGTGTGTGGATAACAACACACTTCAATGTCTGGAGTTCATTTTTGGAGTCAGATCTTGAGATATTGTTGACGTTCTGAACTAAGAAGTTGCAGTGACTTTTTTTTGCATATTGGGTAGTGCTTCATAAGTTTCCAGAGTTTGCAGGAAAAACATACCTATCATCACCTTCTACTGTATGTATGAGCAAGCTTGCATAAGACTGAATGTTGCTGGTACTATGATAGTTTTGATCAGTTTTGCTTGAGAGACCTTGTTAGGACAGATAGTTAGATAGATATTGATGGTCTGAGCTATAAAAGTTTACAGTTGTTATGCATGATCAGGGCTTGCTGCAGTACTTCAACTTGGTGGAAGGGTGTCTGCACATGATAGAGAAACATGAGATGCAGCACAACATCACATATGGGTGGATTATCAGGACCAGGGTTGATGGCTACTGGAATGGACAAGTTCCATCACTTGAGTCACTGGATCCAACTTTTTATTATGTACCTTCTGGGTCCCAGTATGGTGGCCTGAATGACAGGTTTGGCATGGGCAATGCAAATACTAGCAGGGCAGCATTGGCAAGACTCAGCTTGCTGCCATTGCTCCATAGCAGGGGTTTGAGACAGCTCAATTCAGAGACAGCATTCAAAGCTCAGTTGGTTGAATCTCAGATACCTTTCAAATTCCTTGAACTTCCGTTCTGTATACTTACCACACGGAAGTACTCATGGCCACCAGCCTTTTGGGGGGTCCCAGTAACTTCCATCACAACAAAGGGGCCTCTGAATGGCTCAAAATGCAGACCATGCACTCCCAGGGCTATGGGACCAGAAGCACAGGCTGTTGTCGATAAGCTGAGCAAGGGTTGGGGATGGCCTGGTCTTATTGAAGGCCTTCAACTTTGTGATGCCCAAGGCGACTGGGAACGACACTGGGAAAGATTCTTTCCAAAAAGACCTGGGTTTGATGTTTCCCTTGACATGATCAGAATGCAAAACATGACTCTGGCCAGTTGTATTCAAGAGATTGAGGACTTTCAGCAGCAATGGGAGGTTTGGGATGCTCCACCAGCCAAAATAATATGTGAGCAAAGGTTTGTATTTAATATTCTCCTGTGGGCCTCACAGTGTCTCATTCTATTTTTGATGCTAGTTTCTGAATGTCCATGTACCTAGGAAAAGGCTAAATGACTTCTTCTAATCAGGGTTTGTGGCATCTTGGGTGTCTAAACTGACCTTTGTCACTGGTTTTCTTTAGAGCACAAGATTAAAATATGTTTATTATCCACTGAGGCTTGACTTGCATAGAGATGGGTGGATGATGGCACGGCTCTTGTTTCATATGTAGGAATAATGAGAAATAAATGTATCAAAGGCTAGAGAAGAAGAGGTTTACTAAAAATATGATTGGTGATGCAGGTTGAGTTAACTGATTTAGAAGGCAGTCTTATGCTGGCAGAGTTATGTGCATATGCTCATCACCTCTGGATAGATGCTGTAAGACTCCTGCACGCTTTCTGAACATAGCATTCTTGTTGTCCACCCTCAACTTTTTTGTCACAATCAGGCACTTGATGTTAAATGCTCAAAGGTTAATATGAGTGGTTTCCTAATTAGACTTAATCACCGTCGTGGTTTCCTGCCTTTGCTTCCACCAATATAAATGGGATCTCCTTTGGACCTTTGAAAGTAGTCTTTAAAATCTCAATCAGCAACCACTTCTCTGACATTGGTGACTTGTGCAACTCCAAGATATGTGGTCCCAACCATTCCACATGCCTCCAACCACCACTAGAATACTTTTTCAATTGCTGAGCATTAAGGAATCTGGTTGTTTGCCCTTCAGGTGAATAATTGCAAAGGAAAACATGCTTGATGTGATGTGTTCATGTTCAATCTTGTTGTGTTTGTTTTGGATTTGCTGGAACTGACACAGAATTGTTAACCTTCGAAGTGTAATTATGGAGTTTCTCTGCAATCTGAGAAATTTGGCATGTTCATGTTTTGTATTGTGTTGCAGGGTGTAGATCATGGATCTAGCAACATTGACAGGAGCTTGGGGTATATTGTGACAATGTTGCAGGTACTTGCCTCCATAACAGCCCTTTATTCTGTTACCCTTAAATCATGTAGACAATTATGAGCATTTTTGTCTGAGCAGTGTCACAATTTCTCAGGAAATCCTTCATTATGGCCTATGCTGGAATGTGTTTGCTCTCATGTATTCTGGGAATGGCTCATTTCTCTTCTCTTAATTGTCACCATGAACTTCATGTACTACTTGAATATTCGGTTCTTCAAGTCTTTGTGGACATGGCCTTTTTTCCAAAAGCTTTGGAATTCTCTTGCAAATTGAATACATTGACTCTTGAAAGATTTTAGCTTAACAGACCAACTATGAAATTTTGTTCTTCAGATTTAAAAGGTGCTGCCCATATTTGTTTATGATGAATCTGGTACTTACTTAGTAGACCTGTGACTTTGGACCTATTCAAAGAACTGTACTCATCAGTGAATTTCAGTACTAACAAGCTCCTTTTCGCCATGCATAAACTAAACCGTCTTGTTCTCTCTTTTAGTTTTCAATCTTGGAGAATTGACTCATGGATGAAGTACTACCTTTTTTATTAGTTTAGTTTAAAAGGTTAAAAGTTGTACGACACTGTTATCTTTTTGCTTCTGTTTCATATTTTCAATTTCTTACACGTTGGATTTTCCCTCATCAGGTGCAGTTTGGTACACCAAGTGACGAGATAACTCAGCAGCTGACAACCAGTGTCTACAGTTGGGCATAATTGCTCAATGCCTCTTTGATAGCTGAATCTCCACATATTTATTCATTATGGTCTTTTGTGGTGTTTAGAAATCCTTGTCTCAACTGTGCCATTTTCCAGGCTAGCATGGCATTTACTTGGACCATTTTTGTTAGTTTGCAGTTATCTGCCCATTTCATGTTTCGATTAAGCTATAGCCAAATAGTTTCTTACAAGGGGACATGAAGCACACAAAAGCACAAGATTCTGCGCTTCAGACTTCTTGTCAGGTTATCTTTGCTTCTAAATGTAGCTAATGTACAGGACTTCTGATTTCTAGCTTAAACAAGCCAACCTGCTGTGTCCCAGGCAGTTGGTAGATGTTATCTAAACCCTAACCCCTCAACCCACACTTCACTACCCAATCCAAACCTCCCGTTTCAATCTCTAGTTTTTGGGTTAATCTTGTTCTTACCTTTCAGAAGTAAACAAATCTTTGTTTCAGTATGCATATTCTCTCCTGCAGGGGCACACAAATATGACCAGAATTGAGCATGCGCTTCACAGGAGTGTTGCCATACAGTCCTTCGTCTGATGGTTGTAGCATTTCCACCCCCCAATAGTAATTTCAACATGCGGGGGTCAGCAGGAGTTGTTTTGCCAATGACACATCATTAGTCCACACAAACTTAGGTACCCGAATCCTGGAAACTCAAATGGTCAAATCTCTACAATATAAGTGCAGTAAACCTAGTAGTATCTGCAGTATTATTTCTCTCAATAATCAAATAATAGACATGGGACTCCTCCTGGCATAAGGTTTCACAAGCATTAAAACCTGGCAACTTTAGTTCAAATGCTTATGCTACCCTAGATCTCCACAAAAATTGTTTCAATAAAATCTATTCTCTTATTGGCAGCCGCTTGTTTTTCAAACAGTCAATACTTGATACCCTGTGATGAGAAGGGCATGGCATACTCTAGTGTTTAAACTTGGGATATATAAGTAGATGTACATACATATGTATGTACGTGCGTGTGTGTATGTGTGTGTGTGTTCAGTTAAGGTTTCCACTCAGTCTTCATCCCCTTTCACATCCAGTGGATTGCCAGCAAGCCAGCTCCACACACCAGTGCTCTGCTGTTTTTGTACTGCTTGAACTGCAGCTTCATCTGAGGCAGCCTTCTGACGTTGTAGAAGGTCCAGCTCCTTTTGCAATGTCTCCATAGATTGGAGCTTTTGTCTTAATTCTGCAACATCCACCTGTGCATGCAACGTAGTATATTTGAGAGTCAGAATTTACTGCAGTGAAGGACTTGACAGCTCTGATCACTGTTGGAGAGATCTCTCAACCCCTTTCACCTTGCTAATCTCAATCCATTTCACGAAAGGAACACCCAAATCCCTGAAATATTCTCTCCCTTGGAAAAATCACTCTCCCCTACTCTTCTGCCACATATTTCCTTTGTACATGGGTCCAAAAATGAATGAAATGTCAAGTACATAGCAAAGGCTCAGAAGAGTTAGACACTAAGTAAGACAATCTGGTACTTAAGAATGTTTCTTGCTCTTCCCAACTCTTGACACCAACCCAATTCATCCTCGAAAATGCTGGTGATGTTACCTCAAGGCGGAAAGACCTGGATTGCTCTGCTGCCAGCTGCTGACGTACTGAGTGCAGCTCCTACAAAACATTAGGAGATGTGAGGATGGTGTATATACCTTCACTCAAAGTAGTGAGTGAAATTCACTTTCCAGCCTCAAAATCGGCAGACATCTTGCTTGGACACACTCTAACAACATCAATCAGTAAAATTCACTTACCCTATGCCACATGTGATCAAATTATAGTTTCAAACTAGTGAGAGCTCGAGAAGATTTGAAATAGGGATCAGACCTGTTCTAATTCAGATGAAGAAAACTGGGAGGCTGCAAGCTCATTCTGTAGCTTTGCACACTCAGCTTGTGCTGCTAGAGTTGCTGCCTGCAATTCCTCATTCACTTTAAGGGCTAATGCCAGCTTCTCTCTTGTTACCTGCAACTCCTCATTCTCTTCAAGGGCTAATGCCAGCTTCTCTCGTGTTGCCTGCAACTCCTCATTCACTTTAAGGGCTAATGCCAGCTTCTCTCTTGTTGCAGGATCAGCTAAAACATGCTGCAAATCATGCATGCACAACACAAGCTAAGAAGCATGCTTATAGTGAAGAGGACTTAGCCTCCATGACACAATTGTGCATACTAGTTGTAGATGTCTGAAAAGGTGAGTTACAAATGGTACCTCTGACTCTTCTGTCAGCAGCTTCACAGCCATAGAATCTTGCACAGTCTCTGACACTTCTTTTGGCTCCACCACTGTCTCTTGTGTATCTGAAGAGGATGATGATGATTTGCCATTCACCAGAGAACTATGTGCTGGTGGAGAAGGAGCAGCAACTGCTGTGGCTGCAGACACAGCTGCAGCTGCTGCAGCTGAAGACTCCAAAATCTTTGATTGTACCTTCTCTGCAGGAAATGTTCGAAATACATAAACCTGCAACAAAGTCATCATTCACTCAGTGCTCTCCTCATTACACATCCTTGGGCACCCACTCGAAGGAAAACACAAAACACTCCAAAAAGGGAGCAAAAGCTACACACCTGATTGTTGAAGTGTCCATTGTATCCACCAAATGCTAGTAAGGAGTCTTCCACGACCACAACACTCAAACCCTGTCATCACCATGACAAGAACATGACTTTCTTGAGAATGAAATTCTGTATTCCTCCAAATTATTACAAGAAAAAGTGCAATTTCATGGCATCAAGAAACCTTCCCAGGACAGAGACTTCTGTTGTAACTGACTGGAGACGTTCAGCAGTAGTAGACTACTAAACTGTAACAATAACAACTTTCCCAGCTAGGTGTCAGAACAATTTCAAAACTGCATAAAATAACCAGTATTCAAGAGATACGATGCTCACTTCACTGGCAACAGCTGCTCGTCCCTTCACTGTAGCTACTACCGACCACACCAAGGTGTCCATGTTCAAAACCAGGGTGTCAGAAATGCCTGTTTCACCATCACACTCAGCTCAGGAGCAGCAACATTGCACAAAAGATTCATCCTACAATCACAGAAGCTTGCTAAGACTCTTGAGGTCATTTGAATGGAAAAAACACTGCTACAAGAAAACCATAAAACTCTGTCTCCTTTTCTTTGGTGTCAGATCATATCAGACATAACTAATGTTTAAAGAAATCCAATCCAATCCAAACCAATCCCTGTGAAAGAGAGAACATGAACTGGGACAGATGGAGGATACAAAAGAAGGGGAGGCATTGCAAATACCACTCTTGTTGTCTCCACCGCCAATGATGTACAAACTGTTGCCAATAGTTGCACCAGCATGCCCAGCACGTGGTGATGGTACCGTACCTCCTGTCTGAGCTTGTGACCACTCCATCTGCCAAACCTCATTACACCACAGCCAATCAACCATCCACCTTCAGACATTGCAGAACATGGTTCCATTTGATTGCAGAACATGCCCAAAGACAAAATGATGCCAATATTTTCCAAGTGAATGACCACCATGTTCCATTCCTTTTGGTTTCTGCCAGGGCGCAATCAGAATGGGTACTTCCATGGAGCTTGTCCACTCAGTGTTTCCAAGTGAAACCCATAGTGAGAACAAAAAGAACCAAGGCCTCCTCCCAAGTAGAAACTTAGTATTGTATGGCAACAGACACAATCTGGACAATAGCATTGATGGGGATCACAGTTGAGTCTAGCAATTGATACACAACTAGGCTCCTATCAAGCCATACATCTCAAGCATTCTACATGGGCATTGTGTCAGTAAAATGGGCATTTCGTCATAGCTACCGAAACTGCAAGGAGGGGGGGAGAGAACAAATTACACTATCAAGGTCAAGCACATATAGGTCATTGTAGCAGCTAGAATGTGAACCACCACCAAATAAGAAAAGATAACGGTCTCCATGAGCTGCTGCAACATGGTCTGAACGTGGAGATGGTCGTGTCCCACTACAGCAAACCCAACATCACAGCTACAGTCAGAAAAACAAGATTTCCATGCAGTTGAAAGAGGTAAGATGGAGGGCAACTTGCCTTCAAGATGTGCTGAGGCTAGCTGCTCAGACACAAGACACACACACTAACCAGCTAGAATTATATGAAGCTGCTATGTGAGAACATGAGAGTGTGCAAACACAATCACAATGCAGTTAGCATGGGACAGAGTGCACCTAGTATCAACAGCTTTCCATGTCAATGTTTCCAAGTCCAGAATGTTGAGATCGTTCATAAGGCGCCTCTTGGAATCCTCTCCTCCAAACATAACTAAGGTTGAACCCACAAGTGTCACTGATTGGCCACCACGTGCAATCTGAAGCCCCAAAAAAAAACATACCAAATTAAACAAGCACCCTTCTTGGTCTCTGTAAGACTTGACCTTTGCATATGGCACAATGGACCAAAGTCATGGAAGAGAGCAGAGCAAGGGAAACCTTACAGGAGTCTTGCCATGGACGTCAAGAATGGTCCAGGTCATAGTATGTGTATCAAAAGCACGCACTGCATGCACACCCAAAGGACACACAGCACACAGTAGTTAGAACTAACATTCAGACAGTCAAAACTGCTTGAGGCACACAAAAAAGAAAATAAATCCACAGTAAATATTTATATACCCTGAGGGTAATCGCCCCACCTGTTACAGTATCTACGGGTTCTTTTGAATGGCCAGCCACTGCAAGCAGCTTTGTGCCCCACCGAATCTGTACAAAAACATAATTCAGAATGCACTGGTTTCCAAAACACTGCTACAGTAGGGAGTTGCAACAAACATGAGAAGACAACAGGGTTAGAAGAGGATTTTCCAAAATCAAAATCCTTGAAGTTGCAGATGGGTCCTTGACCAATACACCTAACTGTGTAGATGACATACCAGGCTATGTCCTGCACATGGAGGGAACCAAGAGGACAATTGTTTCTGCTGTTCTGAGAGAGGTGACTGAGGAACTTTCTCCACCTTTGACCATTCAAGAGTTTTCAGATCGAGAAACTGCAGATAGCAAAACACCCACATGAGCAACAAAACTGGGGGTCTAAGATTTTAACTTGGGAAAACCATAGTGGATCGTTATGGTCGTAAAATCTTGTAACAAGTTCCTCAGTCTTTGGAAATCAAACATCAAAAGATGTGCAGTGTTGTGAAAAAATGACTTGTGTACCTGCACATCATTTAAGTAGCGACCATTGTGATTGCCTCCGATGACATATAGCTTATTATTTACAACTTCTGCTGCATGCTGCAAGTCCAAGTACCCACCCAAACATTCAGCAAAACTCACAGTAGAGCTCAAGTCCTCATCCTGCAATGTGAATGTCCTGAACACTGACCCAAATCTGAGTTTCAGACAACCATAATCCCCTAAACACCTCTCCAACCAAATTTGCTCTCTCCAGACATTCACTGAGCATTTTGGACCAAAAGCATGATGAAAAGCCTTTTGACCTAACAAAAACACTGCCCAGTAATCAATGCCTTCACCCAGAACATCAGAGGTAATTCTGCCACTGAGGACTGGTCTCAACCATACACTCTTGAGAAACAGTTTGACGGATTTATCCAAACAGAAGGGACAACCATAGTTGTTCATCACCTGGTAGCGAGCTGAGGGTCTTCGACCGGTCACAGTTGGCAACACCCACTCATTGTAAACAGGAATTGCCCTCACTCCCTCTGCAACTTCCTCCACTTCTGTGGTGTTGAAAACTCCATTTAGTTTCGAGAGGCCATTTGATGCAGGTGGAGCCTCTACAACAGGCATCTCATCCTCCACTTTATCCTCCCCATTCAACTCCACTGCCACAACCACCTTCTCATTCTCTGTTTCTCCTTGTACAGCAGGTTCTGAGTCCACAACAGGAGGGGGTGGCTGGAAGATATCATATATCGTTAGTGCACAAAACAACCATGATGCATGTTTGACATGGCATCTGGCAGCTGATCAAAACACCTATCTAGATGGAACAGAAAATGGTACATCAAAGCTACAGATCAGAAACAACAAAATATTACTTTACTAGTCCAATGATGAACAGCAACACACAGCTAAGTTCAGCAACCTACATCATTCCACACGACCTCTTTGTCTTGCTCTTGAGCTTTTGACCACCAGCTAGGATCCTCCTCCTATCAGGACAAGCAGACAGGGAGAGAGAAATGAGCCAATAGGGAATAAAACTGTGCAGATATGAATTACAAATGTGAGGTAAGCTTCAATTCAACCATACACAAAAGCACCTCTCAACCTGTAAAAGTCATCCTCTTTCATGGTGGGGAAAATGGTACTGAAAACAAAATACAGTGTGTGCAGAACCCAACAACCTCTAGTGTTCGAATGAAGAGCCTCATAGCCTCCATTGAGTCCATCCGTCCCAGTTGGTTCCAACTGCAAAAGAAACCCAAAACAAGCATAGAACAGAATCAGCAGCAACTAAAAACCTGCAGAGCCCTCAGTAGATCTCAATGTGATGGTGAAAAAAAATGCCAAGAAACATGTAAGGTACCGTATGACACAGATGTTGTACCTTGTCCATTTTGCAAGATCAATCACATTCCAACTCCAAGGTTTCGGCACGTTGCAAGGTCCCACTGTTGCCTGCTCAGATTAAGAACACTCCCAACTTCTCAACCTTTGTAACACCACTTCCTCTGATCTGTACTTCTCTAAACATGCAGTTTTCAATGCAATCCTTCTGAGTGTCTCTTTGCTGCCAAAAAGTCCTTGCGTGCTAGGAGCTTGCAGTTCCATCTCAATGACATTTCCAAAAAATGGTCTTATCCCAAGGAATAAGAGCCCTATATGAGACAACACACAACCATAGGACTGCTGGGAATACAGCATCTGCAAGGATATCCAAATCAATTTGCTCCTTGAAGGAGAAGGAGCCAGCAGCAGACCTGTTTGTAAAGCCCATAAAGGAGAAGGGTGGTGTCATCTGACAACCCAAGAGATGATGACTTGAGTGAATCAACATTGCCAGGTGAAGATGCAGAAAACCCTGCATATGCTGCTCCAGCATAAAACCGATCTGGATACGGCAATGTTGCTGCTGCCATCCCCACATTCGTCATCATTCTACCCCCACCTACTATGCATGTGTGGAACTGCTGATCTCCAAGCTTCAGATCCAGCAGCCACACCAGCTGTATTGCCCTTTGTGCTCACCTTCTGGCTAGCTTTGATGGGAGGAACTGATCAATCTTGAGTGGGAAGAATTCAAAGTCTGCACCTTTCTGCAAGTAGGAAAAACCATAGTTTGAGAGAGGAATGAAGGAGGATTGGAAGCTTAATCTCTACACACTCTGCTATTCCTGTCTGAGCTGCTTCCCAGGTGTAGAATTAGCATTGAGCTGACTGTTGTGATGTCATTTTTTTCATCCCTGGAAATGGCTGCCTCTTCCAGGATTTGGTCTGACAAACTTTTTTTCTGAATGCAGTTCCATTGGTCATCAACAACATACCCAAATTTGAAGGGATGGAATTCTTCCACCACGGGAGGAACAACATTGCCATTTATGCATGCATGCATGCATGCATTCCACAAAAAACACAAGGACAAAGCTCACCAGGTGACTGACTGACACAAAGGACAACAAGTCCTCCTAAACCATAACAGCTCTTCTAGACTTGCATCGTAGATTTTCTCCCCACCCACCCACAGAGATCTTGTTCTCTTTAACTGCTGCAAAAATCACTGCAAAAATTAGGGTTACCAATCTCTACCAGATCCGAGTAACAAGATGCAAATGGGTGCTCTCAGTCTTCCTTTCTCTTGCACCAGATGCAAATGGGTAATCTTAGTTTTCCATATTCTTGAAGAATCTGCAAAAATCTGCACTTCTCCATTCCACCCCCAACCGACCCACCCACCCACTGTCCATCCAGCTTCTCCACTCCTCTCCCAAACCACAAACCAGACAAGACCCAAAAAAAAAAAGACAGACAGAGACAAACAGACATCACAAAAACACAAACCCATTTCCCCATTCTATTTCGTTGTTGAAGTTCTGTGTTTGATTTTTACCTCTGAACTTCCTTCCTTCCTTCCTTCCTTCCTTCCTTGTTCTCCTCAAAGCTCCACTTCCTAAACTTCAGATTTTCTTTCTCTTTCTTTCCACCCCACAAACACACACACACATGCTCTCTTCTGCTCAGCTCTGTTCTGTTCCTCACTGGATGAATGAATGAATGAATGCAATGGGTTCCTTAGCTTTTTTGCCCACACTACGACAACTTCATTTTTTTGTGGGTTTTCCTTTTGTTTTCTTTTGTCGGGGAGTATTGGGTCTTGTTTGAGGGTTTTTAGGGTTTTTTCCTTTGTGTGTGTGTTTTATTTGGGGGGTTTTTTAGGGTGCGTATGGAAGACTCTACCGCCTTCTTCTTCGTCTTGTTGCCCTTTCCAACTCATTTCCTTTCCTACTTACTTTTCCACCCTCTCTTTGTCTTTACATGGTGGTGTTTGGGGCTACCTAAATGTCCACTCAGCCTTAGTGGACTTTTTGGGCCTGTTTTCTTCAAGTCTTCATTATTAGGTCCTAGGTACTTTAGTTTCTTTTCTCTCTTTTTTTAATTTCAAGAATGTGTGGTTTTTTTGTTTTTTTTTTGGGTGTGCCAATTTTGTGATGTTGCTCAAGTGATGATCATCATCCATAAGTATATTTAGCCAAATTTGATGATATTCAAAATATGAAAGTAGGAAATTTTAAGCTATGCTTTCATTATTTAGGCAATTGTGGTGGTTTTATTTTTCTTTATTAGACAATTTTTTCCCCAAAAACACCACTTTGTAAGAATTATTTTTTTGAGAGAATAATATTTTTCTTCCAAAATAGTTTTCACAAAGTAGTGAATTCTGTGAAATTTTGCCACCCAACCAAATTTTCAGATTTGTTCAGCCTGAAAAATATAATTCCAACACATTCAAGGATTTTTGTTGAAAAAAAAGGCCCCAATTCACCAGATTAGAGAATGGGTTTATAATATATAATCACCAGATTTCTAAAAACATATTCTAACACTAACCAAAATTTTAAAAGGATTCTAAAGGAACTCTACTTTCATAAGTGTTGTGTATAAGTCAAATTGAAACCCGACTTTTTATCCAAATTTTGTTCAATTCTCACAAATTACAATGAATATTTTCCATATGTGACATTCTTGTAAAAATTATTTCCCAATATAACATTTAGCACAAAGGAAAAGATAAACATTTACAACCCAATTTGTCAAGCACTCAGAAGTTATGGGGTTGGTTGGGGGGAGGGTAGGAGGAGGAGGAGGGACTATAGCTGCAATAGGGTTGTCCTTGCAACTATTGTATTTGGACCTTGGTGCCATGATTTTTTTCCCTTGACATAATAACAATAATAATGAGGGGGAAGGTAAAGAAGAGAGGAGCTACGTGGTTGACAAGCAAATGGCAAAAGGATCCTCTTAGGACGTGAGGCCAAAAGGCATAAGCCTCTCATTTGATACCTCATAATAGTGGGTACCAACATTAGTGATATAGGTAGAGTTCATGAAAGGTTTAAAGGGTTTGTCAATGTTGATTGATTGAAGAAGGAATTAGGTTCAACCTCATGTTGGCCAGTTATTGAAAAAGCACTCGGGTATCAACCTAGGTTTCGATAACTTATCAATCCATTATTCTTTTTTTTTTAAATTTGATAAATGACTTACTCATCTAGTATATTGAATTTTTAAATTTTAATAATTCACCCGGATGACTTGGTCATCATCCAGGTGGGTTATTCGATCCTAAAACACTAAACATGTTTAAGATAGAAAAAAATGAGATTTTTTTTTTAAAAATCTTATAATCAGCATATAATTGGCAATATAGTCAATGGTTCTCAACTAGGTATTTGATAACCAACTCTTATGAGTAATTAATGATTGTTACCCAAAAAAACCAACCCCCAAGTAAATTGACAATTGAGAGTATTATTTTGATAATGAAATTGATAATTGGCATGTCTAAATTCTTTAAAATTTTCATAACCTACTCCACCAATTATTGCCAAGAACCAGTTACCAACTAACACTGGTTTAAATTCAAACCAATGTTGGGTGAGTATTTAACTTTTGAACATGCCACTTGGTATAATATCGGTAATAGGTTGCAAGGCTAATTTTTGGCGGGTATGAGGCAAATACATACATACCTTGGCTATTGCGAGTGGTACAACCTTAATATGAAGTTGGTATTACCTCAAGTCCCTACCAGACAAGTATTGATACAAGGTTAGTATTACTTCATGTCAGTACTAGGTAGGCACTAAACCCTAAACCTGGGCACCCTAAACCCTTCATGCATGCCTCACTCGAAAGGCATTACCTGACTTAAAGAGCCACAATATATATATATATATATATATATATATATATATTCCCCATGCTACTCAATGGGTATCATAGGGAAAAATGAAAGAAGAGAGCAAGCATTTTGAAGAACCCACAACAAGCAATGTTTTTTTAGTTCCATCTTGTGATGTTGCTCAACTTGCAATAATCCATAAGCATATTTAGCCAAGTTTGGCAATATTCAAAATATGAAAATAGAAAAATCTTAAGCGCCCTTTTGTATTGAAAGCAATTGTGGCAATTTTTTAAATAAAATGCTCTATTTTGGCAAACTTATTTCTTTTTAAAACAGGAAATTTTTGACAAAATATTCTTTTATCAAAATATTTTTCACAAAATGAAGAAAATTAGCCACCAAAAAAATTGATGGCAACCATAGGTTCAAAAATGTGAAGAATTGATCTCATAATCTTAGATGAAATTGAATCAAAGTAAAAATAACTAATTGGAACCAAAACCATAAAGTCCATCAAGTTTTTTTTAATTTCAAAAACTTGAACTATAAATTATCTTCAAATATGTTGCAATTGTATCTCAAGGTTGTGGATACAAGTTCTTTTTATATAGTTTGGAAAAAATGCATTGTTTACATAAGTAATTGAAATCTCAATATCAATTTCTAGTTGTCATTCAAAACACGAATCATTCTCGAAATCAAATAAGTCAATAGGTAACTATGAACAACCTTAAAATAATGTGCAATGAAACATTTATTGAAGTTACTATGAACAAAAGAAAATAATATATTTTGTCTACATTAATGATAATCTTTAGTTATTCATAACTTGTTTTGACCTAGGTTTATGGTTTACTCTGTATCAAAATTTAGTAGGTAAATAATCCATTTATAGATGTTTGAAATACATTTGTAAATATTTGTTTTGATTTTTTTAAATGATGTTTTTTCAATGTAAATAAAGAGGAGGAAGAAAACTTCAAAATGAAAAATATGAGTTAAAGAAGAAGAAATTTGAAAATAATCGCCATGGCAACTTCCTAGTACCATGGCAAATTCAATATTTCAGTGTCAAATAATCACTTTTATTTTATTTTATTTTATTTCAAAAAAAGAATATTTTAAAATATTTCATATGTTCTTTCACAAAACTCTTAAACTTTAAATTTTTTCTTTTATGGTATTACAAAAAGGAAGAAAGAGAAGGATTGTTCATGACCCCAAATGTTGATGGTATGATCCTACATTTTTATCATTTGTGGGTGTTGTGTAAAAGGTGTTATTGATGTTGTGTCATGGGTGTTGTTGGCCATGCAATTTATTGTTTAATACTTGAAAGTTTTTTAAGGCATGCATTATTGGTACATGGATCCATGTGGGTTCCATGTCAAGAGATTGGTCCAAAAAAATTGTGACTTTTGGTGGGATGGTGATCGTTGCATCTTTGATTTTTTTGTTGTCCATGTGGCCAACAGTTCTAACAGTGCCAAAGTTAGTCCATCTAATAATCATAGCATCACCAATAGACAAATTTGCATTTGATGCCTCTTGAAATGGGTCAAAATTTAAATCTTCTTAATACCTTTCATTTGTCAAAAATTGAACGAAAAAAACATCGCCTCAAGCTCTTGGTTTGGCGTTCTATTCCTTTTTGTCAACAAATCTATATGGATAATCAAGTTATTGATTTCCTTGGCTTAGTTCAAATGCATTGTTGTTAGTGTGCCCAAAAATGTTTTCAATGTTCTTTCCATGCATTTGCCAAATTTGTGTTCATCAAAATCATCCATAATGCGACCTTCAAAATCATCTACAACTTGGTTATTATTAACCCAATTTTTTTATATGTATATAACAACCGGCTAAACCAACTAGTAACCAATGAAGCAATATGACTTTAAAATATTTTATTTTTCTAGTCAACAAGTTTTAAGTTAACCAGTTTGTTATAATAACCAATTGATTAACAAAACATGTGAATTTGAACTTGTGACCAATAACTTGTTATTTTGATTTTAAAGTCATACTAGCTAATGACTTTTTAAATTACAAATAGCACTATGAGTTGGTATAATTAAGAGGACTTGGAAATAAAAAAGGATTTTCATCTTTTATTTTGTAACAGTTGAAGAGGTTTTTATTTTTGAATTAAAATTTATTTTGATTTTTCTTTTGAAGTTTTTCCTTTATTGTTTTGAGGATGCAAGTTTTAGAATTGTTGTTCTTAATGGATAAGCAAGAAACCACGATGCTTATTATATTTTTAATATTCAGATTTGAGGCAACTTGTTGCTAATTCAAAAAACCAAAATTATAAACTAAAAGAAAATATGTGAAATTAAAAAGGACAAAAAAACACCCGTAACATTTGGCGACCATGTAATGGAATGAATTGTAAGCAAAAACATTTATGATTTTTGGTTTTAATATAAAAAATTAATATTTATAGGTTTGGATTTGTATTAAGCTTTAGAAGTATTCTAAAATTATCTTTTGTGTTCATATTTTTTGTTCTTCTTTACAAACCAGTAATCAAAAATTTATTTGGATTGGCATGTTGATTTATGATAATTTCCTTAACAACTTGTTGACTAAAAGAAAATTTGAATTAATGATTTTTGTAAAATGTCAAGAATAGTCACAAGGGGCCTTGGAAAACAATTAAAATTAGAAGTGCCACAACAACATGTTAGTGAAGCGATCGAATAATAAGAACAACCACATTTTCAAGTTGAAGGAGTACAATTGATTAAAGTTCCCAACAATAAGCTTCAACAATCTGTTATAACATAAATAAATTTCCATTAAATATTTGCAAAGCGAGAAAAAATAAAAGAACCACAAGTACTTTCAAACGATTGATTTTTTACAACCTAACAATCATCCCAACGATCAAGGTCAAATGCACAACCGAGTAGACAAAACATCAAACCTACTTGACATGTTAATGAAATAACCTCTATAGGACAGAGATGGCAGTCTATAACACCCGGTTACAACATTCCCAAAACAATTATGCCCTTTCGATCAGCACCAATTGTTGATTATTATTATAAATCTAAACCAATTCTTATTTTGAATCCAACCATAACATATTTAGAATTGGAGTGCAACCAACTTTTAACCCATTTGGAATAGCTATGTAATTTGGAGCAAAAACCTTCACATAGATCAAGTTTTCAACAGCCTGTCAAACCGGTGGAAGTAATTGTGGCCCTTGTTGTTGTTCAACAAACACAACCACTTTGTCAAACTATTTGCCCAAATGTATTTGTCATGGGAATTGTTGAACGACCACAGGTTCAACAAAGTATATTGGTTACAACCACTCAACCCATTGTTGAAATTGCATTAATTTGTGCATATTGTCAATAGGTTGGACATGAGATCAAAATTTGTCCTTTGTGGATGATAAATTGAAAAGATTAATGAGAAAAAAATTCAAAACTTTTTTATAGTGTATAGTACCAAGCACACCAGTGACACATGTTGGTGTACATGTATAACAAACTCAAATACAATTGAATTTGGTTACCAACCCAATACCAGTTAATCAACATTTAGGTTGACCATAACCTGCTACACCACTGATAGCAGGGCAACCTAAAATTATATCATACCTGATGTGGTATAATATAGTTCCATCTTTTGTACTTATGGACTTTAATGTGTATTCAATGTATTATTTGGGAATCAAGGGTCTTGATCCATTAATTTCTAGGAAAAAGAAGGGAGATCCAATCAATGTTACTCAACCAAAACCAATGCCACCTATTGAGCAATTGGTGCAAAACTAATATTCTACTAAAATTCCAAATTATAGACTACAACAACTGATTCTTGCCATGAAAGGTATACCTGTTCAACAAGCAATAACAATAGCTCTACTTGTTAATATACATGTTACCATTAGACTACCTATCTATGGTAAATATGGTGAATATCTTTCTTAGGTTCCTTATATATTTCTTGAGAGAAATGAAGGATTTCATTAGATCATTAAAAGATTAGTTTATTAGCACTAGGAAGATGTTTATGTGTGTGAAGAAAAAAGAAAATATGGAATAATATTGTATTTAATGTTATGTAATGGAGAATGGTTGAAGGTTGTGTGGAATCAACATGTGCATTATTTCTTCTTATTTATATTGACCTGTAAGGAAATAGGGAAAATAGTTCTTTCTTAATTGATGTAAACTATTAGCTCATTAGTTTGGTCTTCTTTTTTTTATAATGAAAATATTTTTTCTACTTGCTATTATAGTAGAAAATGCATTCTATCACATGATGGTAGTTACCATTGGAAGGTAGCAACCAAGAGGTAGACATGAAATTTGAGGTCTATAAGGTAATGTTGTTGCAAATGGTAGGTAGAAACTATTAGAGGTTTGCAAGCGGTTGGGGGTCTTCTTTCAAGTTTACCGATGACGATATGTGCATGATGGTAGTTATTGTAGGATGATAGTTGTAACATGACAATAGGTAAATAGGAAGCAAATTTTATTTTCAAGTTTTTATTCGACAACCTTTTTCTTTGACAGTAACTAGGTTACCGAATTCCATGGTTTAACATGGTGCCATCCTACTTTTCCATTTAGATGATTTACGAATTTTCAAAAAAATTAGAGAATTCTTGGAGAATTACTTTATTTCCATCCAAATGAAATGGGTAGTAATGAACATTTTTCCCATGACTATCATTCATGAGGATCTTGGGTCAAAAATCCTTCCTTGTTCCCATATCTTGTCCATCCTACTTTTTAAATGGTTGTTTATTGCATTATCATCATCTTTTTATCTTCTTGTAAACTCTATTGAACAAGTCCACACTTTTGGTCATGACCGCCTATACTTTTGAATTCCAACCACCCATAATTGACATACTAGAGTAGGGAATCAAGGTTGTGGAGGAAGATATTTTCTATAACTAAACTAGTAGTATCACTATGAAACTCTCAAGTTTTCGAAACCATTTAATGTTACCAAGGAGATGCATGCTCTCATGCTTCAAGCGTTGATTGGAACTTGTTCAAAGTTAGGATCCGTTGTTGTTGACTTTATACATCAACTGGTATGTACTATTTTAGACTTGCTATTGTTGCATTTAAATTTCATTTTATAATTTTTTTAACATTTATTTATTTACAGACAATAATGCGTTGGCATGTTAGAATCTTGGTTGACATTTATTAGCATTAAAAGGAAATTAAAAGGCCTTCGATGAAGTTTTTCATCATTTTTTTCAAGACAAAGGATCCCAAAATGAAAATTTGCCAAAACACACCATAGTACATATTTCACCTATCCATAAATGCTCTAAGATTGTTTTGGATTGTGAGTAAGTTTGAACTTTCCATCAAATTTTGCTTTCTACTTTTTTAGATTGAATGTAGATGGACTAATGACTTTCCTTCCCTCTTGGTGCAGAGGTGCATCCCTTTTTTTGTTCATGATGATTTCTTTGCAAGCCCCCCTTCAAGCCCGAGCTACCTTCATATGTTTATATATTTATAAATTGCCCTTCTCTTTTTTCTTCCTTTATTCCCCAATCTTATGACAAATTTGTTATGCACTTTATAGCTTTTGAAGCAATTGCTAGGTCTTTAATTCAACATATGTTCACCTTGTTGTTATTTTTAATCACTAAATTGTGGTCTAGCCAAAATGTGTCAATGTCTATCACTGAGTTTTGTAAGTAAATTTTCAATTAATTTGCACCATTGCATATTGAATACAAACATGTGTCTTCGATCATAATGTTTTTCTTTTAAATGTCTTTTTATTAATTATGCAACTCTAATTTCATGTACAATTCAAGGATTGCAAGATGTATTGAAGGTTGTTGATCTTTCAATGTTGGAAGACTATTGAAGTGATGAAGATGCTTGGGGTAACTTAAACATGGAGATGTAATATGATAGTGAACTTGGGTTATGGAGCTATTGGCATTGATATTTCAGCCTTGGAGGTCTAACAATTGCCAAGTGAACATGAACATGACAATTATTCAAGGATCATTAATTTTTGAAAATAATTGGTCTTCAATTGTAACAACAAGGCAAAATTGTTTATTCCTACTACAATTTGTTTTTGAATGCAATTGGTATGCACAGGGTATCTTGATGTGTGGATAAAAAGCACATGTAATATATGTGCCCATAGTTAGTATTGTAGGTAATATGGCAGTATCATACATGTGTATTTTTTTCCAAATTGTTTTTCACCCATCAAACATGTTTTGGTGCTACCCATACACACTTTGGGTCCTATTATGCCCATTTT
>Ga0116227_10003729_pt1 | contig 33663 bp, 30 predicted proteins | sample S1TSphgellanicum_FD_89693 | JGI IMG/M metagenome (GOLD analysis project Ga0116227, IMG submission 89693) | Host-associated microbial communities from peat moss isolated from Minnesota, USA - S1T2_Fb - Sphagnum magellanicum MG | ecosystem: Host-associated > Plants > Peat moss > Unclassified... | reverse complement strand
TATACCTTCTTAAATAATGTAAAAGCACATGGTTTAGTGGTAGATGGTGTGAGCCTGAGTTCTGCTTATATCAGCGGTGGTTTATTCTCGCTGGATGGGGTTCACTTAACCCCGAGAGGATATTCAATCGTAGCTAATGAGTTTATCAAAGCCATTAATGCACAATATGGCTCAAACATTCCATTGGCTAATGTGGCGAGTTACAGGGGCGTTAAATTTCCTTAATTAGTCAGTTGTCATTGGTCAATAGTTATTAGTAATGATGCAGACCAATCAAAATACAAACATCACAGGCCATCAAAAAGATGGCCTGTGATGTTTAAAGAAGTCTCGATTTTTGTCTCTTGGTTCTTAAGCCTCTTCTTTACCACCATTTAAGCGGGAAAACAATCTTATCTACAGAGCCTACCACCATATCTGGTTTAAAAGCGTAGTGACTTAGTTGGTTTTGATCTGCAATACCCGATAGCACCAAAATTGTTTTGTAACCCATTTGTACGCCGCCTTGTATGTCGGTTTCCATGGTGTCACCAACAACAGTGGTTTCTGCTGTCTCCAATCCTAAGAACTTACGTGCCGAACGCATCATTACCGGGCTTGGTTTGCCTGTTACAAATGCTTTACGGCCGGTTGCTTCCTCAATCATGGCTGTTGTGGCCGCGATACCCAGGTTGTTCCATCCCGGCTTTTTAGGTGATGGATCGCGGTTGGTGGTAATAAATTTGGCCCCGGCCAATATCATATCAACAGCACGTTGCACCATTTCCAGGGTGAAATTTCTTCCTTCACCCAATACAACAAACTCGGGATCGCTGTCAACCAAGGTAATACCGTTTTCATGCAGACTGGTTAGCAGGCCGCCTTCGCCCAAAACATAGGCAGTTCCGTTGGGGCTTTGGTCGCCCAAAAACTTGCCTGTTGCCATGGCGCTGGTGTAAACATGTTTGGTTTCAACAGTAATGCCAAGCCTTTTCAGTTTTCTGACAACTTCCAAGCTGGTGCGCTGGCTGTTATTAGTCATAAAGGCAAAGGGTATATCATTATCGAGCAGGTGTTTAATAAATTTATCCGCGCCAAAGATCATCTCTTCGCCACTATAAATAACACCGTCCATATCAATCAAAAGTCCTTGTTTCATAGATGTTGTTTTAAAATACTTAAGGTTAAAGGCAAAGTATCAAATCCATATAAATTTAACAACAAGTTACTGAGCGCCTTTATGCTCAATAATGTAGGGTATCGTAGTTAATGTGTTAGTTATCAGTGATTGTAATCATAAAATCGACCAAAAAACTATTTATTAAAATTTGATTAAACAGATAAATATTATTTAGCTTTGATTAATCACTAACCAATTTGGTACTAACCCTAAAATACCAAAATACCTTTATTACAAACTTACTATGTCCCCTCAATCCTTCTTTACTTTGGCAAATTATCTGCTTACCCGGCTAAAGCAACTTAGTGTTAACCGAGTGCATTTTGGTGGCATAACACTGTTGTTTTTACTGAAAAATTAAATGATTGTTTCGGCATAATATAGAAACCTGATAATACAGACTATTTATTTGCTCATCGTATTAGCCTACTAATTAAACTTTTAACCTTTAATACCTACGGTATTTGGGTGCTGATCATACAAATAATATAAAACCAATATGGAGGTTATAGCATTTGCTAAATTAAATTTAAAAGTCCCGAATCTGAGGGAAGATGGCTCTGCCGGGCAAAACAAGTGGCTGCCTCATTTTAACACCCGGGATTATGAGGGTGAGTGGGTTGTCTTACCTTTAAGATCTCCGGGGGGCCGTATAGATACATCAATACCAGATCTCATGGGAAAAAATGAATATATCGATACAACACATATGAAGGATTTTCCTGCGGTTAAGCAATTGCTTGATACTCTACAGTGTCCGGTATTGTCGGCAAGGTTTCTCAACCTAAAAGCGGGAGCGGTAATTAAACAACACCGGGATGTCGAACTCGCTTTTGAGCGGGGAGAAGTAAGGTTGCATTTTCCGGTACAAACTAATGACCAGGTAGAGTTCTATGTAAACGATATCAGGTTGAATATGCAACCTGGAGAATGCTGGTATATTAACGCAAATTTGCCCCATCGGGTGAATAATTTTGGCGCAACAGACCGTATTCACCTGGTAATTGATTGTAAGGTTAATGATTGGTTAACCTCTGTTTTTACAGATGCTCAAAAGCATTTGTTTAAGTTGGAAGTGAATGTGGAGGAAAGGCGCCAGATTATTGAAATACTCCGGTTTCAGAACACCGAAACCAGCCTTAAATTGGCTAATGATATTGAACAGAAACTAATGGCCGAAATAAATAACTATGAGCAATAAATCGTATCCATTACATCGTTGGTTACCCTATAGGCTTCGGATCGAAAACCAGCAGCCGATTTGTTATTGGGTAAATGCCGATGATCAAAAATTTGCAGAACCTTTTTTTCATGAGACTATAAATAAGATAAAATATTCCCTCGGCGGCGTGCGGACAAATAGCGTTAGTGAAATAGAGATGCTGAAAATATGGGCCGATGAGATGGATGCAATTCCTCCGACCGCTTTTATATTTCATGTATCGCGTTGTGGATCAACGTTATTAACCCAGATGCTTGGCACAGATGAGCAAAATATTGTTTTGGCAGAAGTCCCTTTTTTTGATGAGTTACTGAGATTACCAAACCAATCAAATACGATCTCGAAAGGCGAAATAAACCCACTATTGGCGGCTGCTTTTAAGTTTTACGGGCAAAAAAGAACGGACGGTGAGAGACAATTGTTTGTGAAGTTAGATAGCTGGCATGTTTGCTTTTATAAAGAGCTAAGAGCGCTTTTTCCGGATGTGCCTTTCATACTGCTTTATCGTACTCCGGATGAAGTATTGGCGTCTCATCAAAAGATGAGGGGCATACAAGCAGTTCCGGGCCTTATCGAGCCAGAAGTATTTGGCTTTGACAGAGGAGAGGTAATAGTAAATAATCTCGACGCCTATATGGCAAAGGTATTGGAAAGATATTTCGAGGCGTATCTTGAAATTGCAGAGAATGATCCACTTTCGATGCTTTTGAATTATAAAGAGGGTGTTGGGACGATGATGGAAAAGCTTGGTGATTTTACGGGAATAACCTTTGATGAAGAACAATTATCGTTAATGAATGAACGATCTAAATATCATTCAAAGCATCCGAACGAGATTTTTGCAGAAGAGCGTAAGCCAGATGTATCGCCATATTTGGCAAGAGCAATTGAACTTTACAGGCAAACCGAGCAAAAGCGGTTGGCCCACACATATAGCGGGTAACTTTAATATTTCTAAAAGCTAATTGTTTAAACTATTGATGGGTGTTGGTTAGATTATTTAAAAGTTAAATTCACTACAATGGAAAAGAAATCGAGTGCTAAACTGGCTGGAAGCTACAATGCTCTGCCCCAAGCTAACAAACTGCAAGATGTAAATCAAGACCAGGTTATTGAAGTTACCGTGAGATTACGACGTAAGAAACCGTTACCCAAAGATGCATTTGAAGGGAAATTATTAAGTAGGGAAACCTATGAGTCTGATTATGGTGCCGAACAGACTGATGCGGACGCAGTTGAGGCTTTTGGTCACGCGCATAATTTAACCACAGTAAACGTTAACCTGGCACGGCGAAGCGTAATGTTTAGTGGTAAGATCAGCGATTTTCAGGAAGCATTTAACGTAACCATTAAAAGTTACACAAAATCATCCACCAGGTATCGGGCATTAACAGGGGAGATCCACGTTCCTGACAATCTGAAGGATATCGTAGCCGGTGTTTTTGGTATGGATAATCGCCCAATTGCCAGGCCGATGTTCCAGGTAGCCAAGACCAAGGCGGCCACGGGTAAGTTTGCGGCAAATGTAGCTAACGTTGCCTCGCCGCAATCTTATACACCAGACCAACTGGCTAAGATATACGGTTTTCCAACCGGTGTAACCGGCAAAGGCCAATGTATTGCTATTATCGAATTAGGTGGGGGCTTTAAAGCAACAGATATTACCACTTATTTTAAAGGGCTTAAAATTGCAACTCCGGTAGTAAAAGCCATTGCTGTAGATGGCGGCAAAAATAATCCAACCAACGCCAATAGCGCCGACGGTGAAGTTATGCTTGATATTGAAGTAGCAGGGGCCGTAGCCCCCGGTGCCACCCTGGCCGTTTACTTTGCCCCCAATACCGATAAAGGATTTTTGGATGCGATAACAAAAGCCATACATGATACGCTAAACAAGCCTACCGTTATATCAATTAGCTGGGGTTCGGCAGAGGTTAATTGGACAAACCAGGCTTTGGATAATTTTAACGAGGCATTTAAAACAGCCGCCGCTCTGGGTGTTACCATATGTGTGGCTGCCGGAGATAGTGGATCAAGAGATGGGGAAACAGATGGCAAAGTACACGTTGATTTTCCGGCGTCTAGCCCTTATGTGCTGGCTTGCGGCGGTACAAAGTTGGTTACAAGCAATAATAAGATCACTGCCGAAACTGTTTGGCACGAATCTAATAGCTCTGCCTCGGGTGGTGGGGTAAGTAATTATTTTGCCTTGCCGGATTATCAGACTAAAACAGGTATTCCTGTTGCTATCGACACCAAATTTAAAGGCCGCGGTTTGCCCGATGTTGCCGGAAATGCCGATCCAAATACGGGATATAACGTGCTTGTTGATGGCCAGCAAATGGTTATTGGTGGTACAAGCGCAGTAGCCCCGTTAATGGCTGGATTTATAGCCCTTACCAATGAGCAACAGAAAAAGCCCGCCGGGTTTATAAATCCAACTTTATATTCTACAACGGGTTTGTGCCGCGATATAACGTCCGGTAATAATAAGACAACAAGTAAAAAGACTGGTTATGTTGCGGCGGCCGGCTGGGATGCTTGCACTGGCTGGGGTGTTTTATCAAAATTATAAGCTAAAACATACAATTACAAAGCGGGGCGTAAATCTAACATGGTTTATGCCCTGTTTTCTTTTGATATTTTTGTCGGTTTTAAGATGGCGATGCGCTATGGGCATTTGGCAATTAGATAGTTAAATTATATCAGCATGATTCAATAAAATATCTAATTTTATTAAACCATGATAAACCCAAATAACGTTCAATATAATCAGGAGGTTCTAAAAATAATTTTTTCGGCAGTTATTGGCTGTTTAGTTGGCTTAGAGCGCGAAATAAGGCGTAAGCCCGCCGGGTTCAGAACCTTGGCTATTATTTGTTTAGGATCAACCATATTTACAATTTGCTCTTATAAGCTTGGTTTCGCCGGCAATCAGGATCGTATTGCGGCTAATGTGATTACCGGTGTGGGCTTTTTAGGGGCAGGTGTTATTTTTAGAAATGGCTTTTCTGTATCTGGTATCACAACAGCTGCCACTATATGGATTGCGGCGGCTTTGGGTATGCTAGTCGGGATAGGGGAATATACGCTGGCCATAATATCGCTTGTAACATCGCTTATTATCCTTTCGGCATTACAATATTTACAGGATTATATAGATGACCGCTTTCAGCATAGAAACTATACGATAACCTATAAAAACGAGTTTGACAGTGAAGGACTAAGAAATAAACTTACTCAATATCAACTCAAAGCCCGTAACTTTAAAGAAACGAGGCAAGATGCCCAAACCAATTTTGAATTTGATGTAACCGGCAAAGAAAGTAACCTCGATTTGTTTAACAATTGGCTTATGAATGAGCCGCAGGTGTTTTCATTTGTTTGGTAATTATCATTAGCTATTCACCTAAATAATAGGTTTCAATCTGTTTTCCTACCGTCTCGACTATTTCTTCAAAAAGGCTCAGCCCTTCGGAGCCATCAACAAATTGCCAGGTGTTATGGATTAGTTTAATTCTGAAATATAAATGCGTAGAGCCGTTTGTATTATGAAATAAAAATAACGAATCGTCATCAGTTGTAACGGGCCCCGATATCAACGATCCATCCTGTAGATTAAACTCTGCATTAAAAAGGAACTTAGCCATAGCTATTATACAATCTAACGCATGGTATGTGTTGATTAATCGATCAATAAATTTTAAGAATTGCTACACAGCGCAGCATGCGCCAGGTAATAGCTCAACATTATAATATATGTGGGATTATAATACATAAATTCAAATTCGCGGGGTTAGCTTTTTTTGTTAATTTCAAAACATATTTACGCCTTTGATGACAATATTGACAAAAAAAGCCACCATCTTATTCTTTTTTACATTTACTTATCTTTTTGGTTTGGCACAAGAGCGTGATTCGCTTAAGTCTGCGCCTGTTGCAGATACTACCAGCGTATTGCCAGATACCGTGGCTGTAAAAGATGGCCACTTACAAACTGCAGTAAAAGTATTGAAAGGGGAAGTACTTAGTGTGCCGGGTGATTTTGTACAAATAGGGAAGGTTTTTGCAAAAGACTGGCGGGTAACAGCTGCTTGCGTGGCTGGCATTTCTGTGGTGGTATTGGCCGATAAGCCGGTAACTCGATGGTACCAGGATAATATAGAAAAAAATGTAAAGTACAAACTCCCCAGCCTTCCCGGTGAAGGAAGCAGTCGTTTCTTTTATGGTAATGATGCTTATTTAAACTATTCAATTCTGGGTTTATATGGAGGTTCACTGATCGCAAATTACAAAACGGGCCAATTGGCAGCGCTTAACTCGATGAAAGCCTTGGTTTATTCATACTTGATTGCACAAGTGGGTTTAAAAGCTGCCTTTGCGAGAGAGAGGCCTGACCAAACTTTAAGTGATGGCAAACTAGCGCGAAAGCCGTATACGGATGACCCTTACAATTTCTTTAAATTTCGCAAAATCAGTTTTAGCACAGGCCCAAATGGAACTTCTTTTCCATCTATGCATGCTACGGCCTATTTTGCAGTTGCGAAGGTAATGGCTATGGAATTTCACAATTATTGGATCCCATATAGCGCAGTTACTTTTATCTTCTTTGCAGATGTAGATTCGCATCAACATTGGGTGGGCGATATGGTTGCTGGGGGCTTGTTGGGTACGGTTATTGGGCAAGGCATCGTAACCAGCTCCAGGTTGTGGGAAAAGAAACAGGCGACAAAAAAAGAAGAAGAAAAAAGGCTGGGATTAAACCATCGCCACAAAATAGATTTTAATTATCATGTATTACCGGCAATATCCAGCCAGATGACCGGTCTTACTTTCTTTGTGTCACTTTAGCGTTTTTCTTACCTGACCAGCGCTACTGAACCCGACTGCGTAACTGGTCGCTGGTAGTAAGTATCCATACCATTAAAGATCCAATAATAAGTGCCCACGGTAGCAGGTTTACCGTTATACGTGCCGTCCCAATATCCATCCGGCGAATTAGTTTGGAACACTAGTTGTCCGTTTCGGTTGTAAATTTTTAACGAACTGAATGAATCATATCCAATGATGGTTATAAAAAAATGATCATTAATATCATCGCCATTTGGGGTGAATATATTGGGTACTTTTACTACCGGAGGAGCAGGTGGATTTACGACAACATGCACAGGCACGATGGTAGTACATCCGGCTGTGCTTGTATTAAGGGCCTCAATATAATAAGTTCCGCTCTGGGAAATGTGATGAATATCTGGGATTGGGGTGGTAGCTGTATTGTCCGAATAAAATGTATAAGTAAAATTGCTTGAAGGCGGAACGCTTGTAGAAATATCAACCGTAGCAGGGAAGGTTACAGCCGGTGGGTCTGTGACCTTGATCAAGGTCTGATCTACTAGGCTTACTTTAACGGGCAAAATGTCGATACAGCCTTCGGTATTGGCGGCTCTGATATAATAGGTACCGGCTTCGGTTACACTTTGAGGATTATCCACCAGCAATGTATTTGCAGCGTCTTTGTAATAACTAAATTTCAGATCTGCATCACTGCCAGCCAATACAGAAGGAGCGGTTAAGTCAGCCGATGCCGTAGGGCAGATGTATAAGTTATCTTTAACTTTAAAATTAAACCCGGCACCTAGCTTATTTACGATAGTAGTTAAAATATCCGCACAGCCTAAACCATCATGGGCAGCGAAAATCCTTAAATTATATTGCGTCTGATCTGGCGGCGGGGGCGATAAAACCAGCACTGGCGATGTACTGATTACTGTGTTGGGATCATTCGCCTTATACCAAAAGTAAGAGCTATATCCTGGGGGGGCCGTTAGTGTAACATGATCCTGGCCTGTGCAGTAAGAGTTTCCGGTGATAAAACTTGAGCAGTCCTCGTTTACATCAATATACGCGTAGGCGAAGTCCGAAATTGTTTGTAGTTTTCCGTTGTAGGTGGCACCAGAATGGTGTGTTAAAAATTCCAGGCGAAGTGTCTTGCCGGCATAACCATTTAGATTGACAGCCAGTGCCGTCCAGTCCTGGTAATATACCCTGTCTGATGGTTGAATCGGCGAATCTGGATAGGCTAGTTTCCATTGCGGCAAATTGGGGCGGGCCAAAAAAATTGATGTTGCGCAATCAATATAAACCTGGTCCGTAACATCATATACTTTGATAGAAAAAGTTGGTTTTAAATTGTCAGGATAGCCAGATACATGTATTACAACAGCGTAATTTAAGGTTAAGCTATATTTGGGCGCATCTGTGGGGATATTAAAAGTATAAGATATACTTTCTGCTTCTGCATTGCGGGGAACTTCATTTTCTTGCCTGCCCAATACAATTGAGTGCCCGCTTCCATTTGGGCATAGCATCGGAAACCCGCCAAAATAATCAAATTGAGGTGTTGCGTTTTTATCAATCATGGTGTGCCAAAACGGTATTGGGGGCGTGGGTACCAAATGTAAAACCCCGCTACCGTTAAAACTTCCGGTATCGCATTGCCAATGGTTAAATGTGCCTTCTTCAAAACCAATATTTGGCGGTGGGCAGTTGGATTGAGAAAAAGTTTGGGCGGTTACGCAACTGAAAAATAGTAAAATCAGGAGTTTAAACCATCGCATGCCTAAATATAATCAAAATTCATGCATTAACGAGATTGATTTGTAGCCGAATGATTGTTAAGCCATATTTTTTCTGCCCCAGGTTTTCATGGCGTCTATTATGGGCAATAGTGTTTCGCCATGAGGTGTTATTGTGTATTCTACCCTGGGCGGCACTTCGGCAAATATTGTTCTCTCAATTATTCTATCTGCTTCAAGTTCTCGAAGCTGATTTGTTAAAGTTTGCTTACTTATCTCGGTCATCGCTTTTTGCATTAAGCTATACCTGTTCGTCTTATTTCTGATCAGATGTATAATAACAGGTTTCCATTTACCACCAATAATGTTGAGGCAATAAGTTACAGCACAATTAGTAGGATTAAAATCTTTTGTTTTGCGAATGCTTGTGTTTGCCATTAGTCTAAAATTATAGCATAGGTATATAAATATAGTCTCTTCTGCAATTTTAGTAAAAACAGGGACATTTGCCGGTGTTAAAAATGAATTAATCAGATGAATAATAACGTAGATCCGATTTCAACAAGTGACTCAAAATTCACGCGTACTCACTTTAGCGACTTTGATCTATTGGTCATAAGCGATGGTGAAGTACAATACGATAATAGTTGTTTTGCACCAGGTGTATCGCGAATCAGTTTACAGCAGGCGCGGGCAAAACACAATATTTTATCGCCTCATTTCAAATTAACTCATAATATACTGCTAATAATTTCAAAAAACAGTGTCGTGATGATTGATGCAGGAAATGGCGATAAAGCAGGGCCGGGTGCGGGCAAACTGGTTGCTAATTTAAAAATAGCCGGGATTGAGCCCTATGAACTTACTGATATTGTGCTTACTCACGCGCACCCAGACCATATATATGGTCTTATAGGCAATAATGATCAATTGATTTTTCCGAACGCAAAAATTCACATCCACCAGAAGGAATTTGATTTCTGGCAGGATGATGACGCCGATTTCTCAAAAAGTAAATCACCTGCAAGTTCATTGAAGGAGCTGCAGCAGGAGATTAAGTCTATGTTGACCATATTACGGGATAAACTCTATTTATTTAATGATACTTTGTTTGATTTTTTACAACCAATACATGCGCCCGGGCATACACCTGGCCACTGCATGTTTGCCGTAACGCTAGGTAAGGAAGCATTTATTCATATGGCTGATATCTTCCATGATGAAATTGTTTTATTCGCCAGACCGGATTGGGGTACTGTTTTTGACGTTAATTTCGATTTAGCCGCTAATGCACGTCAAGCAGTTCTCGAAGAATATGCTCAATCAGGGCAGAAAGTATTTGGCTATCATTTGCCTTGGCCCGGATTTGGCTATATCAATAAAGTGGATAAAGTATATGAGTGGGTGCAAGAACAGTTATACAACCCAAAAGATTAAATTGCGATAAATGGCAAACCAAATTAACACAACTCCGATAGCATTGTTAAAGCGGTGGGTGAAATATAAATACAGAGGTAAGAAAATAAAGATAACAGGAGAGCCTTATTATCAACATCTTTCTACAGTTTCGAAAATGGCTAGGCGGCGTACAGCGTTTGGCGCAGAGATTGGCCTTTGCCATGATCTACTGGAAGATACTACGGTGACCCCTGATGAGTTAATGGCGACATTATTGAAGTTTGGCTATGAATATGACGATGCTATTTATATTACATCTATTGTAAAAGAGTTAACAGATGTATTTACCGAGGAAGCATTTCCTGAGTTAGAAAAGCGTGAGCGGAAAGCAAAGGAGACAAGCCGATTGCTAACCATAACTCCGGGTGCTCAAACTGTTAAATACTGCGATTTGATTTATAATATCGGCTGGATGTTAGCCAACGACCGAAAAAAAGCTAAGAAATACCTTAAGAAAAAGAAATGGTTGATTAACAAATTAGACAAAGGCACCCACCAGCTTCAGAAAACAGCGCTCCAAGCTATTAAAACTGGAATGAAAGCATTAGCTCATGACCTATAGGAGATATTGCTAACGTCTTGTTTCTCTGATTTAATGGTTAGCTGCGTCGATTGTAATATTTTTGTAGCAATCAATTTTCTATTGCGAAAATCAAACCGGATAAGTATCATTGTTACTTAATTGTTAAATTAATGTTAACAATATAGAGATGGTGATCAATCAAAGACTTTCGCATAGTTTGCTCATTTATACCTTCGCGGTATTCATGATTTTGCTGCGTCCGTTTTTTGCTTATCACGTTTCACAAACAGGTGGTTTTGCTGGTGACCCAACCCGGGTTTATAATTTGCTGCAAAGGCTGGTTAAGAAAAAAGAGTTTCACGCTGAAGATGCAGATGAAGCAGCGGATCTGATAAGGGCTACAGAAATTGAAATCATAGTACCCGTTTTAATCCTGTTTATACTTCATCGCCGTGCAGACTGGCTGCATTCTTACCTTTTAGGTTCAAATATCAACTGGAAATTAAGCACCGTTTTTCAGGTTACACCAACCAACCAATACTACGAGGTCATCTCCCGGCTCCAGATTTGATTTATGGGATTGCTATGCGAGGTGGATAATGATCTGCCTGCGCTAATTTGAAGGTTTCTTTCTAAAACCTCAATAACTGATTTTAATCTATCAGTTCCGAGTTTCAATTCATTTTATTCAGCTGTTTTATTTAACAGATTTCATGAAATCTTATACCAAAAGTATACCCCTGTTTACCATATTGGGCTTGCTGCTGCTTTGTAACCATACGTTAAGGGCCCAAAATAAAAGTACATTTTCACTGGCCGAACTGGTAGATTCTGCCCAGAAAAACCTACCCGTAATATTACAGAAACAAGCATTAGTTAAAAGCGCCCAGGCAAATATAACCGACACGCGTAACTCTTTTTTACCCAAATTTACCGTAGGTGATGAAGTATCCATAGCGTCTTCAAATGATGTAGAGGGGGCATTTGTGCCAATTGCAGGTATTAACCGCGCTATCTCATCTTCCATTCGTGCCGAAAATACATACCAGGCGCAAACCGGCAATATTGCATCAGCCTATGCGGAGTATGATTTGGTTAACTTCGGCCTACGCGGTGCAAAGGTTGAAAATGCTGTAGCCTATGCCAACCTGCAACAAGCAGATTTTAATAAAGAAGTATATATAGTAAAACTGCAAATCGGCAAGCTATACTTCAACATACTCAAAAACCTTTACCTGCTGCAAATAGATCAGCAGAATATAAAGAGGTACGAATCAGTAAAAACCATTATTAGCGCGCTAACGGGTAGCGGTATTAAACCTGGCGTAGATTCTTCATTAGCTAAAGCAGAGCTATCTAAAATTAAAGTAAGCTATAACCAGCGCGCGGGAGCCATTAAACAGCTAAAACAACAATTAAGCTTTTTAACAGGGATTAAAGTAGGCCAAATTAATATTGACACACTACGCAAAGATGACGATGTAGTGGCATCGCATCTCTTTAACAAAATGGTTGATACAACAGGCAACCCCATGCTCGAGTATTACAATAAGCAAAAAATACTTTATCAAAGTGCCGAAACCATGGTCAAAAAAAGTTATCTACCCAAAATAGTGCTGGCAGGCGGTGGCTGGGGCAGGGCTTCGAGCATATTGTATAACGATAGGTATAGCTCTTGGGTTAACGGCCTCGGGTTTCAACGCTTCAACTATGCAGCAGGCGTTGCCATTACGTATGATCTGGTAAACATTGTACATCGTAAAGATAAGCTGGCCGTAAACCGCTACCAGTCACAAGCTGCCGGATACGATTTTGAGCAACAAAAATCGGCCTTGCGCAACGCCAATGCACAAGCTGCAGAAGCCATTATTACCGCCGAGCAAAATTTGAACGAACTCCCCGTGCAGTTACAGGCAGCTACAGACGTTTACAACCAGAAGATAGCCCAATACAAGGCTGGTGTTATTAACCTTATCGACCTTACTAATGCCTCTTTTGTGCTTTACTCGGCCCAGCTTAACTATGTAGAAACTTTAAATGATTGGTATCTGGCTAATTTGGATAAAGCTGCATCTACTGGTAACCTCGACTTATTTATTCAAACTATTAAACGATAAACAATGGTAAAATCAGCTTTAAAAAGACCAATTACCGTGCTGGTATTGTTCGTCGGGCTTATGCTATTCTCTGTACTATCCCTGCGTACGGTGCCTATTGATATATTTCCAAGTTTAAATTCGCCTACGGTATACATTATCCAGCAATACGGGGGTATGAGCGCCAAGCAAATGGAAGGGTTTTTCTCGACCAAAATGGCCGATCACTTTTTGTATGTAGATGGTGTTAAAAGTATTGAAAGCAAAAACATACAGGGTTTAACATTAATTAAGCTATCCTTTTATGAGGGTACAGATATGGCCGATGCATCTGCCGAGATAGCCATACAGGTAAACCGCTGTATGTCGTTTTTTCCTCCCGGTGCATTACCGCCGGAGGTTGTTAGGTTCGATGCTTCTTCTCTGCCAATTGGCGAGCTTGTATTTAGCAGCAATACCAGATCACTAAATGATATTTTTGATATGGCGGGTACGCTCATACGGCCATTATTTGGTAAAGTGCCAGGCTTGTCGGCCCCTCCGGCTTTCGGCTCAAATGCGCGGTCGATCATATTAAAGGTCGACCCTCAGAAACTACGCGAACTTAATATTTCGCCAGAGCAGGTTGTGGAGGCTTTAGCTAAAAATAATTCGATGACGCCATCCGGCAACGTACGGATTGATAGTACCATGTATATATCATCTGTAAACTCGCAAGAAGAAAAGGTAAAAGATTTCGCCGAAATCCCCATCCTCAGTAATGGGGTTAATACTATTTATGTAAAAGATGTAGCCAGGGTAGAAGATGCCTCGGATGTGGTGGTCGACTATGCCCTGGTAAATGGCAAACGCTCGGTATACTTCCCGGTGGTAAAAACAGCCAGTGCCTCAACCTGGGATGTGGTACAAAACCTGCGTAAAGAGATGCCCGAAATGCAAAGCCTGCTTCCGCCGGATGTACACATCAGCTATGAGTTTGACCAAAGTGTTTTCGTAATGAATTCGGCCAAAAGTTTAATGACAGAAGGTATCCTTGGCGCAGTGCTAACGGGTTTAATGGTACTCCTGTTTTTGCGCGATTGGCGAAGCAGCCTTGTAGTAGTAATTACCATCCCAGTCGCCGTATTAAGTGCCGTGTTCTTCCTGAAACTTGCAGGGCAAACCATCAATATGATGACCTTGAGCGGGCTCTCATTAGCCATCGGTATATTGGTCGATCAGGCAACGGTAACGATAGAAAATATCCACCAACATTTTGAAATGGGTAAAAGTAAAAAACTGGCGATACAAGATGCCTGCATGGAAATTTCGTTCCCATTGCTGCTTATTTTATTATGTATCCTGGCCGTATTTGCTCCCTCATTTGTAATGAGTGGCGTGCCAAAGGCGATGTTTTTGCCGCTGTCGCTATCCATTGCTTTTGCTATGATTGTTTCTTATATCGCTGCACAAACCCTGGTGCCTATTATTGCCAACTGGTTGTTAAAGGCCGAAATGTTTCAGTATCATCATAACCAGCCTCATGCCCATGCCGGTTTAGATTTAGATCATGCCGAAACGGATGAGATTGAAATGCACAACAAGCAAGATGTAAAACATCCCGAAGAAAACGACTTTTTCCAGAGGATTAAACTAGGCTTATTAAACCAATTGAACAGGTGGATGCCTAAACGAAAAGGCATTGTATTACTTTACCTTTTTTTGGTACTGTTACTAACAGGCATATGTTTTGTAATTATTGGAAAAGACATGCTGCCGCACTCTAATGCCGGCCAGTTACAGTTGCGCGTGCGTGAACCGGACGGGACCCGCCTGGAAATTACCGAACGCAGCGTAAAATCGATGCTCAACATTATTGATTCCGCAGTACATGGTAATGTGGCTATTACATCAGCTTTTGTTGGGCCGGTATCATCAAATTATGGGCACAGCAACCTATACGTATTTAATAGCGGCTCGCAAGAGGCGGTTATCCAGGTTCAGTTAAATGAGGATTTCAAAGCCAATATGGACGATCTGAAAGACGAATTGCGGGAGGCTATTCATCGTAGATTTCCGCGTGTTAACTTATCCTTCGAGCCTATTGAGTTAACAGAAAAACTCATGTCACAAGGCGCGGCAACGCCTATCGAAGTGCGGATTGCTGCAAAGAATATCAGCGACTTGGCATCCTATTCGAGCAAATTGGTTACCAAATTAAAACAGGTACCATACTTGCGCGATGTACAGGTTGCCCAGCCTTTAAAGTTTCCTACCATTAATATTCGCTTAGATAGGCAGCGGCTTGCTCAACTGGGTTTAAGTATCGATAACGTATCTAAAAGTATTTCAGATGCTACAGCGTCAAGCCGCTATACGTTGAAGAACTTATGGCTGGATGATAAAAAGCAATACACCTACAATACAGAGGTTCAAATACCAGAATACATGATGAACAGTATGGAGCAGCTACAGGCCATACCCGTTGTGCCCGGCAAAATGAGGCCGCTTTTATCTGATATCGCGAGTATAACAGTTGATTCCATACCCGGCGAATATGATCGATCTGGTCCGCGACGGTTTGTAACTGTTAATGCCAACATTTATAAAAAGGATTTGGGCACTGCTACCGCAGCCGTACAAAAAGCGATTGATGAAATGGGCACGCCACCAGTTGGTTTAGTTGCCGAAGTGCGTGGTATGTCATCACTTTTAACAGACACGCTCGATTCTTTACAGACAGGTCTGTTAGCAGCTATCGTGGTAATCTTATTGCTACTTACGGCGAACTATCAATCATTTGGGGTAGCTATATCAATTTTATCTACTGTACCCGCAGTACTGCTGGGTTCGATATTAATGTTGCTGACTACCGGCTCTACGCTAAACCTGCAATCTTACATGGGTATTATAATGTCTGTTGGGGTATCAGTAGCTAACGCGATTTTGATTGTAACCAATGCTGAAAACCTGCGATTAGAATATCGCGATCCGTTTAAAGCAGCGGCTGTTGCAGCGAGTATCCGTTTACGCCCAATCTTGATGACCAGTTTAGCGATGATAGCAGGTATGATCCCGATGGCCAGCGGCCTGGGCGAATCAGGCGATCAGTCTGCTCCGTTAGGCCGCGCGGTAATTGGCGGTTTAATAGCCTCTACCGTCGCTGCCTTGTACATTGTACCGCTGGTGTACGGCTGGATTCAGCAAAATGCCTCATTTAAAGATGCATCGCTTTTAGCAGAAGATGAACAAATTAACGAACCCGAATTAGTTGCCTAATCCCCCTAATTAATATAAAATGAAATTAAGATATATCACTTTATTATGCGCCACAGTTTCATTAAACAGCTGCGGAGATCACAAGCCTGTTGAGAATAAGTCAACTAAAGCCGAAGCCCCACATTATCAACTATCAACCGTGCAAAAAGCTAGTATGGAACAGGTTGTAAAACTACCGGCTCAATTAGCAGCCTATGAGGAAGTAAGTATATTCCCTAAAGTAAACGGCTATGTAAAAAAGGTGTTGGTTGATATTGGGTCGCATGTTAACAAAGGCCAGCTTTTGATGACACTGGAAGCACCAGAAGTACAGCAGGCTGTAATGCAGGCTAAAGAAAAATATGCCCGCGCCAAATCAGACTATATGCTTACTAAAGAAAACTATTTTAGGTTAAAAGTTGCCGATAAAACGGCCGGAGCCATATCGCCGATGGATCTGGCAACTGCCAAATCAAAAATGGAATCGGATAGTGCTTTAAGTAATTCTGAAAAGGCTAACTGGCAAATGCAACAAACTATGATGGATTACCTGCATGTTACTGCGCCATTCAGCGGCATCATTACCGACAGAAATACACACCCGGGTGCATTGGCAAGCGCACAAACTAAAGACGCAAAACCGATGTTGGAACTTAAACAAGTAGAACACCTTCGGCTACAGGTGGATATACCTGAAGGTCTTGCCGCTACGCTAAAAGATAAGGACGAGGTGAACTTTTACCTTACTGCAATGCCGGGCAAAAAAATGACGGCTAGCGTAAGCCGCAAGGCAGGTAACGTAAACATTCAATATCGATCTGAAAGGGTGGAGTTGGATGTGCCAAACAAGAATGGCTTACTATCGCCGGGAATGTATGCCGATTTAATACTCAAATCAAAAGCAGATCCTAATGCATTAATAGTACCTAAGTCGGCCGTTGTAACCTCTACCGAACGTAAATATGTATTGGCTGTTCGCAATGGTAAAACAGTTAAAGTTGATGTATCCACCGGTATTGAAAACGCCAGCAAAGTAGCAATAATTGGCGACCTGAAAAACGGCGAACAAGTAATTACAGCAGCTACCGAAGAAATGGATGAAGGCATAGCTATTAAATAACAGCTTAATAGTAAATAAAATGCGATGAACCAGGACTTCTAAATTTATCCGTCCGAGGCATTATTTAAAAAATAGCTATTGGTATTCATACGTTTTCTATCGTGGCCTTGTTGGTTGTGCAAGCGACCAACATAGGCTACGATTTATTATAGTTTGCATAACCTGTTTGTTGCTGCTGGTTATCCTCACCAATCAACGCGGTATAGCTTATGCAAAATTGGTAATCACTTCGGCTACTACGATTTATCGCCGGTAAGTTGATTTCCGTTTACTATAAAAATCACTTCCATTAATACCAAAGCGCCATTGTGCGCTCCTTTTACTTTACGGCCAACCCAATAAATGCAGCTTCTCCCGGTCTGCAGTTCATATTTTTCAATCAGCAGCACTATTGCTTTGATTGTGACTTGTGTCACAAAAATTACAGGCGAACTTCAAATGTAATACAGGTCACAGGTCTTTCTTCTTTTTTAATCCGAGTTTTGTCATGTCAACAGCGAAAGCCTGCAAGCAAACAAGCGTATTTAAACAATTCAAATAATCACGAAAATGGAAAAAGAAGTAATTGTAAAATGGAGGATCAAGGAAACTGAGACTTCAATAGTTCTGGACCTACTGGCAGAGTTGGTAGAGAAAACAAGAACCGAAAAAGGAAACCTTTTCTATAATATTTACCAATCGGTTGATGATCCCAATGTACTTATTCTGCATGAGCTCTATGCCGACGCAGAAGCTGCCGAGGCTCACAAAAATTCAGTGCATTACCAGGAGATTGTAGCCGGGCAGATTATTCCGCACCTGGAAATACGCGAAGTAACAAGCGTAAAGAAGCTGTATTAACAGTCAAGTAAAAAAGTAAACAATAACATTAACCAATATAAAAGCAAAATATCATGTCAAAGAAATCTTAATCATCGTCTCTAATACAACAGTTATTGGGCCGAAACATAAAAAAAAACAGGCGTGTTTCTTGATGAAGTTGCCCACCCTTATGTAGAGTTTGATCATGCTGGTTATCAGATCGACTTTGCAAGCATCACCGGAGAAGTACCTGCCCTAACCTGGAAGCAAAGGATGAAGCCATGAACGCAGCGTTTTTAAACAACGGTGGTTGGGAAAAGATGCAACACAACCGCAAATTGGAAGACGTTGACGTAAGTGTGTATGATGCCATATTTATGCCAGGAGGATTAGCCCCAATGGTAGATTTTCCAGAGAACCCGCTTCTGAAAAAAGTTATCAAAGAAACCTATGAGCGTAACGCCGTTGTTGGTGCAGTATGTCATGGTCCGGTATCGTTACTAACGTAAAATTAAGTGATAGAACGTTCTTGCTTAAGGATAAAAATGTCACTTCGTTTACTAATGAAGAAGAAGAGAACTACGCAAAAGCAGACATTCCTTTTGACCTGCAAACTGCCCTAACCAATGAATAAAAAGCCTACAAATTGTAATTTTGTAGGCTTCAGGTATTCTAAAGTTTTATTCAGCGGAGGGTTAGGGAGGCAGCCAAACACCTCATACCATTTTTAACATTTCTGGATCAACTCAATATGTCTAAATCGAACTAATACATTGTTAACTTAATCAAGCAGTGTCCAGGTACGTTTTGCTTGCACAGTTTGTACCATTTGCTGTTCGGCTACTACAATGTTCTCTTTACGCTGACCAATATATTCAAGAGTGCTCAATTTATTCCACAGGGCTATAATCACTTTTAAAAATTCATCAACCACAGACATCGACGAGCGAATATCATGATGGTTATACACAACCTCTATTAATCGAGCTAAAAGCTCTTCAAAGTTTCCGGGGGTAACATCTTTCCACTCGTAAAAATATTTAAGCAGTTCTTCGCGTTCGGCCCCGGCTATACTTTTTATCGAACTAAAAAAGATGTGCGCCATTTCAGAAAAATATCCCACCATAACTAATGGCGTTTGTTGAAACGCTATGTTGCGGTACGAAAAGTAAATGTGGGCAATGTAGTCCAACATTTTGTCGCATAACATTTTTACATTTTTACCGATAGGCGAAATGGTATCTTTTGAAGTTATTTTGTCAATAATTCTGAAAGACAGAAGTTGAAAATCATTAAGCAAGCTGCTGAACGATTCATAATACTTAATTAATTCACTGTGACTTAAAATAGCGGTAGAAGGCGGTATATAATCTGTTATTAACTGTATACCCGCATTACTGCGCGTTAATTTCCCAACTTCCAGGTAATGGTTATTTTTTACGCTGATTTGCGATGCCGGCAAAATAGTGATTCCATAAAAACTATCGACTTCGGGGTAACGTAAAGGCGTTTCTTCTGCATCGGCCTTTCCAGTGGCTACACGTTCGTGCGGGTTAACTGTTAAAATAATATAGTAGGTTTCAACCGCGTCAGTCAACTGTTCTTGAGTAAAATAGTGGTTAAAAACTAATTCTTCGCCCAAAGCTGTTGGCGAAATACGGATACGGTAACCTTCGGCAGTTATAGCATTACATTGCTTAATTTTAACTTGGATTTGGTTGGATGCCCGTTCGGTTATTTGGATATCCAATGATGTATTTTCTCCGCTGAAGGGCGGGAGCAGGCCAAAGTTGTTATTGTTAAGGGTAATGGCATTGCTATCCCTTATTATATCCTGGATAAAGTTATCTGTTTGTACAAAATGGTTGCTGGAAATTTTCATTCCATCTACCCAGTTTACAGATCGATATTTTATTGGTAAATACATGTTTTACTATTTTGTAAGGTTTATAAATAAACAGCTTCATCTCCTTTACGTTCTGGTGCACTGGCTACTTCAGAAACCCTTTTGGCAAAAATGGCAAAGCTTTCGGTTATGTTGTTTTGTTCAATATCCAGGTCGGGATCAATAAACAGCCTTTGTTTAAAAAACGAAGGTTTAATGTAGAAAATCCATTTATAGGTATCCTTACTGGCGTTTTGATATTGTATTGGCGAATCGGGAAATTTTAAATTATAATCATCAATAAACTTCTGGAACCATAAACCAAAATTCATATTACGAGGGGCTTTAGCTTTTACCTTCAACGGTTCGGCATCGTCTGTATGTTTATACAGGTTAACCTCTAAAACCAACAGGCGGTTAAAGTCCAGGTGCTCCATGCTGATATCAACGGGATATACAGGGTATTGCCAAACCTTATAAATTTCGAGCGGAATATTTAAGAACGCGATATAAGCCCACCAAAAAACAATAGGTACTAAAAACACAAATACCGAACTTGATGCCCATAAGCCATATTTTAAATCATTAAGCCAGTCGAAACCGAGCTTAAACAGAAATACGCCTAGCAGGCAGGCTATAAGACAACATACAAAAAAGAAACCTTTGCGCTCCAGTAATTCTTGTTCGTAATGTATGCCCGCAAGCCATACAAACAATATGCCTATGGTTAGATAATAAAGCTGGCAGATGATATATCCCCAAGGCATAAACTGCAGATCTAAAAATCCCAATAAACCTGGCAGGCCTAATATTATACTTGTGATCAGGATAATAAGGATCAGCTTTCTGTTGTTAAGAAGTTTGTTCTTTTTATTGATGATCGTCATTATTGCCGTAGTAATAACGACGATTACCGGGAAGAGCAGGTAACGGATAAAGAAGGATTTAACGTCCATAAAAGTTATAGGTGTAGATGGCTAAAAAAGTCCAAATAATTAAATCTGAACTTTGTCTAATCAATTACCAATAATTATGGTTATTGTTTTATAAAACACTGCAAAATCAGGTAAAATGATTGTAAAACAACCAAATCAGTTAGATACAGATTTTAAAGCCGTAACACTTGCCGCCGAATTAATAGAGCAGGGGCTCGTTGGCGCAGATGAGATAATTATTTTACCGGTAAGGGCTAAACAACGCGCTTACGCCAAGGAAATAGCCGACATAACCAATTACGAATCGGTTTATCGTAATCGTAAAATGTTGTCTATCAATATAAATCGCGAAGGTTTGTACGATATGTTACCCGAAGGCCTGTTTCATTTGCCTCCGGCTTCGAGCGTAATGATTACCGAGGAGCAAATGGTTAAAGATGTTGTTGCCCGCCGGGAGGAAGAAAAACAAGCGCGTGCTTTTTTTGCACCTTTTGAAGCCGAGCTATATCACATCCGCACCATTGTTGAACTTTATGAAAGCCGCCTTGATAAAAAAAGCGAATACGATGAGTTAGTTAATATATTTTTAAAAGAGTGGCGGGAGTTTAAATGTTTTACCAACCAGCAAATGGTGATACTGATGCGCGTATTACCGGTAATACATGAGCAGCGCAACAACCTGCCTTTTATTAGTAACGTGCTTAGTATTATGTTTAATGCCAATATTAGCCTGCAATATCAATTTAGTGACAGCAAACCAACGCCTCCAGAAGCCAAAGCATTAGAAACGAAATTAGGAGCGGGGGTACTGGGTGTAAACTTTATTGCCAGGATGGTTAATGAACCCGAAGAAGAACTCACTATTGCAATAGGCCCATTAAGTGCAAAACAGATGCTTACCTTTTTACCAGGTACACGATCTGCAGAGGCATTGGATGTATTGTTATCTTATTTTATACCACTACAAACCAGTGTTATCACCAAATTTATAGCCGAGCCCGAATACCAAAAACTGGTATTGGGCTTGGGTGAAGAAAATGCATGCCTGGGCTTTACTACCTTTTTAGGCAATTAGTTTACAAACAGCCTGTAGTTAGAATCAATTACACTGCGACTGGTTAGTTTAGATTGCAGCAGGCTGAGTAAGGTATCCCAATCATCAGTAGATAGTTTGGTATTACCGGCCGGTTTTAAAAATATGTCAACCGTCTTCTTAAAACCTTCTTTGGGGTTGCTCGATATCTCGAGGCCTTTGCCAATTTTTACATCGGTAATTTTGTTGCCCAATTCGTAGTAACAAAAGCTAACCAGGTCTGCTTGTGTAACAATACGGTCTTTGGTTGTAAGGCCATATTTATAAGCCTGTATACGGTCGGTAGCACCTAACCTGTCGCGGCCACCAACTGTTCCGGTCATCAGCCGTAGGCTATCGGGTTTAATTTTTAGCATTTCAAATTGCTGTAAGCGTGTACCCCGGCGTATATTGTTCGCCGCATCTGCCAACGTAGTCCAGTATTGCAGGTACAACATGGTTGCCTTTTCAGATGGTTTTACAATAAGGTAATTGAGCAATTCAGACCCGTTTTCGGCCAGGCGAGATTTCTTCTCTATCAAAGCCAGGTTCTGCTCCAGTGTTTTTAAAATATTATTCAAAAAATCTGTACCATAGCTTGCAAACGCTGCTTTTTCATCTCGCAGTAATTCAAATAAATATTCGATAAGCTGTTGCGCATTGCGCGAATCAAAACGTTCGGCCCCACCATTGCGGATAGAATAACTTCCCTCAAAACTTTGATTAGCCTGTGTGTAAGGAATTTCACTGTAATGTACATTGCGGTCATCATACAGCTCTTTAACCGATAGGAAATGATCGTTCGCACTCAATTTTATGGGTACAATATTGTTCATCTCCCTAAGCCTGTATTTGTGCTCATATCGCCTGCGATTAACCACTGGCAGGCAGTTAACAGATATTTGTAATTCATCTATCACGTGCGGTGTAATAATAGCCGGGAAAACCAGTTTAACCCAGATACAAGGTTTTAGCCGACTTAGCTCGGCTGTATTAAAGCTGCTGGTAAAGGCCTCAGGGAAGGCTAAAGTATAGTTGCTTACATCGGTTAAGCGAATATCTGTTAGTGATATAAACCTGTTGGTGTAATATTCTTTAATATCGCGGGTAATTAAATTTATAACATCTTGCTCGTAAAATACCGGGCGGTTTTTGGCTTCCTGTTCTTCCCGGTAAATTAATCCCGACTGGGTTTCCAGCTCATAATCGCCGGCATAACATTTTACAACTGAAAGTAGCTTATAAAAATCATCATTGGCGGTATAGTCGGGCCATTCAAAAAAGAGGGCGAGGTTTTGCAAATTAATTAATCCGGGTACAGCCTCTATGCCCAGCCATAAAGTATTGGGTTCTGTACCGAAACCTGATACCGAGGTGAGTAAGGTATTTTTACGCATGTTCTCGTCATGCTCAAACAAATTTCGGCCGTTGCTGGTATAGCGGATATTGGCATTAAAAAGATTTACATCGCCAACAGGCGAGAAAAATATATCTGTATCTTTTGTTTGGGCTGTATCTTTAGTAGCCTGGGTTTTATAAAAGAAGTGATTGTTAATGTTTATTACTTCTTTAGCTTCTACCGGTTGCGCCTTTAAAACTGCATGGGCGGGCAGGGCGGAGGTTAAATAATCTGAAGCCAGTATGCGTGATATTTTGCTCAGTACCCGGTTCTCCAGGTTTTTTACATCGTTTGATACATTGAAGAGTTCGGTGCTCAGGGCTTCGATCAAAAGCTTTACCATCGGGTCAACATCATTTGTATTTGCAGTGCCCCAATAATCCATGGCATTGCGCATCATACGGGTTCTGATATCTTCTTTGGTATTAAAAAAAATATTGCTCATAGGTGTTAGGCTGATAAAGGGCTTAGGAATAACGAAGTTGTAAACGTATAGTTTTCGCCGGTTTGATGCATTTTACCATTGATGATAATTTCCACCTTCTTTTTAATCTCATTTACATTTCTTAAAGGGTAAAATTTATTCACTTCTTTAATGTGCGCATCAATCTGCACGTCGTAAATGCGCTGCTCGTATTTTGTAATGGAACGAAGAAGTGATTGCCGGAGCTTTTCTTCCCACATACGTTCACTTACAATGAGCTCAAAATCAAGGTCCCAGATCTCGCAGCCGAAATTTGGATCGTATCTGTGTTCACCATATCTGGTAAAAATTATGAGTTCGATATACTGCGAAATTGAGGCACCAATATCCTGTGATTCAAGGTCTTGTCCTTGCAAAAGACGCCCCATTCCAAAAGGCTTTTTGTATAGTGGTATAGGCATATTTTATACGAAAAAATAACTGTGAGTTTAAATTTTTATAATCTGTAAACAAATCATTTCTTAAATAGTTGTATAAACATTCGTGCAGGTTGAAAAGCTATCTGTCTTATCACAAGGACAGGTAGCAGATTTGAAGCATCAGTACATCCGGATGCTTAATATTGAACATTTTTTCAGAGAATACTTAAACCGTTTTACTGATAAATTTTAATGAAACCAGTTAATAACAACGAACTACGAAACGCCTACATCCGGTTCATCTTATATTTTGTTTTTCTTTTAGCCTGCAGCATCGTTGCTGTTTATTTTTTCTTCCTCACATCAACCCGGGAGGTGGCCTTACTTAACGATAGGGCAAAAGAATCAGACAGGCTTGTTGCCATCCGGAATGACATTAACGGCAACTTCGACATTATTTTGCAGCGCATGCAGCAGCTTTCGCAATACACCAAAATGAATGCGGATGAGTTGAATAACCAGAATTTATTGCTGAATGACATTCAGGAAAGCAACCTGAAAATCCAGGCTAAATTGCAGCAAAATCCCATGCCTTTAAAAAGCTTTGATCTTTATAAAAAACTGAGCGATAATATCGCTACTGCAGCCAATGTTAAAGATTCACTTTTTACAACCCGCTATCAAATAGAGAGCCTGCGTTCGCAGCTCGAATCGTGTAACAAGACCAATACCACCGCAGTTAACAAAATTAAAGGACGATTTGGCCGGTAAATATTATGATGAAGTTTAGTTTAAAAGAAAGACGCGAACGGTTTCTGTTTTTCCTGGGCCTGTTTTTATTTACAGCAGGGGTATTATGTACCGCCATTTTTTATAATTATGATAATGGCAGCAACGTATCGAAAGATGAATTTGCCAAGCACCTGCAGGAAGAAGAACGCTTTGAAGCCACAGTAACCGAAGCCATACCTACCATTGATACCACCTATGCCCGCATTGTGAAATTTAACCCCAACGTGCAGGCCTTGTTTTTAGAAAACGATATTAAAAACTCTATCGGCGCTGTGCGTGCTTACTACAACAGCAGGCCTTACGATAGCCGATATAAAATTTTCATTTACGCATCAAAAATACACGAAAATTTATTTTACGATAAACGAGAGTTGAGAGGTAACTATAACGATATGAGTCGCTTAAATAAACTATTGGATGATTGTAAACTTTCTACCCGGCAGCTGCAACAAAGTTTAGGAGCAGCCGGACATTAATTAACCAGATCCTGTACAATAACACACAACCACCTTTACCCATGCAAGACGAGTACAACAACAGCAGGCCTATTAACACCAACAGGCAGAATTATATTTTCCTGTACATAATTGTGAGCATATTGCTCTTAGCCGGCCTCATCTTTCTGTTTAAAAGTTCGCTGTTTGATAAGAGAACTGTAAACGCACGTATTTTAAAAGACGAGATATTCCTGAACGAAAACCTCGTGTATTCTGACAACACCCCTAACGCCAAAACCTGGCAATGGGAGTTTGGAAACGGCGACCATGCTAGCCAGCAAAATGGCACCTATCGATTTAAAAAATCAGGGGCCTATATAGTGCGTGTAACTATTGATGGTAAATTACAGCAGCAATTCCCGGTAAACGTTAAAGATACCTTGGTTACTGCAGCTAAAGATACCCTGCTCACTATTAATGGCCCTACACGCGGTATTGTAAATGAAGAAATAAGACTTGAAGCACAAGGAAATGCCCGGATCTATGAGTGGTCTTTCGGCGAAACCGGCCGGGTTGATGTAAAAGGGCCAACTGCACTTTATACGTATCATAACCCGGGGACCTATTTTGTGAAATTGACCACCGATAATACCACACACCCAGTATTTCAAAAAGTATTAATTACCAATCCTGATTCGACAGTAAACGCCATTGTTGCTCCGGGCGAAGGTGAGGCTAAGGTTATCGATGATATCCGCTCGCACCTGCAAGCCATAGCCAACGGAGCCGATTTTAATAACCAGTACTATTATTTAGTAAATAAATATTTCTGCGGTGATGAAAAAGTAACCGTAAATGTCGAATCGAACGGCGAAAGTAAACAGACTGATTTCTACTCGTATTGTATGCGCTTAACATTTGGCGGAGGCGTAAATATCGACGAAGCGCAGGTTACTCTAAAACCGAAATCAACCTGCTCAAGTATGCTTAGTGTGAAACAGCACTCAGCAGGATCAAATGGTACTAAACGCACTAAATAATTAGCCTATCCGTATTACTATGAAAAATCTATTATATATCACATTCATATTTATCACACTGGCGGCCAATGCCCAATCGCCGGTATCTATCAATAAAAAAGTAGCCACCTTACCGGCCGCTTTTGAAAAACCGAATAATAAAACTAACGTGTACGATGATGGCAAAAGCACATCGCTACCCTGGATTGTATTCTCTGACCGTGATGAGAATTATACCTACACCGCACCGGGCGGATCACTGGTAATGAAAAAGATCAAATTTATGGAGCCATTTTACGTAAGTGAAACCCGTAATGGCTATCTAAAATTAATTAAGTACCAGGATGGTATGGTACAAGGCCGTAAGCTAACCAACAAAAAAGCGGCTCAAAGTTACGGTTGGATTAATAAAGACAAGGTATTGCTTTGGCAATCGGCTTATGTAAACGCACAAAGCGGTTATCCAGAAAAAGCAATTGCAATTGTATCGGGCAAAGGCCCGCTAACTAATCCTCGTGTATATTATGATAAAAAAGATTCGCTTTTTGTGTATACATCGCCAGAGATGGAGCATAAAAAAACCAAGGTTGCGTTAAGCCAGATTGTGTATATTTTCAAAAAATCTCCTGATGGTAAAACTGTTTTAGTAGGATCAGAAGGCCAGTTACTGGCTGATAGTGCTGCCCGCAGTATTTATGGTTGGGTGCCATCAGACGCAGTACATAGCTGGGGCGAGCGCCTATACATTGGCGCAGCGAAACCGGGTTATGATGCCGAGGATTCCGCCGCTGTAATCATCAATCAAGGTTTAACTTTCAATGGCCCATCAACACCATTTGTTTTTGATCCGCTGATGGATACCGGCGAACCTTTATTGCGTAGTTTGCCTGTAATAAGTTATCCCACAGATAGTAGCGCAACCGGCAATTTAAAGGTTGGCATTGCTACCGATGTTTATGATAAATCGCACAATAGTATTATTAATATTAAAGGTGGCCATTTAACCTATAAAGATTACTTGGCTATCCGCAGAAGCATCCACAAGATCAATGTAATTTTTGTGGTTGATGGCGGTAGTGCTATGCGCAGCTATTTCTCTGGTTTAACCAGTACTATTCAGTCATTTGAAAATATTTTCGCACCTTATTATAAAGGTAATCAAATCAGTTACGGCGCTGTTGTGTACCGCAGCTCAATAGGCTGTAATTCGGGTGGAGTAGAACAACAGACTTTTAACCCCGATTATAGAAAAGTGATTAACTTTTTAGAGAAACAAGCTGCTGTTACAAACGGGTGTACGGTTGATGCTAACAGTCAGCCGGTATTTGAGGGTTTGCATAGCTCGTTAAAAATGTTTAGTGCACATAAAAACGAAACCAATCTGATTGTATTAATAGGTAGCACAGGAAATAATCCAGAATCTGATAATGTATATGATATGGCTACCGAAGTTGCCAATGCCGATGCCCGTTTGTTAGCCATCCAGGTTTACAGCGACTACAATCCGATATACAATAACTTTGTAATTCAATCGCGTAAGCTTGTATCAGAGTCAGCAGCTTTATTAGCCGAGCGCAAAAAGAACAGAATGGTAGTAGGTGAAGGGCTGAGCAATACACAGCAGTTTAACGTATCTCTGTCAGATTCCATATCCTTCTATCTCGATTATCCTAAAAATAGCTTAATACAAGGTGCTGTTATTTTCCCGCCTAAAGGTGTGGTTAAAACCAATCAGTCTATGGATGCCGCATTGAAGCGTTTAATGATGGAAACCCAAACAGACATCTATACCCAAACACATACTTTGGATAGTGTTTTCAGGTTAACCGGTCGTGAACACAGATATGTAAATACCATTGTATCGTCGCAACTGGCTGCGCCGGTTCCGGATAGCTTAGGCGATAATATGCCGCATAATGCTTTCAAGTATTATATGAATGCCGAAGTCCCCGCTAAGTTGGTAAGCGAACATCCGGATCAGTTACAATATCTGGTGATTTTAAACCAGGCCGAGTACAAGCAAATGTCTGACCTGCTTTCATTAATGATTGGTGAGAATTTACAGCAGGATGCAGGTAATTATCGCAAACAGTTGTACAAGAACTACATCAATATCGTGCACAAAAACATGGGCTTAAAGGATTTTCCTAAGTCTGATATTAAGAACATGTTACTGGGCGATTACATCCGCAAAACTACAGGTATGGTTGTGCCAGATAGTAAAAAAGAATTGTTGAAGTACAAGGTGGTTGATCTTAAAGATGCAAGCGATATGCCGCAGCAACAGTTTGAGGCTTATATCAATTATCTGATTAAGAGCCGTAATACAATAAAGCAACAGGCCCTCTTACAACAGCATTTTACATCAAACGGCAAGGTTTATTATTACATAACCCAGGCTAACTGGAGCAATTAAGCGATAAAAAAAATGAGCGTAATTAATTTAAGCGAGTCCGTAAAAACAGCCGTTAGGGTGGCACAATCTTTAGCAAAAGAGTACCACCATAAAGAGTTTGGCCCAGCGCATTTGCTCAAGGGTTTAATGCATAATGAAGTTGGGTTAAAGAACTTCCTGAACTCTATCGGTAAAGATGCGGCCTATATTAGCGATTGGGCAGATGTACGCATGGAAGAGTATCCGCAATCTATCACCGTGCCCGACGAAATGCTGGGTAACGATGCCGTAAAGCTGGTATTTGAAGAAGCAGACAACGTGCGGGTAAAGTTGGGCCTTGATGCCATTACACCTGTATGTGTATTGGTTGCCTTAACCAAACCTAATGTTGGTTTTGATGCCGGGCAGCTCAAATCTTTCCCTGTAAAGGAGAAAGAATTGCTTGATGTATATATTCAGGATGAAGGTGTGCAACATGCTGTTGCGCCATCAGCTTCGGGAGAAGAAGGTAATTCAGGCTCAAAATCGACTACTGCATTATTGAAATATTGTATAGATCGTACAGACTTGGCTCGCCAGGGAAAAATAGATCCCATCATTGGCCGTGATAAAGAAACGCGGATGATAATGGAAATTCTCAGTCGCCGCACCAAACCAAACGTAATTATTACCGGTGATGCTGGTGTAGGTAAAACAGCTTTGGTTGATGGTTTTGCGCTGGATATTGTGAATAATGCCGTGCCCCAGTCTCTGCTTAATGTAAGCCTGTTCGAATTGGATTTAGGTTCACTGATAGCCGGAGCATCATACAAAGGTGAGATTGAAGACAGGCTGAAAAGTATTCTACGTGAAATTAAGCAGTTTGATAAATCTATCCTATTTATCGATGAGATCCATACCCTGTTAGATAACAAAGGCCCGATTGGCGGTGGCGTAGGTAACTTACTAAAGCCCGAACTGGCTAGTGGCGAAATAACCGTTATAGGCGCTACTACCATTGATGAGTACCGTAAGATTATCGAACCAGAGCAGGCCTTTAGTCGCCGCTTTGAGGTATTGCAGGTTAACGAGCCAGATATAGATACGGCCATTAAAATGCTGGAAAAACTGGTGCCTTATTACGAAGAGCATCACGGCTTAAAAATAAACGAAGAAGCGGTAAAGGATTGTGTACGCTTAGCTAAGCGTTACATGAAAGACAGGCGGCTTCCTGACTCTGCTTTCGATCTGATGGATCGTACGATGGCCGCTATCAGGCTGATGAATGATACATCAGACATGACGCTGACTGAGCTAACTGATAAATTTAACGAGTTAAAAAATACAGAGGTTGACACCGATGATGTAAGTGATTACAAATGGTTGTACAGCCTGATGCAAAACAAAACCAGCGCGGTACTTTTAGGTAAACTGGAAGACGAAACACAGGTAAGCGCTTTTGAAACACCAGTAGAATATATTGAATACTTCGACCGCAACCTGCCATTGCTGGAAAAGCTAGCTAAAGATAAAAGTACGATAGTAGATAAGCAGGATATCGCTGCTATTATCTCTTACAAAACAGGCATCCCTATGGGTAAAATACAAGCCCATGAAAAAGAGCGCTTGTTAAATATGGAAAGCTTTCTGAACAAACGTGTTATAGGCCAGGATCAGGCTTTAAAGGCTGTATCTGATGCTATACTAGAGTCGCGCAGCGGACTAAATAAAAAAGGGCAACCCATCGGTTCATTCTTTTTGCTTGGTCCAACCGGTACAGGTAAAACAGAGCTGGCCAAATCCATTGCCGACTTTTTATTTAATGACGAGAAGGCGATGATCCGCTTTGATATGTCGGAGTTTAAGGAAGAACATTCGGCTGCCCTGTTATATGGCGCGCCTCCGGGTTACGTGGGTTATGAAGAAGGCGGATTATTGGTTAACAAGATTCGTCAGCAGCCGTATTCGGTACTGCTTTTTGATGAGATCGAGAAAGCACATCCATCTGTATTTGATATCTTTTTGCAGATTCTGGACGAAGGCCACATGCACGACAGGCTGGGCAAGGAAGGCGATTTTTCCAACTCACTGGTATTGTTTACTTCCAACATCGGCAGCGAGTGGCTGGCCGAGCAATTAAGCCAGGGGCATCTGCCCACATCAAACCAATTGATGGAGGTGATGGCTAAACATTTTAGGCCGGAGTTTTTGGCCAGGCTATCTGAGATTGTTCCGTTTAAACCGATTGCGGAAGAAAACGTGGTGCGAATCTTCGATATTCAGTTGAGAAGTTTAACCGAATCGCTTGATAAAATGGGCATCGGCTTTAGCATTAGCGATGATGCCAAAAGCATGCTGGCATTGGGCGGCTTTACACCTAAATATGGAGCAAGGCAATTATCTGGTGTAATCCGTAATCAGCTACGGAGGCCAATATCTCGCTATATTATTTCTGGCGAGTTGAAGAAAGGGCAAAGTATTAACATATCAAAACAAGAAAGCACAGACGAACTTGCTTGGTCAATTATTTAATTACTAAACAGTTAATGAAAGTTGTTTAATAAAACAATTTTATAACAAAAGCATTATAATAAATATTAAAAGCATCTACACTTATCCTACATACCTATGTTCAACTATGAAATTGGAGGAAACGAGAAAAAAGTCGATACCTCAGAAGCATTTGGAGAGATAGCTCCCAACAAAACATTATTTATTCAGAAACTAACTGATAACGAACCTTTACGGCCTGAAAAGGTAGAAGGCTTAAAAACGGTTGAAGAAGTTTTTGAGCATTACAAACCTAATGTTAGCGTATCACTCGACAGGCAAGATGGTTCAACCTTGTCAGAGAATTTGAAATTTGAAAGTCTTGGCGATTTTGGCGTTAAAAAACTGGTGCAGCAAAGCAATTATTTACGCAAGCTGAACATTGAGCGCGAAATGTATCTAAACATTATTAAGCAGCTTAAAACCAACAAAACGCTTAAAACTACTTTGGATAACGAAGAAACACGTGCTGCATTCGTAAGTGCGCTTAAAAACTTTGTTAAAGAACTTGAACAATAATTTCCCGATACCTTAAATAGCAAATACCTACCACTATGGCAACACAAAACGAGCAAGCGCTCAACGAAGCCTCGTCACAACCAGGGTTTAAAACCGCAGAGAAAACAGCTGCACCGGCGCTTAGTTTAAATGATAGCCTCGACAAGCTTTCGAGGGTCGGCGGATTTGATTTGCTGGAAACCACCATTGATGGTTTGCAGAACCTTAACCCCGAACGTAAGGCGCGTAAGCAGATCTTTTTAACTGATGACGAAAAGAAACTGGAGCGCGAAGAGCTTAAACAAAAACTAAACCAATGGATTGAAGCCCTTGAAACCGGCGGCTCTGTTGGCGAAATGGTTGAAAAAAGCACAGAGAAGCTACAATCAGCAGAAGAAAACCTTAATAAAAATATTCACAACGTGTTGCAAAGCACCCGTGAATTAGAACAGGCTTACCGTTCCCTACATCTATTCTATAAAAATACGGAGGCCGATAAGCTTAAAAATGTGGTGCTGATGAATGCCAGCCTTGATCAATTAAAAGAGTTGGACAACCCACGCTTTATTGAGTATGTTGGCAACGAGCTTAAACAAAATTACGATCGTTTAGATCTTCGTCAAAACTATTCTATCATGGTTATTCCAGGCTACCTGGGATCAAACAAGGTTGTTGAGCGTTGGTCTAAAATAGCCTTCGACAATAAGGTAATGCTGGTAACAGATTTCGCCGATTTGGATCAACCAGATGATGTGATCGACCTTTTTACATCGGCTAATTTAACCGGTGGAGATGCTTTTAAATCAAACACCATCATGACCTGTAACTGGATGGTTGGCCGCGGCAAAGTTGCTGAAGTAGGCGAGGAGGATGATCTTTATGTACCAGGCTCGGCTGCATTGGCTGGTAAAATGTATTATACCTTAATGTCGCAGGTTACAGCAGGTAAAAAACATGGTGCAGTTAACGAGGTTGATGGTGTACGTTTCGACTTGAAAAAAAGCGAGATTTCGCACCTCGAACGCATTGGTTTAGTACCAATGGTTAACGAGTATGGTAAGGTAATGGCCTTCTCGGCCAAAACATTGTTCAATGGCGATAACATTGGTTTACAAACTTATTCGGTAGTACGTGTATTCGATTATATCACCAAAGTACTATTCGACTTTTTGAACAGGCGTGCTTTCGAAAACTGGAACTCTAAAACCGAGCAGGACCTGCGCTCGCAAATTGTGAAGTTTCTGGATAACATTCAAGGTCCGGACCGCCTGATCGAACGTTTTAAAATTATACGTTTCGAACGCGACGAACAACAGAAAGACAGGATTCATCTGGACATTAATATTACCCCGTATTTCCCTGCCAAAAGTTTTGTAGTGAAGCTGGATGGGCATAAAGGCGAAGACGCGAGTACCACCTGGAACTCGGAGTATAAACAGCAATAAAAGCTATAAAATCATGAATAATTCCATTCCTTATTTAAGGAATGGAATTATTTTAACTTAATGTTAGCTTAAGTTTAACAGTCGCTACCTTTCTCGGTAATATCTGCTATTTTTGCCGAAGCGATGAGTCATGTAGTGATAATAAATGCAGATATTAGTAAAGGCGAAACCACGCATGCTCTTATCGACGCCTATCGCAGAGGTGCCGAAAGTGCAGACGCGC
>Ga0116227_10003728_pt1 | contig 33675 bp, 16 predicted proteins | sample S1TSphgellanicum_FD_89693 | JGI IMG/M metagenome (GOLD analysis project Ga0116227, IMG submission 89693) | Host-associated microbial communities from peat moss isolated from Minnesota, USA - S1T2_Fb - Sphagnum magellanicum MG | ecosystem: Host-associated > Plants > Peat moss > Unclassified... | reverse complement strand
TTTTGTTTTTTTTTTTTTTTTTTTTTTTTGTTTGTTTTTGTTTTTTTTTGTTTTTGTTTTTTTGTTTTTTTTTGTGTGGGGGGGGGGGGGGGGTTTGTTTTTTTTTTTAATTATAAATTTAAGGAGCTGCTAGGCTACATTATTCAAGATGAGAATGGGCAATTGGGCATTTATTTATATTATGTGATTGGCTTTTTTTATATTGAAAAGAGTGATTAGGGTTTAGGGTTTTAGGGTTTAGGGTTTAGTGATTTTTTTTTGCACACAAGGGGTTATGGTTTAGTGGGGTACACTATTAGCAACTTGTTTTTCTCTCTCTCCTTTTTTTTCCTTCTTCTTCTTCTTCTTCTTCTTTGTCTTAAAGGAAAAGTTGATGACTTTTGCTTGAAAAAAATAAAAATGTTACAAGCCTCCTTCGACAAGGGAGCATGGGCTCATCAAAGTAGGTATGTTTTTTTTTCCTATAAAGATGAGAAAAATTTAAAGCACCAATTGGGGAATTGAAGCTCTTCAAAAATAATAGTCGGTCGCCATGCTCAACACGCAAGGGTATGAATTGCATTGCTATCAATAGATAGATGAATGTAGATAGATGAATGTTGTTCCATCGTTTGTTGTCACTTGTCATGTACCTTGCTTATTCTCATGCCCTAGAATTCAAGTCCGCAACCTTGATGGAAGTTGCAATAAAAGAAACAAAACATGTCATCCATCCGTCCATCTTGCCACCCATTAAGTCTCAAAGCCAACACTCATAAATTAGCTCATGTCATCCATCCTTTTGTCCATCCATCCATCCATCCATCCCACCACCCATTAGTTCTCAAAGCCAACACTCGTAAATAAGCTCATGTCATCCATCCTTCCGTCCCGCCACCCATTAGTTCTCAAAGCCAACACTCGTAAATTAGCTCATGGCCACTCAAACATCCTTCTCTCCAGCTAGTGTCACGACACTAGTTGGTGTATAATCTTTACAAATAGCCTATTGAGGACCATATGCTATCGTAAAGCACTCCGAGAAAATTTTCCAAGTGTAGTTAGTTTGAGGGTACCTTAGACAATACAATGGTTATACGTGTAAAGGTATCACCTCATCTCCTTTGCAAACAAAATTAAAGCCGTTGAAAATTCATTTGATTTATGCTTGGTAAGGACCCATGTTGGCCGGATATTTGAATTTTATTTATTTATAAATCCACCAAACCAAATATTTGAATTTTTAAAAACTTTGCTTACACACACACACACACGGTATCCAATATTACTCTTTTTTTCAAATTTTCTAAGACCCGCCGGGTATCAACTTGTTAGGGTAACTAATAATAAGGACCCCCCAATGGCCGAGTTACGGGGATTTGGGTCCCACATTCAACTCCCGCCCTCACACCACACCCCCATTCCAAGAAGAATGGCCCCCGTTCTTTGTCCTTAACCCAATACAAAGAACACCTCACTTCATTTCCTAAAACCCCTTAACTCAACAACAAAATCAATAACTCATGAATAAACCCTAAGCCCTTCTTCACAACAACAAATCCATAACTCATGAATAAACCCTAAACCCTTCTTCACCACAACAAATCAATAGTTCATGAATAAACCCTAAACCCTTCTTCACCACAACAAATCAATAGTTCATGAATAAACCCTAAACCCTTCTTCACAACAACAAATTAATAATTCATGAATAAACCCTAAACACTAAACCCTTCTTCACCACAACAAATCAATAGTTCATGAATAAACCCTAAACCCTTCATCACAACAACAAATTAATAATTCATGAATAAACCCTAAACCCTTCTTCACCACAACAAATCGATAATTCACAAATGAACCCTAAACCCTAAACCTTCCTCATCATCCTCCTCCTCCTTCTTCTTCTTATTCATTTTGGTGGTGGATTTTCAAGAAAAAAACTTTGATAATTTTTTTTGGGGAAATTGGGGGAGATTAGGGACACAATTTTTTGTTAAATTTTTATTTTTTTCAACTAAAAATTGGCAAATTTTGGGAATTTTTTAAATAAAAATTGTGAAAAATAAAAATTACAAAAAATACGGTATAGTGGGTACCTAGTATATCTATAATGTGTTCATCATTTTGAAATTATAAATTATTATATATAAATGTACTAAACCGTGCTCCTTGTTTGGTACACAAGAGTGTCCTTTCCAGGACCCCAGTACACTGGCAATGCCCCCTGGCAGGCTCATTAAGACACTTGTAAATGAACCCATGAATGTCTTACCTAGTTAGTACCTAACTCAGGTTGGACTCTGGTTTTCTTTCTTTTTTTCTTTTAAAAAAATATTATTATTTTTTTGTTGGCTTGCCTTGTGTCAGGGAGAAACTATGGAATGAATGAATTTTTAATTTTGATTTTTTTAATTTTTTAAATTTTAATTTTAATTTTTCTCCATTTGGTCCCACATTTTCACCATGTGTTGTGTTAACTCAAAGTGTTCCATGAAACTCTCTCTAGCCTACAAAATTAACATAAATTTTATAAATTTCATGCCAAAAATTACTTGATCCTTCAATTCTTCCATTTTTTTTTTATAAAAGAATGTTGTTAGAAAAAACCTTCTTTTGCAACAAACCATAAATGGCACATTGTTAAATGATCAAAAAAAATTATTCAATTTTGGCACAATGACATATTAGTATTTCATCTAGTAATTATTATTTTTAATTATTTGGGTTTTTTTTAGTAGAGTTTTGTGTGTAGGGTAAAAGCTCTAGGAGATGGGCATTTATCCTTTGGACCTTGGACTCCCCCAAGGCACAAGGAATTTTACACTTTGGACATGAGGGTGGACATGCCCTCCCATATGTATGTATAGAGGAAATTATGAAAATGTAATTTCCCTTTGTACGAGTGGGAAGGCCTCTCGTACTTAAGCCCACCTCAAGGAAGGGCACTTTGTGAATACCCTAGTTCGGGTTCCAAAATTCATTTCCAATTCCAATTTGATGTGCATAATAAATATTGACTATATTTTTTCTTGAAATATCTCCATATATATATATATATTGGATTTTCTATTTTCATTTTATTTGTATGTGTTCATAATCTTCACTTGGGTGTTAATTATGTTAAATTATTGCCATTGGGTGAAATTTGAGGATGTGGAGTCTTATTTGAAATAGCCATAATCGTCCCTCTAAACTCTTAGGGGTTAAATACCAAATGATATGCTATTAAAAAAGAACATCGAATTAAATAATCAATTAGTTTTAAACCATGAATAGTTTTTAGTTGGATTACAAACATGAAATAAAGTTTTCATGACAAAAAAATATATTTTGAAATGTTTATAAGGAAAATGGAAATTTGATAAATGATAATAATCATGACACATGAAAATCCCAATTGACATGGAATTTCATAAATCAATTTAAATAATTTGAAAAAGCCAAAAATTTGTTGACAACATGAAGTTTTGAAAGTAGATCAAAAGTATTCCCAATTATGATTTTTTTTAATAAACAAAGATATTTTAAATTTATTTTTAAAACTCATTTTTGTTTTGCTATCTGGGATATAACGATCATACATATTCTTAAAGGTTTTTTTTTTTAATTTCGAAAAAAACACACTTTATTTGTTAAAACCTATTTTTTTGGATTTATATCCACAAGGGTTTTTTTTTAATTTTGAAAAAAAACATACTTTATTTGTTAAAACCTATTTTTTTGGATTTATATGCACGATGAAAAATAAAACTAAAGACACTCATTTTATTTTATTTTTTACTTTACCTTGTTTGGACTCTTTAACATTTCACAACTTTTTTATGTATAACATTTTTTGTACAAATATTTACGACTTTTTGTTGCCATGCAAACAACTTCTTGGATATCCAAGTCATGACATGGACGATGTAGAAACTTGAAAAGAAACACTAGATACATTTTATTTCAATTTGTCGCAACCGTTGGTAACCTTTGGGAGATTTCTTCACCGAAGTGATTCAACTTATCTAATTAAACATTTGTAAAAGTTCATTTGTTGTTGTAGATGTTCCTTGCGTTAGAATTGACTAAGGTCACATTCTAATGCCTCACTTAAATGGACCTCTAGGCATGTATTAATACACAAATTTCCATTAAATAGCAACCATGATTTTGTCTATTATAACAAATCGGCCAACATTGGATCCAATTATATGCCTATGTCACAAAGTTTTCCATTATCCAATTACCTATAGTGATCTATTTTAATTTGTTTAATTATTTCACAATGAATTGATTTTTTTTCAAAAATTGTAAACAAGGTTAAATGTACACCCAAATCAGCCCTTAAGAATCACATCATGAACAAATGAAACATCGTATCATGTATGAATTCAAATGGTCACTTGCACTATGCCCTCAAATTCAACAACCCTTTTATTCCTATGCCTACACTCCAAGAATGCGCAAATGGCAGTTTTTCAATAAAAACAATATTAGAGTTATCAGTAAAGTCACTCGATTACAGGGGCGAAAACGACCAGTTTTGGCATAATAGGCCATCAAACGCGTAATTGAGAATGAAAATACTGCACAACAAAATAATTTGGACCCAAACTAGTTTTTCCACCAATTTTGGTGGTCAACTGAGCTTCGTCGTGTCGTCGTTCCTTTTGCCTGTGCGCCTCCACACTGCTGCATGATATATATTTTGACTGCTCCTACCTGCACTATAATGACTCTCGAACCTCGTGCATTTAATGCTGAATTTCAGCATTTCATACTGTGATTTAATAAAATTTCCTTACTTTGCAGATACCACTGTAAGAGGGGAATGGGGTGAAAGCCCAGGGGATAAGGTGTGAAAGAGAGGATGAAGACAGGCTGACTTTACAGATAAGTCTAATGAAAGAACAAAAAACCATCAAATATATACTTTGTGGCCATTATAACATCAATCGCCATAATTGGGAAATGAATTCATGATCTCTTACATAATGTGTTCAATTCTTGGTTGGGCATCAACAAAAGAAACTATTCAACATGAATTAATGTGACCTCGTAAATGGATTTAAATCCAACATGTTGATATGGTAATGCATGTTGACTTAGTTTGGATTATGCTAGAAACTTCATTGTTGTTCACATCAATAATCAAAACTAATTATGGCATGCAAAATGAACTCCAACATTAAGGCCAAAATATTGAAATCTTATGCTTAAATGGGGGATAATTAAGGACAATTTAATCCCAACTTAACGGGGAAATAAATTAAAATAAAATAAAATGATTTGAATTTTTTTTCATTCACTTTTTGGATTCAAAAAATATTTGTGAACATTAAAGCAAAAAGAGCAAGAACAAGGGCTCACCCTCTTGTTGTCGTCTTGCCTAAAATTTTGAATGAATTTAAGATGTGGGATAATTCGAAGGACAAAAATCCCAAGATGATGAAGAAAGAAAAGAAATCAAAATGATTTCATTTGTTTCTTAAACTTTACTTTTTTGGATTCAAAAAAAACTGTGCTAAAATTAAAGCAAAAAGAGTAAGAACAAGGGCTAACCTTCTTGGTGTCACCTTGCCTAAAATTTTGGATGAATGAATTTTTAAACTAAAAGGCATTGGAAGCTAAAAGCATATATGCAAGCAAGAACATAACAAAAAACAAACCAAGTATTTTGCCCCCAAAGGTAAACCATGAAAAAAGTTTGCCATGCAAAAAATGCCTTGGAAACATGAGAAAGAAAGGGTTATAAATAGGTCTAGGACATCTATAATTTCACAAATTATCCCCACCATACAAGTGGCACTTAAAATGACAAATAGAGTGAAAGGCAAGAAAAAGGGTTTCATAGAAGAACCAAAGAAAGAAAGAATCCTAAAAGTTAAGAACCCTAAAAAGTTAGAAGAAGTTTGTTTTTCATTAACATGGAATCTCTTTAAGGAAAGTGAAGTTGGTGTTTTGAAGAGAGTGTGAACAAAGAAGGAAGTTGGGGTTGAGTGTTAGTTCACTCAAGATAACTAAATAAATAAAATTTAAATCACCAAATCCAACAACCCCATTGGCACATTGAAAAAAAAATCCTTTAATAGCATTATTTCCATTGATCCTCTCAATTTCTCATAAACCCTAGCAAACCCTAGTTCTCATAAACCCTAGCAAACCCTAGTACGAGAAGGTTAATATTAAAAAAGTAGCACCTAGTGAATATTCTTCACACAATGTGGGACCAAATGAAAACTAGGTACCATAGTTAAAAGGGGCAACTTCACCACCTGTCTTATTTGTTGAATAATTAATTATGAATATTCCATGTCAAAAATAAAACATTTTCAAAAGATTCTCTAATTTCATACACACAATTTTTCTTTTTTGTCTTTTTTCTTTGAAAAAAATATTTCAACAAATTTTCAACATAAAAATTCTAATAAAAATATCTAGTTGTCTCCAACAATTTCAATATTTTGCATAGTTCTCTGAACAAAACTATTAATTAATCAAATTAAACTCAATTGAGTGCGTTAATCCATGTATTCTAAGAGGGAAATGACAAATGAGGTAATTGCCAAGAAAAAAAACTATAAATCAAAGTAAACTTGATAACATTAATCCAAATATTCTCTAAGAGGAAAATGACAATGAGATAATGATTGATTTGTGGTTGCTAAATTTAGAGACTATGTAAGATCATAACTTGGTTTTATGTGGAGGGTAAAGCCTGAGGATGAGGACATTATCAAAATAAAGGGCTAGCCCAAGGTGATAGATAGCCAAGGGCATGCCATTAATTGTGGGGATGCTTGCATCGAGGGCTTTTGCTCTATTGTGCTTTGCTTTTCTTTTCTTGGGCTTGTTTTACATTTCTTTTTTCTTCTTGTTTGTTCTCCATTGCTTTCTTCTTTTTGCTTTGTATTGTTTTGCTTCTTGTTTGTAGCTTCCATTTTTCATATACTCACCCTCTCATGTGGCATTCTTGTGGAATCAAAGTTCTCAACAACATTCCTTTGTTGCTTCTACTACTATGTAGTGATGTTATGCATGGTTGTAGTAGTAATAGTGCTTTTATTTTGTCGTGTTGTCATGAAAATCAATGATGTTTTTTTTTTTTTGGTTGCAAATTTCTGTTATTTTGAGGAAATTTTCAATAAGATTTGGAAACATGTCTTTAAATGCAAAATGTGTTTTTCAAAAAAGATTTGGCACTTTTTTGAAATTTGCAATTTGAAAATAAAAACTACTTGGGTGCCTTGTTTTTAAATCTCAATTAAAAGATCCAACCTAATGGGTCCAAGTAGAGTATAGAGAACCACCCCAAGATGTAACCGTTGTTTAATTTCTTTGTTGGTAAGTAACTATTTAAGTTGATGTTGAAATTTTTGGATGAATTTCGACATCAATATTTTTTATTCATTATGGAAATATTTAGATAAATAGATGAATTTGAAATGAATTTAACAATTACAAAAAAAAATAATAATTAAATGTACATCCTAGTTTTTTTCATTGCTTAAATGATTTTTTTAAAAACTTGAAATAACTTGAAAATGAAATTTTTATAGAATTTTTTTTATGTGCACCTTTACATAATAATATGATACAACATTTTTTTTAATCATAAGATTTTTTTAAAATTCAATTTAGGACATTATCAATTTATATTCCAAATCAAGTTATCAAATTATAATTTGATAATTTGATTATAACTTCATAAATCAAATAGGAATATAATTTGTGGAACTAAATACACCTCAATATAAAGGACATGAAGTATTCAAAATATGGTATGTTGCATATTAATATACATATCATGTATTTAAATATTTCAAAAGAAAATTGTTAATGATCCAAAATAATCCTTGTTTTCTTGACATATTTGTTATAAAACACTACCAACAATGTTTTTATAAAAATGATCACATAATTGTTGAAAATAAAATAAAATAACAAATGAATGAATACAAAATAATATTTTTCATGCATAAAAAGGTTGTAAACAAAAATTGCAACTTTAATTTTATTAAATTATGAATGAGTAGTAAACATATCTATTTTTAAGTAAATAATAATACATACAATCACATGCAACATGGCATAGAGCAAGTATTAATGATTTTTGTTTAAAATCAGTGAAATAAATTATTTGAAAATTGGTGCTACAAATGAAATTAATATACTTGTAACAAACTTTTAATTTGGTATGACAATGATATTATAAAATTCTTGTTACACTCAATCCAACAAGAATATAAGTGGATTAATAAAATATAATTTTGATTATTGAAGACATTTTTATAAGACTACATTTCATTCATAATTGCCAAGGTTATGCACAATTGCAGACCACAATAATTAAGGTGAAAAGATATCATCTAAAATAAATGTACACATTTGTGAAACTCTTGCATAAAATAACATGTGTCACATTGTCCAAAATGACAAATTGAAACATTTAAAGATTGTTAGCAATCTAAAACCATTAAACATACAACCTATGTTACATTGATTATTTAAAAAGTCTAAAAATATTATTATTGTCATGGATTATTCACCTCCAATTACATTCCAAGTCCAATATGCATTATGTACATTTTATATGGTTGATTCTTTTACCAATTTTTCTTCCCATGAAACATGTTACAAATTGGGTGTTTAATTATATTCAGATTCAAAATTTGAAATTTTCACAATGAGAATTTGTGTCAAAAAAACTTCATTGCCTTCTAATTATGTGTCTGCAACAACTATTGTGCAACTATGTTACAACTATTCCATGAAAATATAATGAATCAAAAAATAAAATGTCAAAGTAAAAATTCATAAAATTCCATTGTAGTTGCATGTTAGTTACAAGATGGACCTTTATATGGATGTAATATGCACCATATATATGATTGAAACCATATTTTACTTTGGGGGCAAGCTGCATGAAAATTGTAAATGGCAACTGCCATACAATTAACAAAAATGTATCATTCATTTGGCAAATTGCTTTGCAATTAGCATATGACATTGATACATTGTATGCTGCATGTATACATTGCCACCATCCATTGAATTTAGAACTTTTGACTTCTTTACAAGTAGTTATCGACTACCATGCAATTAGATGTCCATTGCAATTATTGTACAACTAAATTTCAACTACCTATACAATTTTCAATTTTCAAATTTGCACAAGATGTGCAAGGCCATGTGACATATGTCTATAGGTTTTTGTAGGTCTTGTGAGTTAAATTTATAATTATTATGCACTTGTACTTAATGTTAAAAAATATATAAAGGATGAATAAGGAGATGTTCACTTCTATTTAATTTTAAGTTTGTTAATTTTCTATGAGGCAATTAAGAAACATATTATATAATAATCATTTGCATTTCGGCTTTTAATCCAAAGAATGAAATATTCAAGTTTTTTATTTAAAAAATCATTCTCAATTAAATAACATGAAGTGAAGACTATTTTTTGGTTCAATTCTTTGTTTGAACATATTTATTTATTTATTTATTAACTGATTGAAACCATCAAAGTCTTCTTCTTGATGATTATGTGAAAGTATAAGAGCTTTTAATTTTTGAATGTAATGGGAAAAAAAATTCAAATTCAACACATATGGTGTTTTGTGCATTTACAATATCATTCATTATTATTGTGGATATGAATAATATGTTGTTAGGTTGTTAATGTTTATACAGTTAAAATGAAATATTGATTGTGAATCTTGATGGTGTAGGTCCCAAAACATCCAAGTTCAATAGACTTTTATGTTAAGACCACAAATGTGAATAACATGTGAAAAAATTCAAAACCAATGTACTCTAATTTTTCTTATGACATCTTATTTTGAATTTGAACAATTATTTTAATGAGATTGAACCAAGGTATATATTGTATTACCAATCTCATTATTTTGTACATGTTTAGATCCTCCATAATAAACTTCAATATCTTTTAGCTTGAATAATGAAAAATTGTGTCTACCAAGACTAAACTGCCATGCAACTAAATGACCTTTGCAACTAATGTACAAGTAGCTTTCAATTACATGTGCAAATATAGAGTTTTATGCAAAAACAACAAAGGTGAAAGTTACAAACCTACATGTGGAAAATTTCAAAACTAATCTACTCCAATTTTGTTTATGACATTTTGTTTTCAATTTAAATGGTTGTTTGTAAACATAAAGCCTATAATTTAATCATTGTATTGTTATGATGTGTTGTTTATAATGCACTTCAATGATAAGTTAGTGATAACATTATGTTGTTTTTTAGTTGCATTATAGTTGTAAATTATATGTACATTGCTTGTTAGTTGTGATATAGTTGTAGAAGACTTCTACATAGATTTAAAATATGGACAATAAATTATTTTTCACATTGCAATAAGGTTATTATTATATCGATGTGCAAGCATCATTTCACATTTTGCAACTATTAAAATATAACCAAACTTTTGAATAAAGACAAGGTAAACCTTTTAAAATTATATAACAATAGATATTAGATAAGATATATGAGTGATAATTTTAAGTTTTAGTTTAACATTTTAAAAATATAGATAAAGTACATACCATTGGAAATGACCATAATTATAAATGTTCATATGAGTTGTATTTTCCAACATGGAATATTAACATATATAATTATATTATTGGAACAAAATGTCTGTTATCATTTATGCAATGAACTTATGTAATGTGTTTCATGTTGCAAAATTATCATTGTCAATTTTAGTTGGCACAAAATAATACTATCCATAAATGAACATTAATTACAAATAAGTTCTATCAACCAAATTTTAATAAATTGCAATTTAAAACTACATTAATTGATTCAAGTTGTAACATAATACCATTGGCAAAATCTAATAATTGCAATACAATACAATTTGATAATGCATTAGTTGCAATTCACAAAAATGACACAAGCCAATGCATCATGAAAAGCACCCAACATGAAGTGTTGCCATTCCATAAAATGTACAACAATGTGACATGAGGATTGATGATTGCATAAAAGCACAAATCACAATATAAAAAAATGCAAAATAGAAAGCACAATCCTTTTAAGTTCTTCAATCATGTAAAAGAGATGATTAATCAATGCACCACAATAGCCACACCAAATAGACACACCAAATCTTCCAAATCTTAGGGTTACTTGAAGACATAATTGCACATTCAACCCTAACAACGGTTTTTTTTTAAAATTGGTAAACAATCACTTCAAATTACTTCAACTTCCAAAAAAATAATAATGTTGTGCAAGCTTCACATATCATATTGGGAAAAATCAAAGGATTTAGGGTTTAGGCTAGTATGTATATCTCATACTAAAAAGATACAATGATGGACGGGCATAAAAAAACACATATAAAATGGAACATAAAATAAAAATAAAAATCATTGAATTTTTATATTTGGGTTTCAATGTGTAGCCAAAAAAAATAGAAGGATGATTAAAATTTGTGTTTCATATTTGGTTTATAGTCAAATTTGGCTAAATCTTCCAAAAGACAATCGCCACCTTTTTCTTACATCTTCCTATTAACAATTGCCAACAAAAACCCCCGAAAATACACTTCACAAATGCACTCCCACACTTTTTGTTTTTACAAATGGTCCTACCCAATGGCTACCCTCAAAGTATCCCAAATTTGGGGGCGGAAAAAAAGAAAAAAAAGAGCTTTAATTGTGGTAAGGCCCTTTAGAGGAAGGACATTATCACAATAAGAGAGGCCCCATACAAGGTGGAGTAGGGAAAATCTTACAAAAGTACCTTATTTAAGGGCCCCAAAAAACCCTGTAGGAACAAATCTTACCTACTGAAATAAAGACCCCAAAACCCAGTTGCGGACGAAGACGGATGGATCTTATCTTAAGACCCTTTCCAGATGTTTGAAATACCTTAGAGGGCATTAGGACTACTTTAAAGGCACAAAGGTCTTTAATATAAGGACTCTGCAAGAGTCTTTAACATAAGGACTCTGCAAGGGTTACTGCAAGGGTCTTTAACATAAGGACTCTGCAAGGGTCTTTAACATAAGGACTCTCTCTCCCTACGAAGTCGAGCTCTTGGCGAGCTTCACTTTCGTTGCGAGCAGCGGGGAAGAATAGAAGGGCCGGACGGAGGAGCAGATTGAAGTTGCATTTGCAGTTGTCGCCGTTCTCGTCGTCGTCATTGCAATGGGTGTCTCCGATACTTTGCGGCATGTCATCGCTCGTGATCCTGTCATCGCCGCCTGCGTCCTTCTGTCCGCCATTGGTACGTTTCTTAGTTTTTCCCCCTTCTCCCTCTCTGTTTTTTCTCTTTAACCGAAACTTCAAACTTCGACCTTAAACACAAACATTGTGCTTAGATCTGCACATGCACAACCTGTGTGTACGTGTGTGTTGAAACAAGGGGTATTAGTTCCGACGATAACATATGGAGCTCTTTAGGAATATTTTGTTTTCTTAGGTTGTCTTGCTGTGGGAGTAGGAAAGCTGCTCTCTGTTTCTCTCGACGATTGAGCCTTGGAACTCTCGTATGTTTGTGTTCTATGCCGTGATTTCTACGATGTAGGTTGTGAAGTGTGAACACAGAAACAGAGCCAAGGATCCTAAGATTTACGGAAGGAGTGAGGCTTTGCACCAGGAGGAGGAGGAAACCCTAATTGCTTCTAAAAATTAGGGTTTTCTTGGAACCCTAGTGGATTTGAATCTCTCGTGCTCTGCACCAACCCCAGCCTTTTTACTGTCTGTCCTCATGGTTAATGAAGAGTGTGATCATGGGGGATGTAGGAGTTGGACTACCTCTGATTGTTCCGCCTTTGAGGAATGCTTTTTCAACTGCAGAGCAAATACCTCCACCCAAGCTGTCACAGGTTTGAACAATTGCTGTTTGCACACTTTGTGTTTTACAATTGCTTGTGTGTCTCTGCTGCTTTTTTTCTTTGAGATTCTGTAACTGTGTTTGCAGTTGTTTTGTAAAGAACTTCTGCTACTAGTTTTACAAAAGAGTTTAGTTGCAGATGTTGAGCATTAGAAGGAACAATGCCTACCTCCTTGATTTTTACATAACTGGGTTGGGAGGTTTAGAATATTGTGTAGTACTATCCCCAAAGTATCAGGAGCACAGCTGATAACATAGAAAATTGCATCTACTCGCTTATTCCTCAGATGTTTTTTGCGGCAGGTTGTTGAAGGCATGACAGGTAAATCTCACAAAGCAAAGGAGTAGCAATTGTTGCTCTCAGGAGTTGGTCAATGCTTCTATTATGGTTACAATGTATTCAGAATGGGTAACAATTATAGAGGCCTATAGCTTCCAAGCATATCTCAGATTAGTATAGAAAAGCATTCACCAGGGTTTACAGTTCTTTCCATGCTTGCTTTGGCATGGTAATGCATTGGGTATAGAACTTTATCTCAGGATGTGAGGAATCAATTTGCTGTGCTTGTAAAGAAGGTGGTCTCTTATTTTTTTCAGTAAAATTGGAAGCATTTTCTCCTTGGGCAGATTCTTCTTGCTGCCAGTCATGATTTATTCTTGCAGAAGCTTATTTCATCTCATCCAGAAAGCTTATGGAGAAACTTGGGTATATCAGCTATGAGAGCAGTAAGAATTGTATGACATCAAGAATCTTCCTCTTGAGATAGATCTTTCTAATACAAAAGTGTCAAATTGATGTGTATATGGGTCCTTTCTTTTGCTTCATCGTGCAAAGGTTCTCACAGCAATAAGGTGTTTGTTTCAACAATGCCATTATTGCCTTCTTGATATGAACTAATAGTAGAGGATACAAGAATTCTGAGAAACTTATGAGCCATGCATGGAGAATGTTGACGCCTGTCTATTCCACATTTTTCACACTCAAGGATTCATCAGCCCACCAAAGATATATGTGAGTACCTTCAAAATCAGTGATCCTACTGGAAGTAGTCAAAATGAATTGTGCAAGGACAAGAATTGCCAATCTGTGTAACATCTTCTCAGAAAAGAAACTCATAACAGAGCACACCTGCGATTATTGCAGGTTGGAATTTACAAAGATTCTGTGACACTTCCATGGCCAGGTACAACCTTAATCAGCAGCTCCTTTTGCATCCTTCATGAGCACTAATCTCTCAGTATATTCAAGCTGCCGAATTTCAAACTGAACTACACCCTCTATTACACGCAGGAAACAACTTGCAATCAACCACAGTCTTCTTCTCATGGGGCCAGCAAAAACCTCATGTCAATTCACTGCTCTTCACTCTTGTGTACTAAAGAGCTGCAGAGATCTGCCAAACCCTCCTCAAACTTCAAATGTCACACAGGACAAATCCTCACAGGTACATCAACAGATTGTTCAGTGACTAAAGCTGTCACTGCCTTTTTGGAAGGTAAGTACTTGCCTTCAAGTACACAGATTGCTCGAGCAGCGATGAAATTATGATGTGCAGATTTGGAGAAAATTTGTACCTTTCTGCACCTTATTCTGCCATAACAACACCAGCTTTGTAAGAAGAACCCTCTTCAACATTTGCAGTGTATTTCTGTCTGTCTCTTGAAGTCTCTTCTTCCTCACGTTCAAGGTCTAACCTCTCTTGGGCACCTCCTCTCAGTGGCTCCAAAAGTCCTCCAGCAGCAGCAAGTTGGTGCAATTCAATGACTCGGATGGTATTCAGGATTGCTGCCAAGACCAGCAATGAGCTTGCTGTTATAGCAATCCATACTGCAGTGGCCTAGGTATCAAAATTGTACAACCCACAACTAAGAGTCAGTGGCTTGCTTGCAACAACAAATTATGCCAATTGAAATCTCTTCCTCCTAATATTCTGATTGTGGTTGCTGCAACATGACTGCAACTCAGGAGCAATCAAAATCAAAGACTGGAAGACTGGAAGACATTTGTGCTCATCAGACATTCTAAGGTTGGCATCAGACATTCAAAGGATGACAACATTCTAAGTGTGAAAAGCATGTGAATGGAAGTAGTGGTAGTACCCGCGCTTTGATCACTGCAGGTGGGTAAGGAAAGTTTCCAGCACCAAGGATTCCACACACAAGAAACAAAGTGCTGGACATAAGGAATGGAATAGAGACCATCTTCTGCATAAATTGGACCCTCATGTCCACTCTCTCATACACTTGGGATACATTCAGAATTGAGCCAAACATCCACAAGCCTGAACCTCCAATGATCAGTCTGAAGGCGTGGTTTGTCAAATTCTCCGCCTCCTTCTCATCATATTTTCCCCGACCCACCTGCATGCATGTGCAGCGACACATGATGTGAAAGACATTGATCAGGAAGGTGGGTGTTCCAACAATAAAGGCGTCCCAGTTGATGAGAAAGTTGTCTCGTACATCATGTGTGTGAAGGACCCAGGACCACCCCTTTTGTGAAGGACCCAAGACCGTGTTTGAAGCCTCACCTCCAAAAGCAAGATGGTCCCAATGAAGAACAAGATGGAGCCAAGGACCTGCAGCAACGGGGCCAGAATCTCGATAAGCGCCAGCTGCGGATCCAGCGAGAGCGAAGGCAAGCGGAAGTCGAAGCCCGCGAGCTGAGCGATTAGGTCATGCAAGTTGACGATCACAAGGAGCGCCAACGCTACCAGCACCAGAATGAGCCCCAGTTTAGCACTAATGCGACCGGGTAGCAGCAGTATGCACCCGACCAGCAGCACGATCGTGGCCACTAGGTACACGAACGCGTTTATATATTCCCACCAATCCCTCCACGCCGCCGGACCATACAAACGCGTCCTGCGCACTGACACCAGCTTCACCATCTCCTCCTCTCTCTTCTGCAACAACAACAAAAGTTTCTAAACTGTACACACTTCCCGTCAGCTCCCCTGCTGCATCAATTCCGCACCAAATTTGTCACACAGCTTGCGATCGCTGCTGCTGCTGCTGCTGCTGAATTTTTCTTTCTAAAAACGCGTGAAATTCTTGCGCCAGAATTGCAGATCGATCTCCGTCAGCAATTCCTCCCCCGCCGTCCCAAAACTGCCGAGGTCCAGACTCGAGCGAAGGTCTGACCCAAGCGGCTTGCGCTTCCCGCCGATTGACCAATCTCAGATAGACACGTGGAAAATGCGCCTTCCTTGAACAGCTTGAGCGCTAGTAATGACGTGCTTTTGGCAGCCGCGTGGCATGGACCTGCCACTTGGCAAGGTGCATGGGTACCACCACGTCAGCAATTTATATGGCTCATGATCCAATAGTATGTACTTCAACACTGGGAAAAAAAACACACACACACACACATACACACACCCAATTTTTTTTAAAAAATACTCCACATCCATCCCTTGTGAGAATCTTGATGCTTTGTGATTAAAGAATCAAGCATTGAGATTCTCACTAGGGTAGACCGGCCCATCATCGATTGGATGCTTATGACTGAACCATTATTTATATCTTCATCATATGTGCTTTATTTTGAGTGATTTAAAATGTTATGAGAGTGTTACCTCAAGCTGTAGAAATCAACTTTTAAGTGCAAAGGAAAATGAGCAATGAAAAAATAATAACAAGAAAAATAAGCTTTCTAACTTAAGAAAACGTGTTTTAAAAAAAAAAAAATCCTCTTTGCACCCTTCTTTCTTTCAAACCTCATAACTTTCTTATTTTATTTTTATTTTAAACAATTTAAAGTGCTATAGGAGTGTCACCTACAAATCATCTTTGAACTCTAATAGCAAAAAAACAACATACAAGGAATATTTTGAGTGTTTGAGAATCGCACTATGTTAGGTCGCACTGCGAGGGCGCAAGGGCCTGACGAGGACCTCACACCCACACAACAGGCACGCAAGTCGAAGTTGTGGCCATTGTTCAAGGAGGCCAAGGTGGTAGGCAAGCATGCCTTCTGACGCGCAGTCAAGCTCTTTGTCAACGACATTTAGATTTGCCCGCCTTCCTAGGGTACGGGGACCAGAGAGACATATGTGTAGTATTATGGAACATGCACGAGGGTGGTGTAAATAAACTAGAAACAAGGGTGCAAATACTAGAGCTATTTCAGGGTGCTGACCTTGTTTTATTAACCAAAATTTGACACTTCCCAAGCTAGCATTTGCCACATGTTGAAGGGTGTGATTCACTTGCAATAGCGCGCATTGTGCAACTGGGAAAAACAAACTCGATAAAACATAGTGGGGGGGTGGCTGCTTACTTTCGTAGCCACCTTAGCCCAAACTTGTCACAATGGAAGGAACGAAACCATGATTATTATCTATGGATACGGATCAACAGGGGTGCTGCCCCTGACCTGTTTGTCTACGTGGTGTACGCTGCCCCTATTAGCTCTAAACATGAGAGTGAATCCTTGTTCCAAAACCTGATAGCAGATATTGCTGAAATTCAAATTTTAAGGGGCATAGTACTATTGCGAAGGGATTTTAATGCGCATACTACAACGCTACCAGATACCATTGACACTAGCGACCTTTGTGAATTGTTACAGGTGCCTGAATTTGTTGAGACTAAGCAACCAAGTGTTGTGGGTAAGCGACAAAACCGTGACACTAGTGTTGGCGACTAGGGCCGTGAGCTCTTGGACCTATGTTGTGACGCTAGGTTGCTCATCCTCAATGGTCGGACACCTAATGATGAATCAGGGGAGTTCACTTGCTTAGCAAATGGGGGTTACAGCACTATCGATTATATTATTGGCTCACCTGCAGTTTGGCAAGCTGCTACACACCTCGAAGTGATAATAGATGGCACTCGTTACTACGCGATGGGGAAAGACTTTGACCACATGTTGTTGCGCCTACGGTTGAACATCGATTGTAGCTTTGTTGAACCACAACATATGATTGTAACCAAAAAAATCTTGTTTAAGTTCAAATATGATAAATCAAAAGTTGAAGAGTATCAGCTTGCCCTAACAGTGAGTCTTAGAAACTTGTGGTTTGCTAACTTGATTAGACATCTGGGGGCAAACAGGTTAACTAACCTATTGTAGCAGTGCGTGAGTGTTGCAACAAAATCTACTTTTGGCAGCAAGCCTTCGGGAGGAAGCTGTAGAAAAAGACACTGCCATAAACCCTGGTTTGACCTTGACTATCGTATAGTGAAACGTGAATTGAGGTTCTGGTTGAAAACCAACTTTGATTCGCACGCCGCTAAACATCAAGAAAATAAACTTAAAATTTTATTAAAAAGGAAAAGAATTTTTTGGGAAACTGCAAGAGCTCAACATATGTGTGCGCTTGCCAAGGTGGATGCGCTTTCGTTCTAGAAAAAGTACCGGGCAAGGGCGCTCGTTGTGGACAAGATCAATGCATCTACGATTTTGGAAGGCTTTCGCGGGTTAATTGGCCAATCTCTGCCACCCATACGGCTACAAACTGATCACTCGATTTAGGTGACCAAACCTCCACCTAACCACACCTTGAACACAAATATCACACTTGTTGAGTTACTTCAAATGTTGAAAAAACTACAAAGGAACAAGGTTGTTGGTTTGGATGGTATGAAAGTTGAGTTCATTTTGGATGCAAGAGAGTTACTACACATGCCATTATTGACAACATTCAACTGCTTTCTAGCGGAAGGCTTTCTATAATCCCTTTCCACTAAGGTGGTCCATGCGCTTTTTAAAGGGGGTGATGCCTCCGAATTTGACAACTACAAGGGGATAATGGTTGGGCCTATCCTAGCAAAGTTGTTCGCTATGATCCTTGATAAAAGGTTGAGTGAATGGGCTGAACAACATGGGTTATGTGCCAAGGGTCAAGCTGGGTTTCGCAAAGATTACCATACTACTGACCAACTCTTCATATTGCGAACTTTGATAAAACAGAACAAGGCAAAAAAGAAACCACTTTATTTCTGTTTTGTGGATTATACCTAGGGATCCTACTCGAGACCACCTCGAACCTAGATAATGTAATGGAACATCTAGCAGCTACTTGTAGGCACTTGTTGTTTGCACTAAACTACCGTTGTGCGAAACTACGTATTATGGATGTTAAGCTACGTTGTGACCTCTTTAACACGTTGGTGCGTTCCATAGCAAGCTATGCATGTGAAGTTTGGGTGGACTCCAAAAAAATAGAGGCTATTGAAGTAATGTACCGTGGGTTCCTCACGTCCTTGCTTGGGGTGCGAAAAACAACTAGCATGTCCATCGTGCTGGCAGAATTTGGCAAATTCCCCTTTGAACACTTTACATGGGGACAAACGTTATTGTACTATAACTGTGTGAACACGATCATTAAAGACTACATCTTGGGAAAGGCATGGGAAGCCCAGTTCGCTATGCTTGATACGGGAAAGAAATGTTGGGTTGGATCAGTGAAAAAATGGCTATTCCAGAATTAGCCCCAAAAGGTGGCAGGTTTTTTGCCTTCGGTTCAACCACCACTGGAAATGATGCCTCAACTTGCAACGACCCGTGCGCTCCAGGTGGGGACTACTCAATCGTCGTTAGGAATGGTTCCTAAAACAATGCACATACATCCGACCCGTCTAGCAGGGGTAAGAGGTTGGGCGAAAAACCAAGTACCTTAGTGCAATGCACACAACGTAGGGGTGGGAACTCAAGAGGTTGGGGCCCCACCCCTTTCAAGTTTTCCCCACACAATGTTGAGTGTAAAAAGGGTGAAGGATAATATGCAACTGGTTTTCATTGAAAAGCTCTTTACTAACTGTGAGATCGGGACCAACGTACAAACAAGATACTTACGCTTCAAAGGTATGTCATACGAGAGCAAAAGCTACTTGTGTGACATCATCTGTGTTTAGCTACGGAAAGTTCTGGCTTGAATTCAGTGTGGCAACACACAGCTTGAAATAGTGTTAGGTGCGTGGAAGGGTGTGCCATACGTTGAGAAGTTTTGTCAAGGTTGCGACTTGGGGAAGGTAGAGGATGAAGAGCACTTGTTCCTTGCCTGTCCAAATACACAAAAAATTAGGGAACGCTTTTGTTCAACCCTACCCCTCCCCCAAATGAGCACTCTTGCTGAGCTCATGCAGATTATGAACACGGTCACCTTGGCCAAGTTTGTGGCATGCTGTTAGTACCAAAGGACAATTTGTCCTCCATGATCTATCTTTCATCTAATGGATTCTCTGGTCCCAAACGGACGTAAAATTGTAAACAATAAATAGTAAACAAAAAACCAATTTTGTAATGTTTAGTGGTTTGTTTTTTTAGTTCTTGACCCCTTTTATTTTGGGGGGTCATAACTTTTTCATTTTTAATTCGTTTTTGACGATTGTTAGTGCGTCAGATGTGCCAAGAGAAGGGGTTTAAGTTTTGTTTGGACACCAAAAACAACAGAGCCCTCCCCTTGGATCTAGCCTGCCTTGTGCACTTAAGTGTTCAATCACTAGTTGGTCTACCCTAGTTGTTAGTTATAACCTATGACCTTTTGCTTCTGTTTCATTAGCAACCTATTTGTTAACACAAGGTATCACCCTTGGCTTTCATTAGCTAATGATTTCACAACTTGTTCCTACTTGGATGAAAATTTCATAACCATTATCTAAAAATAGATGAAAAGAGGGCATCTGGATTGTCATGAAAGATGATGGTTATGTTCGGTAACTAACTTGTGGTCTAAAATTGTCTTAAATATAACATACATTAATTGTTACCCATTTTCCTGAAAAACTAATCAAAGATTTTTTTTTTTTTTTTAAGACACCAATGTTTTTTTGTAGTAAAGTAGCAACAATGCATCAATTTTAAGAATAAATAAATTAATTAAGTCCTTCACCTTTGTAGAGCTCATTGATTAAAAACATGTTTGCAAAATTTCAGTTCAATTGAATTTTATTTATTTATAATTTCAAGATGAAATGGACTATTGAAAAATATTTGAGCTTTTTCATTATTATATAAGTAATAAACTTCATTAAATATGAATCAAAACCTTTCAATCTTGCTTTCATTGGTATATTTTCTACCTAAAATCAAATCCCTAACGAGTTTTGAGGTCCATTGTGGAATTAAACCAAAATTCATTCATTTAATTCCAGTATCATAACAAATCTTGATTTTCAATTTCAAAAGTTCATACCTCTTACAATTTTTTGAAAATTTCATACCAATCAATTACAGTATGTACATACTTGAAGTTTGTAATCTTCAAATTAGTCTCATTTAATAATTTGATTATATACAAAACAATGTAATATTAAAATCACACCTTGGTAACCCAAAAAAAGATGTGTTATTTCCAAATTGATCCACCTTATCATGCATCCACCTAATAAAAAGTGTTTTTAGTGAAATGGTCAAACTTATTTCATGAATTTATTTGGGTAACAAAGTGAAGCAAGAGGTGTCTTTGATGAGACTGCATTTTGTTTCAATGAAGTGGCCAAACTTACTTCATGAATATGTTTGTGTAACAATGTGAAGCAAGAGTTGTTTTCAATGGAGTGGCATCTTGCTTCAATGAAATGGTGAAACTTACTTCACAAATTTGCTTGTGTAATAATGTGTGAAGCAAGAGGTGTCTTCGGTGAAGTGGCCAAATTTACTAGTTCCCCCAATCGCAAAAACAAACAATAAACCCCCTAAATGGAAAAAAAAAGGTTGAGCCCTCAAGGGTGCATGCAACCTCCCTTGTTGGGGGCAAGCATTTTTGTCTCCTAGCGAGATGATTTGAAACTCAACCCAAATTGAAGTTAATTTTTTGAACATTCTATCAATTAATTATGAAAATTTGAAATTTTATTGTTGGGGCTTTTTGAATTGTGAGAAGGCTCCTTTGTCGATCATGGATGTAATGCCTCAAGTTCACAATTGAGGGGTTTTAATATGGTCAAATAAGGAGCCTAATACTTAGGCCATAACCTATATTGTGTTGTTTTAAAAATAACATTCAACTATTTTTTATTACAATTGCACATTCCTAAACAAATTGAAAAACTATAGAGGTTTGTAGGATGGTTTAGTTTAGGTCCCTTCATGTTTCACCTAATGTGCATCCATGGTTGTATCTTTCAAGGATGTCTCACCTGTCAAATTTACATTGGAAATCAAAAATCTTTTTCCCCCAAAACATTCCATAAGAAAAACGACAAATTTTGTAGAAAAAAAATCGTTGACCCCAAAATCCACCCTCTTGATTTGTATTATATATATATATATATATATATATATATTGAAATCATTCCTATAATGGCAAACGATAGAAGGGTCCTGAAAAGTTCCAAAAATATAAAACAAAGAGTTTTCCTTAATGTAATCAATGCAAACAATGAAGAAAATTTTGAAAAAAATAAAATAAAATAATTAGTTAGATTAACATACCTCAAACAAATCCATCAACACCCAAGTGCCCAATAAAACGTAGGAATGCATATTGAAGATCAAGATTATTTGCGGGTGTATTTTCTTTTCATTCACATCAAAATGATTGTTGGGTCTTTTGGTAAAGGTGGACTTCAAAATATATATACCAACTATGTAGCATAAAAACTAGGCAAGTTTGAAATTTTTATTTACAATGTAATGTAAGTTTAAAAAGGAGCTGAAAATATTTGGCAAATAGGTAGGAAATCTATTAAAATAGTTATTTATATGTGGGTATATCCAAGTAAAAGATGTATTTATCCAAAATTGATTTTTTTAAAAATGAAACTAAAAGGTGTTTGTTTGAAAAGAGATGCTTATATGAAACACTTTGTCAACATGATTTCATTTAAAACTAAAAGCCAAAGATGAAAATCAAACAAAAAGGTGCATAGGTATAGTGCATACCTATCATAAAAGAGTAAAATAAATCAACCATGTGACAAACATGAATTCAATTTGAAATTAAAAAATATTTTTGACCTAACAAATGTAAAAAGAGAAAAAAAAATCAAAACATCTATCAATTAATCACCACAATTCAAAGAAACTTGCAAATGTTTGAGATTTTGGACATTTATGGTACATAATGTTTGTGTTGACCCAAGGAAAGAAAATTTTAAGTTATTTTAGGTACTTAAAGACATTGTGAAATAAAAATGTAAAAATCAATTTACATATTAAAATTAGATCAATTTCTATGTTACAAAGGTTGAAAATTTCAATGAATTTTTTTATAACATTTGCTATAAAGCTAGTAATAATTATTTTTAAGTGATAATTATTTCAATAATCTTATCGTTGAAACCAAAATTGATCGTAAATTTACAATCATATATATACAACAATATTTGTAATACGGTTCAAAGTCAACATCATGTCATTTTATTTTATTTTTAATCATTTTGCCCTTCAATTGCAAGGAAATATATATCACTTTGATATGTAAATAATCTGTTCTTCTATCATTGGAATTAATTTAACTTGTGTCATTGGCCCAAGTGTGAATTGGTTACCTAACTAATGTTTCCTTCCAAAACCGTTTTTTGCAATTTAGTCAAGTTTATAATAAGTTTTTTATAATGACAAAAATTATTCAAAATTCAATATCTCTAGCACCTTAGGTTGAAAATTTTCCAGATTGCCTTCATTAAATCCTACTCATTAAGGTCTTTCCAACAATAATAAGAACATGCCCAAATTCCAAATTTCCTTTTTCTTAATTTAAATAAATTTTCAAAAAAATTGTTCAATATATTCAATAACTTTTCCATTGTAGGTTGAAACATTTTGAAACTAAATTGGTGCAATCCCAATCATCCAAGGCTTTTCAATGATACCAAGAGTGCAAAAAGAAGTGCCATGGTTTTGGAAATTTCAACATGACAAGCAAAACAAACAAATCAATTAACTACCTTCATTCGTAGATAGATTTCATTCTCAAATTTATAATGAAACAAACTATGGTGGCTTGAAGCATGCTATTGTTTAATGAAACAAATTCACCAAATAACACTTCTAATTTAGACATTTCTCTCTCTCTCTTTTTTAAGGTTTAAGAGAAAAAGGAAATATTGAGAAAAAACTAGAACAAACCACCTAAATTTGATCATGTTATTTGATGGAGGGATGAAAAAGCCTCATTATTTCCCTTGTAATTCCTTTATTACCTAATTATTATCTCCCTTGTTGCTTCAATATTTATGGATAGATAAAGCTTACTCTAGCAATAACTAGCCTAAGAATAGTTTTTAAGCCCCATGTTCATTCCCTGCAGAAAGATTGACAACCATAAAGTGTGTGTCATCTAAGGCCAAAACAAAGTTCAGAACACAACAAGAGGGCATAAGAAATGACTTACTGAAATTGTGGGAACCCATTGAACGCACTTGAGACATCTTACAGTCGTATCTAAACAAATGTTCCCTCCAGAACAGCAATTCTTTGTGAACCTCTTGGGTGATGTACTTTAAGCCAAACAACAGTTCGACCATAAAGAATGTCCAATCTCCTCTGCACAAGAAACTGGGAATGATGTCATTTGGACAATATTGCAAATGAAACTCTGCCTGAACTTGAGTGTGAGCCACCCATTTACATTACTGTGTGAGCACAAAATCCTTTCTCTTTTGTAATACCTAAGGTGAGTTCCTCTCTGTTTTGCCCTTGTCCACAAATGCCTACTTTGGAGTTAATCGACGTCGTGGTCTTCCACTCTCCCTCTTGAGAAACTCTTTCTCAATATCATTCAAACCACGATGTGTACCATCAGGCTCAGAAACAAAGCGTCTGCCACCCCGCTTTCCTCGCTTGCCCTCCTCCCCCAACTCCTCTATCACATAAGTCCACCCACCAGGTGGCCTTCGCCGGCTTCTTACCTCTGTTTGAAACATGCCAGCAATCTAGAAGAATAACACCAGCCTTTAATTAATCAATATTGGGACTAATAGACAGACAAAAATACAAATAGGAAAACCCCTTAATACTGGCAAAGTGTGCAGTAATGTTACCTGCTTTTTGTTGAAGGACATTCGGCGCTCAAATTCATCCAACAGCATGCTATCTTCCTTTGCTGAGATCTCATCCCAATATGAACTACTTTCCTCTTCTTCCTCCGGTGATTTTTTCAACATAGGTCCTGTGCGCCGTATTTTGACATGGTGCTCATTGTCAGCTGCTTCATATGTTCTGCTCCACCATGAGGACCAACACCAAAAGCAAAACTCTTGTTTTAGAAGGCCTAATTGAGGAGCTGTTTGCTTGTTCCTATCTAACATCAGAGAGCATGTAATCCCAGCATGAAAAAGACAACATGCCATCCACAAAATGAAAATGCATTTATGGCTTCCTGAGCAAACTCTGAGGTCAAAATCTGATCTAACAGCAATTGTCTTGTGTTTTTTCAGAAATACTAAAGCACAGTCAGTACTGTACAGATGTACAATCTGTAACCCTAATCAGGTCTCAAAAGTAAAGAAAGCTACATTTAGAAGAGTTTATTGCATTTAATCCTCCTGACATTCATGCATTGGTCAAAACGAAATGCTACATAAGCACTGATACTCACCCATGCACCCTCTCAAAGCCTTGTTCGATCTCATCATCCAAAGGACTTCCTGCTTGAGCTTCTTCCTCCTTTTCTATGTCCTTGAGCCACACAATAGCCTGCACTCGCTGTTTCCGGATCCGATACTCCTTTGCCAGCCTATCCACAGTGACAGTTTCAGGATTGTCTCTGTATGCCCTCCAGATCTTCTCCTTGACTGCATCCGAAAGGCGAGCTGCTTTATGATCAGGATCCACACCAGAAAAGTTGTAGATAAATGGTGGTCTCGCAATCTGCAAGCAAAGAAACAGATTGCAAAGTTTGCACAAAATTCAACCTCAAAATAATCGCAGTTAAAAATTTCCATCACTCCCAGAATGTGGAAACATGCATGCTTGTGATAAGTCCACCTGTATAGCTGCCCACACCATTTCATCTCCGAAAAAGCGAGTTGAGGGGTGAAAGCGGTCTTTGTTTACCTCGGCATCTGAAATGAAAACATGTTTCCCTTTCTTAGGTCTTCCATCCGGATCGTCCTCTGGATCCACCTTTCCTTCCCCTCCATCCGGTTGCGCAAACGATGATACAACAGTGCTCGAGATCATCCTGCTAACACCAGAATATTGTCCCTGGAAAAATCTCAGCAGACTGGAAGGCAGGGAGGAGTCCTGGGAAGAACTCAAGCTCCATCGCCGTGCGTGTCTGAGGAGCATATTCCAAGTCTGTCAAATCAACGAAAAGAATCACAAAGCGACTTCAAATTTGTACCAAAGAAAGCTCTGTCAGACGCACACAAACAATGCAAGAGGTTGCGCACACGAGGCGAGAGAGAAGAAGAGCTCCAGGGCGTCGTGCAGCTCGCCTTGCAACAACAACAACAAGAAGACAGAACCCTAAACCCCCTGCGACAGAAGCAATGCGAACAGAGATGACGGAAGCAGCATACCGCCTGCCGCTTTGCGGCCTACACTCTACCGTATTTTTACGGCCTAGCGGCCATCGCCTATTTTCTTTTTTACACAATTAAAATTTCGAAAGCCGATTATTATGCCAATTTCGAAGCAAAATTAAATTAAAGACCAGAATATTTTTTTAATTAAAAAAAATTACGTAAAAAATGTGAAAATGAAATGACTTTTGAAGGTTTTAAGTTTTAATGGTTAGAAGTCAAAATTAAAAACTAAAAATAGCTATATTTCTTTATTTGGTTGTAATAATTAGCCTATATATATAACAATGTTTTAAATCAATCATTGTAATAATTGGATAAATTTGAATTGAATATAATGAATAAAAGATATTAAAAATACGTTTTCAAAACTATGATCATTTTTAAAAACAATTTGAGCACTAGAACTAATGAAAAAAATGATTAAATAATCTACCACATCAACCCATCAATATTTATTCACAACTACCAAATTATGTTTCAATACATAGTGTCTTGTTTCTTGGTACCATATTTTACCCAATTATTTTTTAAATTTCTTGTTAATTGAAGTCCAAACACCATTAAATTACATTAAGAGTTGTTGAGGATTTAAAAGATTATTAAAATTGGATTTTTTTTTTCCGTAAAATCATTATACCTAATAATCCATTAACATCACAAACTTCTTTTCATCTTATCATTGATTTTGGATTCTCATGAAATTACACAATGCATGGTTTTGAAAATTCAAAATGATATTATTTTACAAACTGGTGGAAATAATTATGTACTTATGAAGTTCATGCACATAAATTTTAACATCACATTTGCAAACATGGATTGTAATGTGGTGGAGAGTACCCACAAGCAATACAACATGATTGTTGGTGTATTTCACATTCATTATTCATTAACCATACCCTCCCCTCTTGTCACAAGTAATTAGTAATGAAAACAACAATAAAATTAATGTTGTGTTTGTGCTTAATCATTTATGCTCAACTTATTCAACCAATGTTCTTTGAGATTAAAATGCTAAAGGGTGAACTTTCAATTATTGACACAACAACTATTTGCCATAAAATACATTTATGGTGTTCAATGCATTTAAATTTGTAGTTCTTTCTTTGGCAACTAAGCGTTGGGTAATCTTAAGCTAATTAAACATTTTTAAAGATTGTCTGCATCTTTGCATTTTTTCCCAAACCACCTGAGATTTTTCACCTTAAGAAAATATTGCAACATGTTGTGAGCATTTTGGTATTTTGTTAACAATGCATTTGTTAAAATAACATTCACAAGCATTTAGTTATAGGTATTTAATCATATACACACAAATCAAGCACGACTAAGATTACTAATAATGTGATAAACCTCAATGCATCCATGAAACCATCAACAACTTTACAAATGTAGCATTTAACCATATGGATGAGAACCTATGAGGCCTCATATAAGATCATTGCAACAAAATTGGCACATACAAAATGTTCAAAAGGATTTTAAGCTAACAATTTGTGCACACACCAATGAAATTAATAATTTATGCATGTATTATTACCATGCACATGAAGTTAGCAAGTTTGAATGTGACATTAACATAACATACTTTTGGTTTGAAGCCCAAATTATTCAACCATTGTACCTTCACCAAAAACCTAGGAGTGGGTGCAACCTACTACAATCCTCCTTGTTAATTTGCTTACCAATGCACATGCAACAAAATGAATTGGAAACAAATCCATGGATTAGATATCTCTTGCCTTATAGTTTTGTTAATAATGATGTTAAGATGAACAAATTCACACATCCAAAATCAAATAGGAAGAAAAGAAAGTAATGCTATGATTTTAAAGACCTTATTTGCACATATTAGTTGCTAATGAATCATAATTTGTCGTGAACATTTATACCACACAATTTTGTGGTATTGGAAATGGGAAAAAATATGTACCAAACATATCCTTATTGGCTTTAAACATCCGTTTATATATGTAACTTCTATAGGTTGCTTGTGGATGGTAAAAAAACTTATGTATTTGAAAGCAAAAAAAAACTTTTTTATTATCCCATGAACACATGTGAAACATTATTATTTGGTTGATGCACTTGTACCAAAATTCCTTTCTCTTCCTATATATATGGAAGTGTAAAGCGAAAACTTGACACAAATCATTTGCATTCTACCAATGAAATACAACCAAAAATTATGCCATAAACCATTGAATACAAGGGATAAATAATTTTTTATACTAACAACATGGTTGTGATGAACATGTTGTGACCAAAAAAAAGGGGTTTAATGAAACAACAAGAAACACATGGAATAATAGGTTAAAACATTGCAGAGACTTTTGTTGAATATGAGCCCTAACCCTAGTTTATAGCAAATTTTGAATCACTTAGAATTCCAACTCATGATACAAACAACTTGTTGTTATACTAGGGTTATACACACAATTAATGAACTAAAATTTTTAACATAAAAAACTATTTATGTTTCATTATGTTGGAGGTTTAGCTTAAGATCAAAACTTTCAATGTTTTTTTGTCTTTTTTTAATTGTTGAATTCCATCCCCTACCACACACTAGTTCAACTTAAACCCACTTTCCTTGTGTCTACACTGTAACATTTTCTATCACAACCCTAGTCTTGGGCTCGCAACCAAAGCAAGGGCTTGCGAAGGTGTGGGCCAAGAATGAAGCCCGAAAGTCACATTTCATGCACCATGATTTCATTCATAATGACACATCTGCACATATATTATGCATTATAACAATAGAACATTCAAATTGTTATCAATGAACACAATTGATGATGCACCTTGGGTTTTGGAGTGGTATTGACAATAAAAACCTCCCCAATCCCAATTTAACAAATGAATGCAAAAACGTGAAGCACATTTTTTACCTTCCTTGACAAAAAAAAAAAAAAATTGAAAGTGGGATCACAAGGACAAGATTAAAATGAACTTAAGAAGTTGATTTCTTGGTCATATCACATTGCCCAAATCAAATAGATGGTAGTTGTTACATTTGGAACCAAATCGAATGCATGAACTAACCATGAGCTCACATTGATTCGTAATTCATCATGACCTACATTTAGGAGGAGGCACCACCTTTTCTTCATTAGATAAATTATTGTTTTTCATTGCACTTATAGCAAGGTGGCAAAAATATGGGAGTTTTGATTTTTACCAAATTATGATTCATGAATGTATAAGAACTCATAACTTTTTATATTGATATCTAAATTCAACAATCAAAGGATCTATCTTTCAACATTGTATCAAACTCCTCATTTGGATTTGATTTGACTTTTCAAATAGTCATTTAAATGGTTAGAAATTATTTTGGCAATTTCACCCCATACCTTTCAAATCAACATAATTTTTAGTTCCCATGTATATAAAAAAAATGAAAGCCCAACCAATTATAATCATTTTCAAGATCGTTTCAATTTTAAAAACATTCAATTTGGATAAGGTCTAGTGCCCCATACCTTGATCCAAAAATTCATTGGGACACATAGTGACTTCTAACTTTTCAATTGAAAATGCATTTTGGAGTTGTGCAAGCTCCTTTCTTGCACTTTCACACTTTTTGCCTTGACCTAGGGAGTGTAGTTGGAGTCTAGCCATGCTTTAAATTCTTCTTGACCTTTTTTGCTTACTTTTGTTCCAACCTTGGTTGCAAGCCCAGGGTTAAGGTCACAGCCAAGGTTGGTTAAATCTTGATTTTTTTCAATACCCAATTGGACATGGTTTTTGAATTTTATTTTTTTTGCTATCACATTGAGTATGAAACAACCAAGTTTTGAAAAATTAATGCACTAACTTCAACATTTTTAAATGATATTTCAATTGTTAATCAATTTCCTTTAATATTATTTTTAAAGTATTTTTTGTAATATTTGCCTATTATGCATAAAAGTGAGTTTTGGAATATCTTGTTTGATAACATCCCAATATCCACCCATTATGCAAATTGGCCAATTTTTGCAAGTTTGTTTTTCTGAAAACCACCCAATATGATGTCAAGGTAAGTTTTAACATCTAAGTTTAATTTTGTGTCCATGATTATTTTTTGTTGCCATTTTTGGTGTCATTTAATGACATGTTGATCAAATGTTCCAAGTTTTAATCATCACTTTCAATATTCAATTTATATGCTGCATGAATATAACCAAATGGAAAACATGACTATCAATAGAAAAAAATTGTCAATGTAATTATTTTAAAAAATAGTTGCAAATGACAAATTTTAGTTGCAAAAATTGGTTGCAAATGATAATTATTTGTCTATTGTGAATGACACATTCAATCGCAAAAGGTTTAGGTTTCAAAGACAACCAATTTGGTTGAAACACATGTATTCACACCTAAATATAGATAGGGTATTTTTTTTTCCAAAGTGATACTAGACGAACCAAATCTTGATGGATATGTACAAATTTAATATTAACAAGCTAGGATTTGTAACCAATTTTCACCAAAATTGATATTCAGCACATTGGTTTTTAATACCTTACCCCAAAACCCTTTAACCACCTAGGTCATTTTTCCATATTTGGCCAATGCTAGTTGTGATAGTTGATAAAACATAGCAAAATTAAATAAGCTTTAACCATGACAAAAAAATTAGTTTCAACAATAATCTTACAAATTTTGCAAGTCATAAACACAAGGATGAAATCGACAACAATTGATTTGCTTCCAATTCACAACAACTTTCATTTATTGGTGTTGGATTGATAAAATTATCCCCATGGCTTATGCAATTCATGTATTTGAAACTACTAATTAGATTCATTCTAAAATGAAGCAAAAACATAATTTTGATGTTTTTGATTATAATGTAAACATTTAATACCATCACAAATTCTAATTATGGCCATGGTTATCATGAAATTGATTTGAACCAACATTTCATTCCATTCCCACATCTTTGAATTTCTAAGCCCTTTTACAAGCTTGTCATCAAGCTTGGAAATTTTGATTTGATTCCACATTCATTCCTAGAATTTTTTTATGAAATGAATTTAAATACAAAGTTTGCAATCATTTCCAAAACATTGGCGACAACACCTATCCACATATCCAAGCCTAAAATTAAAGTTTTATGAAAAGGAAATTCTGTATTTATAACAAAATTCAATAGAGACAAAATTGCAATTCACAATCCATGTTGAACATATTAGCCATTGTTTCCCATGGGCTAGGGATACGATCATGATGGTGTTGATATGAACCCCCAAATACACGGATTTAGTTTGTGAAAGTTGGCTTGAAGGCAATGAGATTGAATGATATGTTATCAACATCTTTAATAAAATTTATTCAATTTTTTTGCTTATATGATCCACTAAATCATTATTTAGTGGTTGATTATTCATGTTTATTCTTAGAAAAGGTAATAAGGGAGATTTGATTTTTGTAAGAATGGTAAATGAATTGCATGTTCAAAATCCCTTTATGTTTGCAACATGTTTCACATTGCTCACTTTTGCAACCTTGGTAATGAAACATGTCATTTTTAGGGTTTTTTTTCCCCAATTTTGTGACGTAGGTGGATTGTTCATAAAAAGATTGAACCAAATTTGGCTAGAGGCTAGAGAGAAAGTAAATTTTTTTTTCAACCCCACGTTATATTGGCAATGTACAAATGCCTATGGTTTAAATATGGCAAATTCAACTTTTTTTTCCTTGAAATATGGCGACTTTGAACCCACTTTTCCCAAAAAATCCTTTGGATAAATCTTAATTTCATTTTTTTGGCCATCAAATGACAAAAAAATTACACCAAAAAAAATTATTGGTCATTTTCATTTTGGGACAAAAAATGAGCTTGTCAACACATTTGATGTAAAAACATATGTGTGATGTAAAGCCTCAAGGTGAATCGTTATCAAAATAAAAGGCTTATGACAAGGAGATAAATGAATCCAACTTCAAATTTTTTGAACGTCCCCACTTGCGGCACTTATGGCCGCCTCATTATAAAGCATGAAGTAAACCTAAACATACATAGATCATGAGATGTATGGAAGGGAAAGTTTTTACACCTATTCCAAATAATGGGTGGGATTTTATGTTAATAAATGGGCATAAATTCATTTTCACAATTAGAAAGTATGGGTAACATCCCTCCTATTTTCTAGGAGGAATATTAATAGATGCAAGGTGCCTTTAAACACATTAAATATTTTCTTTCCATGTTTTACATTAGTATATCAATATTAATAGTCCAAGTTTGAACAACAATGAGTTATCAAGTGTTAGTTGCATAATGATAGGAGATGATGTCATAGTTTTCCAATTCAATTGTTATCAACATTGGGTCAATTTTTGACCACTTTTTTTTCATCAAATTTCAAACCTTTTTAAGTTTCTCTCTTCTTGAAAGCTTTAAACTATGATAGCTTTTTATTTCTTCACACCACACCAAAGCTTGCTGACATTTCCTTGGCAACCTTGGATTATTGATTGTGTTAATATCATTCATTGTTGTTTGGACTAAATATTTTAACATTCTTATATAATCGATGTTAAAGACTTGAAAGTTGGAAGTGAGGAATTAAGCATAACACATAATCTATGTATGAAGCAAGGTTGTTTGTTTGGTTGTCATGTTGAGGTCCCTCAAACCATGGTGGCTTTTGCTATATTCTTGGTGTCATTGGAAATCTAGATAAGGTTTGAAAGGATAGCCACTTATGGTGAATAGGGGTGCACCAAATTGGTTTCATATTGTTCCAACCTAAAAGTAGAGAAGTTATTGAATATTGAGCAAAAATTTCATTGAATAAAAATTAAAAATTATAGGGGAATTTGGGAATTAAAATTTCATATTATTATGTAAGTAGGATTTAATGACAATGATTTGGAAATTTATAGACCTAAAGTGTTGTAGATATTGAAATTTGAAATGGGTTTTAATGGAAATTCAATTAAATTAAAAAATTGGTGGTGGAAGGAAAAATTAATTGGGTAATTACTTCACACTTGGACAACAACATAATCTACACTAATACTAATAAAAGTGATAGACTAGTATTTAATGATGTACAAGGATTTCAACTAAGGTTTTTTTTTTTTTCAATTTTGTGAAGTAGTTGAAATGGCAATCATCCATAAGTTGATTTAGTTAAATTTGGTTACATACTATATATGAAAGTATTAAAAAATCTTTTAATATTCTTGACTACCTATTAGAACTTATCATAATTTTTTTGCAATTTGGATTTTTTTTCTTTTAAAAATCTGATGAACTTGGGTCATTTTTTTCATGAAAAATCTTTTGTATAAGTTGAAATCACATTTTTCAAGTTGAAATTTGGAGATGACCCCCCCCCCCCCCCCCCCCACCCTTATTTTTCTATAAAAAAAAAATGAAAAAACAACCCCAAAATTTAAAAAAAATAAAAAAAATTA
>Ga0116227_10003727_pt1 | contig 33680 bp, 40 predicted proteins | sample S1TSphgellanicum_FD_89693 | JGI IMG/M metagenome (GOLD analysis project Ga0116227, IMG submission 89693) | Host-associated microbial communities from peat moss isolated from Minnesota, USA - S1T2_Fb - Sphagnum magellanicum MG | ecosystem: Host-associated > Plants > Peat moss > Unclassified... | reverse complement strand
GGCTCGTCAACCTTGCCCAGCATCATCGCGCGTTGAATATTACCGGAAACCGCCGTGGTACGTAGCACGTATGCCCGGTGGTGTGAGAGGGGGGAACCGCGAGGAACCCCCATACTCGATTGGGCGGCGGGTCCAGGTTCAAGCCCGGCGCGCGCCGGAACCCTTGCGGGCTCGCGCAGGGCAGCCGTTGCCCATGGCTCAGCGGGGGCTGGACGCACCATCCTTCATAAAATGGGGCCGTGGCACGCAAGTAGTGTCGGAAACTACCCATGGCGCTGTGTCGCGCCGGGACCTGGCCCGGTGCGTATGCGTAATTTCCGAGGCTGTGCCGCTGCGGTCTCACACCCTAGCTGCTCACTTGATGTTCGCAGCCGCACAACCTCTTGCCGACCCTACGGTGTGACCCTGACGGTCTGTCCCACTTCCCGGCAATTGTTCCCTGGCGCGCCAAGACCTTCCTGCCGTGTTCGTCGGCTTCACGCAAAAGAATGGAAAACCCAATGAAGAAGTTTCTTATCGCTGTGGCGCTTGCGTCCAGTGCGCTGGCAGGGCCGGCATTTGCCGATGAAATGGGGCCTTATGTCACTGTCGAGGGCGGCGCGGTCAAGCAGGAACGGGCGATTGTCAACGCCAACGGCGCGTACGACTATACCGATCGGTTCAAGACCGGCTGGGAAGCGGGCGGGGCGCTCGGCTATGACTTCGGCCATTTTCGCCTTGAGGCGGAAGGGTTCTACGACCGTTCGTCGCTGAAGGAACAGGACCGCGAGTTTGGCGGCAACTATGTCGCCACCACCAGCAACAACGGCGGTCTGTACGGGCGCACCAGCACATATGCCGCGATGGGCAATGCGCTGATCGGTCTCGGCCATTGGGGCGGGATCAAGGCCTATGCCGGCGGCGGCGCGGGCTATGCCGAAGTTCATCTGCTCGAACGAACCGGGTTCGACGATCAGATCAGCAACAACCGCGATCGCGGCTTTGCCTGGCAGGGTCTTGCCGGGTTGACCATGCCGGTCAGCCACAATCTCGATCTGGGCGTCCGGTATCGCTATTTCCGCCCCGATACGAGCCATTTCACTTCTGAAATCGGTCAGGAAGACCGTGTCTCGTTGCGGTCGCATTCGCTGCTCGCCACGCTGACTTACAACTTTGGCATGGCGCCCGCGCCGGCACCCGAGCCAGAGGCCGCCGCTCCACCGCCACCCCCGCCGCCGCCGCCCCCGCCTCCGCCGCCGCCGCCACCGCCGGTTGCCGCGGTGTGCAACAAGGGGCCGTACATCGTGTTCTTTGACTGGAACAAGTCGGACATCTCGGCAGAGGCCGCGAACATTCTCGACAGTGCGGTTACCGCTTATGGCAATTGTGGGATGATCCCGATCACGCTGGCCGGCTACACCGACAGTTCGGGCACGGCGCAATACAACCTGGGTCTGGCCGCGCGCCGCGATGACTCGGTGCAGGGTTACCTGACCAGCCACGGCATCGCCGCCTCGGCCATTTCGTCGCATGCTTACGGCGAAGCCAACCAGCGCGTTCCCACCGCCAAGGGTGTGCGCGAACTGCAGAACCGTCGCGTCGAAATCAACTATGGACCGGGTTCGGGCAACTGATCCTACATCCACGATAACGAAAAGGGCCGGAGCAATCCGGCCCTTTTTTCGACGATTCTGTCCGTTGCAGAACCGCAGGGTTGAAAAGCCCCCTTCAGGGGCAGCGCTTTTCGTTCGCCGCGATCAAACCTGTTTGCAAACGATAAATGCGCCCTTTTTTGCCGGATCTTGTCCCGGCGATCAGCAATCCAGCGTGGTGGCGCGTTCCCAGTCGGTCAGGTGCCGCGCGTAATCGTTCCATTCGGCGTGCTTCAGCCTGGTATAGGCCGGCACCAGTTCGCCCAGCGCGTCGCCCAGCACGGCATTGCCCTCCAGCGCGCGGATCGCGTCGAGCAGGTTGAGCGGCAGCTTGGGCACATTGCCCACCTTTTCACCCTCGGTATACATGTTGATATCGAGCCGGGGTCCGGGATCGCGGCCGTTGACGATGCCGTCGATGCCGGCGGCCAGCGCTACGGCCGGCAGCAGGTACGGGTTCACCGCACCATCGGCCAGGCGCAGTTCCAGCCGGTTGGGTTCGGGCACGCGGATCATGTGTGTGCGGTTGTTGCCGGTCCAGGTCACCGAATTGGGTGACCAGGTTGCGCCGGAATTGGTGCGCGGCGCGTTGATGCGTTTATAGCTGTTGACGGTCGGATTGGTGATCGCCGCCATGGCCGGCGCGCTGTGCAACAGGCCGCCGATGAAATTCCTGGCCAGCGGGCTGATATCGTCGCCGGCTTCGAACGCGTTCGCGTCCCCCTGCCACAGCGACAGATGGATGTGGCAGCCGTTGCCGGTCAGATTGACGAACGGCTTTGGCATGAAAGTCGCGCGATAGCCGTGCTTTTCGGCCACCGATTTGGTCAGGAATTTGAAGAACGCCATGCGGTCGGCAGTGACCAGCGCGTCGTCATAATGCCAGTTCAGTTCGAATTGCCCGTTCGCGTCCTCATGGTCGTTCTGATAGGGTTTCCATCCCAGGTCCAGCATGGCGTCACAGATTTCGGTGATCACGTCGTACCGGCGCATCAGCGCCTGTTCGTCATAACAGGGCTTGGTCTGGGTATCGGCGCCATCGGAAATAGCCGTGCCATCGGGCGAAATCAGAAAGAATTCGCATTCGACGCCGGTCTTGAGCTGATAGCCCAATTCGGCGGCGCGGGCGATCTGTGCCTTCAACGCATTGCGCGGCGATGCGGCGACCGGTTTGCCCGCCATCCACAGATCGGCCGCCAGCCAGCCCAGTTCCTTTTTCCACGGCACCTGGATGAAACTGGCCGGGTCGGGCACCGCGAACAAGTCGGGATCGGCCGGGGTCATGTCGAGCCAGGTGGCAAACCCGGCAAAGCCCGCGCCGTTCTTCTGCATTTCGGCGATGGCCGAGGCGGGCACCAGCTTGGCGCGCTGGTTGCCGAACAAGTCGGTATAGGAAATCAGGAAATATTTGATGCCCTTGGCTTGGGCGACTGCGGCCAGATCGATGCTCATCACGGCGTCTTTCGCAAAAGGATCAGAATGGCTGGCCCGGAATCCAGCTTGTGCCGGCCAGTGGCACGCGGGCCATCGCCGCCGCCTCGATCGTCAGCGCAACCAGATCCTCGGGTTCCAGATTGTGCAGATGGCTTTTGCCGCAGGCCCGCGCGATCGTCTGCGCCTCCAGCGTCAGCACGGCGAGGTAATTCGCCAGTCGCCGCCCCGCCGCGACCGGGTCGAGCCGCGCCGCCAGGATCGGGTCCTGCGTGGTGATCCCGGCGGGGTCGCGCCCCTCGTGCCAGTCATCATAGGCGCCGGCGGTGGTGCCCAGCGCCTGATATTCGGCCTCAAGATGCGGATCGTTGTCGCCCAGCGCCACCAGCGCCGCCGTGCCGATCGCCACCGCATCGGCGCCCAGCGCCAGCGCCTTGGCGACATCGGCGCCGTTGCGGATGCCGCCCGACACGATCAACTGCACCTTGCGATGCATGCCCAGATCCTGCAACGCCTGCACCGCCGGGCGGATCGCGGCGAGGATCGGGATGCCGACATGTTCGATGAACACGTCCTGCGTCGCCGCGGTGCCGCCCTGCATGCCGTCGAGCACGACCACGTCGGCGCCCGATTTCACCGCCAGCGCGACATCGTAATAGGGCCGGGTCGCACCGACCTTGACATAGATCGGCTTTTCCCAGTCGGTGATCTCGCGCAGTTCCTCGATCTTGATTTCCAGATCGTCGGGCCCGGTCCAGTCGGGGTGGCGACAGGCGGAGCGCTGGTCGATCCCCTTTGGCAGCGTGCGCATCGCCGCCACGCGATCGGAAATCTTCTGCCCCAGCAACATGCCGCCGCCGCCCGGCTTGGCGCCCTGGCCGATCACCACTTCGATTGCGTCGGCCTTGCGGATATCGTCGGGGTTCATGCCATAACGGCTGGGCAGGTATTGATAGATCAGCGTCTGCGATTGCCCGCGTTCCTCGGGCGTCATGCCGCCGTCGCCGGTGGTCGTGCTGGTCCCGGCGATCGTCGCGCCGCGCCCCAGCGCTTCCTTGGCCTGCGCCGACAACGCGCCAAAGCTCATTCCCGCGATCGTGATCGGGGTCTTCAGATGGATCGGCTTTTTGGCATAGCGCGTGCCCAGCCAGACATCGGTGGCGCACTTTTCGCGATAGCCTTCGAGCGGATAGCGCGACACCGAGGCGCCGAGGAACAGCAGATCGTCAAAATGGGGCAGCGACCGCTTGGTGCCGCCGCCACGAATGTCATAGATGCCGGTCGCCGCCGCGCGGCGGATTTCTGCCAGGGTATGCGGATCGAACGTCGCCGAAAAACGCGGCAGCGTCTGAGGAATGTGCGAATTGTCCATTTCAGATCCTCAGTAGGCCGAGGCGTTGTCGACGTGGAAATTATAGAGCCCGCGTGCCGAGCCATAGCGGCGAAATTCTGTCGGGCTGACCCCCTCGACCCCCGCATCGGCGAGCAATTGCGTCAGGATTGCGACGTGTTCGGGTCGCAGGTCCTTTTCGATGCAGTCGGCGCCCAGGCTTTTGACCGCACCGCGAACGAAAATGCGCGTTTCGTACAGGCTGTCGCCCAGCGCTTCGCCGGCATCGCCCAGCACCACCAGATTGCCCGCCTGCGCCATGAATGCCGACATCGGGCCGATCGAGCCCTTGACGACGATATCGACGCCTTTCATCGAAATGCCGCAGCGCGCCGAGGCATTGCCGTCGATCACCAGCAAGCCGCCATGCGCGGTCGCGCCCGCCGCCTGGCTGGCGTCGCCTTTGACATGGACGCGGCCCGACATCATGTTTTCGGCGACGCCGACCCCGACATTGCCGTTGACGATGACGGTCGCCTGCTGGTTCATTCCGGCGCAGTAATATCCGGCATGGCCGTCGATTTCGACCGTGACCGGCGCATTGACCCCCGCCGCCAAAGCATGCGCGCCTTCCGGGTTGGCGATATGCCAGTGGGTTTCATTGGTGTTGGCGGGCAGCGCGTGCAGCGCTGCATTGAGGTCGCGCTTTGACGTGACGGCCAGGTCGACAACGGGCATCAGTTGCGCTCCCAGACATAGGCATGGGCGGGCTCGGGCTCGAAAATGCGCGCCGCCTCGATCCCGGGCAGGCCGACCAGCGCGCGGTATTCGGACCCGAATGCGACGTACTGGTCGGTTTCGGCCATCACCGCCGGCTTGCACGAAATCGGGTCGCGCATCACCGCAAAGCCGTTTTCGGTGCCGATCACGAACGTATAGAACCCGTCGAGGTCTTCCAGCCCGGCCTCAAGCGCGGCGGTCAGGCTGTCGCCTTCGCGCAGGCGCCAACTGATATAGCCGGCGGCGACTTCGCTGTCGTTGTCGGTGGCAAAGCGCAGCCCTTCGTGTTCGAGCTGGCGGCGCAGCGAACGGTGGTTCGACAGCGATCCGTTGTGCACCAGGCACTGGTCGCGCCCGGTTGAAAACGGGTGCGCACCGTCGGTGGTCACGGCGGATTCGGTGGCCATGCGGGTGTGGCCGATGCCGTGCGTGCCGGCCATCGCCGGCAGTGCAAAACGGTCGGCGACCTGCCGTGGCAGGCCCACTTCCTTGTACAGTTCGATCCGCTTGCCGGTGCCGGTGACGACCAGATCGGGGCGGTTGAGCGCCAGCCAGCCGCGCACCGTTTCCTCGGCCGAAACGGGGAACGACAGCACCATATGGGTGTCGCGCCGGGTGGCGGTGGCAACCCCGGCCAGTGCGGTTTCGACCTCGTCGAGCCGGGGGCCGCGCACGGTCACTTTCAGATGCCCGGCATCGCCGCCGCCATAGACGGCAAAGCCGGCGCTATCCGGGCCCCGGCTGGTCATCACCACGAGCATATCCGCCAGCAGCCGACCCAGTTCGGGCTCCAAAGCCGGGTCCTTCAGAAACAGGCCGACAATTCCACACATGGTTGCGATTCTCCCGTAGCCGGACTTTGGCCCCAGACCTTGGGGATAGTCCGCCGACCGGGAGAATGTCAATCAACAAGAAACGGAATTTCTCAAGAGGAATATTTTGCGCGATCAGGCCAGTGCGGTCCGCGCTGCTTTGACGGTGTTGGCCAGCAGGCAGGCGATCGTCATCGGTCCGACCCCGCCCGGAACCGGGGTGACCGCGCGGGCATGATCCAGTTCATGCGTCGCGCAATCGCCGACGATCCGCGTCGTGCCGTCCGCGTTATTCACGCGGTTGATGCCGACATCGATCACGACTGCGCCCGGCTTGACCCAGTAGCCGCGCACCAGATGCGGCACGCCCGCCGCCGCGACGATGATATCCGCCTTGCGCGCGATATCGGCCAGGTCGCGCGTTTCGATATGCGTGACGGTCACGGTCGCTTCGCGTTCCAGCAGCAGCATCGACACCGGTTTGCCGACGATGTTCGACTTGCCGATCACACAGACGTTCAGCCCGCGATAATCGTCGATCACCGTATCGATCAGCATCATGATGCCCAGCGGCGTGCAGGGCACCAGGCCGCCGGTCCCGGTCGAAAGCCGCCCGACGTTGACCGGGTGAAAGCCGTCGACATCCTTGCCCGGTGCAATCCGGTCGAGCACGCGCGCCGCGTCGATGCCGCCCGGCAACGGCAATTGCACGAGGATGCCATGGACACCGGCATCGGCGTTGAGCGCATCGATCAGCGCCAGCAGGTCCGCTTCGGCGGTCGTGTCGGGCAGGCGATGTTCGATCGAGCGAATGCCGACTTTGCGACACTGCCCGACCTTGCGCCCGACATAGACTTCGCTGGCCGGGTCATGGCCAACCAGAATCACCGCGAGTCCCGGCGCCTGCCCGGTTTTGGACACCAGCGCCGCGACATCGTCGGCCGTGCGCGCGAGCACGTCGCGCGCGATCGCACGACCGTCAATCAGCGAGGCCATCAGTCGCGGAACACCACGGTCTTGTTGCCATGCAGCAGGCTTCGGCCGTCGAGATGCAACTGCACCGCACGGGCCAGCACGCGGCGTTCGATGTCGCGGCCTTTGCGCACGAGGTCGTCGGCGCGGTCGGCGTGGGTGATGCGTTCGACGTCCTGTTCGATGATCGGGCCTTCGTCGAGATCGCCGGTGACGTAATGCGCGGTGGCGCCGATCAGCTTGACCCCGCGTTCGTGGGCCTGGTGATAGGGCTTGGCGCCTTTGAAGCCGGGCAGGAACGAATGGTGAATGTTGATGCAGCGGCCCGACAGCCAGGCGGCCATCTCGTCCGACAGGATCTGCATATAGCGGGCCAGCACGACCAGATCGGCCCCGGTTTCGGTGGCGATCGCGCGGATCTGCGCTTCTTGCGCGGCCTTCGTCTCGCGCGTCACCGGCAAGTGGTGGAACGGGATATCGCCCAGATTGATATCGCCCAGCGCCGAACGCGGGTGGTTGCAGACGACGCCGACCACTTCCATCGCGATTTCGCCCATTTTCAGGCGATAGAGCAAGTCAACCAGGCAGTGGTCGAACTTGCTGACCAGAATCAGCACCTTTTGCAGGTGATCGCGCCGACGCATCGTCCAGGTCATCGCGAATGTTTCGGCAATTGCGCCAAGGTCGTTGCGGATCGTCGCTTCATCCGCCGCTTCGCCGGTCGTGAACACCAGCCGCATGAAAAAGCGGTTGGCTTCGATATCGTCGTATTGCGAAGCTTCGGTGATATTGCCGCCGTGCTTGAAAATCGCGGTGGCGACGGCGGCGACGATCCCCGGCACATTGCCGCAGGACAGGGTAAGCAGATATTCGGTCATGGATTGGCCCTCAAGACATTACAACGCCGCGATGGAGGCATCCAGCCATTCGCGGAAGTTGATGGCAAAGCTGCGGAAAACGAAAACCTGAAAGATGTCGGGTGCGGCGTGATGGACGATCACGCCCAGATGCGCGATCGCACTGACCACGACCGCATCCGGTGCGATTGCCGCCAGATCGACCGGCAGGCCTTTCTGCAGCAGCCGCCGCGCATCGGCGCCGGTGATCCGCCACAGCGCATAAGCGCTCGACTGGTCAACCACGCCGGCGACGCTCGCCAGCCTCGCGCCCAGCGCTTCGGCCCAGTCGGGCGCTGCGGCATCGGCATAGGCCAGCCACTGGTTCGGCCCGGTGCCCAACAGCGCGATGTCCCGGCCCCGGCTCGTCACCGGCCCGGAGACCACCGCGAAACCGAGCGCTGCGCCCACCGCATCGGGCGCGATGCCCTGCCGTGGCAGCACGTTGGCAAGGCCGAACCCGGTGCATGCGCTTACCGAAATATCAGCCACGCAACCTCTCCCCAGCCGGATCGACAAACACCGGATCGCACACCAGCGCGCGCACATCGGCACCGCGCACCGGATCGTGCACCACCACCTCTTCGCCATGGCGATCGGCGCCCCGGGCCAGCATCGCCAGCGCAATCGGCTGGCCGAGTGTCGGCGAATAACATGCCGAAGTCACATAACCCTGATCGTTCGCCGCCACCGGTGACGCGCCCGGCCGCAGCAAATGCGCGCCTGCGCGAATCGCCGAGGCGCCATCGACCGGCTTCAGACCCACCAGACGCGGCCGCGCCGGATCGGTCAGCGCCGGCCGCTCGGCCATGATCCGGCCGATATAGTCCTTCTTTTTCGATGCCATGCGCCCCAGGCCCAGGTCGGTGGCGGTGGTCCAGCCGTTCAATTCGTTGCCTGTCGGATGGCCCTTTTCGATGCGCATCACACCCAGCGCCTCGGTGCCGTAAGCCGTCAGGCCGAATGGCGCGCCGACCGCGAACAGATGTTCGACCAGCGCGGCACCGAGCGCCGCCGGCACGCTCAATTCGAACGCCAGTTCGCCCGAAAACGACAGGCGATAGAGCCGCGCGGCGTAACCCCGCCAGCGCAAGGCCAGTGCCCCCATATAGGGCAGCGCGGCGTTCGACACGTCCAGATCGGGCAAGGCAGCGGCCAAGAGGTCGCGCGAACGCGGCCCGGCGATCGCATAGGTCGCCCATTGTTCGGTCACCGAAACCGCCGCCACATCCAGATCGGGCCACAGCACCTGGCGGGCAAAATCGATATGCTGCATCACCGGCGCGGCATTGGCGGTGGTGGTGGTCATGAACCAGCGATCATCGGCGAAGCGCGTCACCGTGCCGTCATCCATCGCAAAGCCATCTTCGCGCAGCATCAGGCCATAGCGCGCCTTGCCCACCGGCAATGCGGAAAAGCCGTTGATATAGAGCCGGTCCAGCAAAGTGCCGACATCGGCGCCGATCAGTTCGATCTTGCCCAGTGTGGACACATCGCACAGGCCGACGCCGTTGCGTGTCGCGTTCACTTCGCGATCGACCGACTGGCGCCAGTGGTTTTCGCCCGCTGCGGGAAACCATTGCGCACGTTTCCATTGCCCGGCCTCGACGAACACGGCGCCGTGCGCGGCGGCCCATGCGTGGCTGGCGGTGTGGCGGGTGGGGCGGAATTGGCGTCCGCGATGGTGACCGCCGAATGCGCCGATCGCCACCGGCACCACCGGCGGCCGCGCGCGGATCGTACCGGTTTCGGCGATCGTGCGCCCGGTTGCGGCGGCAAGCAGGCCATGGCCGCCGACTTGCCCGACGCGGCCCTGGTCGGTCGCCATGCCCAGCGTGGTATAACGCTTGAGATGTTCGACGCTGGTATAGCCTTCGCGCACGGCCAGCGTGACATCGCTGGCGGTGACGTCGTGCTGAAAATCGACAAAGGCCTTGCCCTTGCACGGCCCCAATGCCCAGACCGCGCTGACCGCATGCGGTGCATCGTCAGCTTGCGGCAGCGGGGCTGGCGTCGCCGGCTTGCCCAGCGCCTGCACCACGGCGAGCGCGGCACGGCGCCCCGAAGCCAGCGCACCGCCAAGGCCATACACGCCATCGGCAGCCCCTGCCGCGGACAGCCCGGCAGGTGCTTCGCCCAGCGCATAGGCGGCGATATCCTCGCGCCAGACCGGCCGATGGCCGAGATGGGCGGCAAGCGCGACTTGCGGGTTCCAGCCGCCCGCCACCGCCAGCAGATCGGCCGCAAAGCTGTGGCTGCGCCCGGCGCTGTCGATCGCATGGACGCGCGACAACGGGCTGCCTTTGGCCTCGATCCCTTGTCCACCGGCCAGCACGGTCACCCCGGCGGCGCGGACCGGCGCGGCGAGCGCCTCTGAAACGGCACCGCGCGTGTCGATGACCGCCAGCAGCTTTATGCCCGCCGCGATCAGATCGGCCGCCGTCTGCCAGCCGCTGTCGCCCGAGGTCAGCACCACCGCGCGCCGCCCCGGCGCAACGCCATAGCGGTTGCAATAGGTCGAAACCGCCGAGGCGAGCATCACGCCGGGCCGGTCATTGCCATCGAACACGATCGGACGCTCGGTGGCGCCGGTGGTCAGAATGGTCTGGCCGGCGACGATTTTCCACAACCGTTGACGAGGTTGCCCGGGCAGGGGGATCGCCAGATGGTCGGCGACTTGTTCGATCGCGCCGTGTTCGCCGTCATCGAAGCGGCCGAACACGGTCGTCCGCGTCAGCAGGCGCGCATTGGGCAACGCGGACAGTTCGGCGACGGCGGCGGCGGCCCATTGCGCGCCGCTCTGGCCGCCCAGCGTGGCGCGTTCGGACAACAATTGCCCGCCCGCAACCGGACTTTCGTCGGCCAGCACCACCGACAGCCCGGCCCGCGCGGCATCGAGCGCCGCGACCAGCCCGGCCGGACCCGCACCCACCACCAGCAAATCGCAAAACGCGTGATCGTGTTCGTAATGGTCGGGATCTTCCTGTCCCGACAGCGCGCCAAGCCCGGCCGCGCGACGGATGACCGGTTCGTACAGCTTTTCCCAGGCCTTGGCCGGCCACATGAACGTCTTGTAGTAGAACCCGGCGACGAACAGCGGGGCGAACACCTGGTTTACCGCCATCAGGTCCAGGCTCAGGCTGGGCCAGCGGTTCTGGCTAGTCGCCACCAGTCCGTCATGGAGTTCGATCATGGTGGCGCGGGTGTTGGGTTCGGCGCGGGCGCCTTCGCGCAAAGTGACCAGCGCATTGGGTTCTTCGCTGCCCGCAGTCAGCACCCCGCGCGGACGGTGGTATTTGAAACTGCGGCCGAACAGCCGCACGCCGTTGGCCAGCAGCGCCGAGGCGAGCGTGTCGCCGGGATGCCCGGCATAAGTCTTGCCGTCAAAGCGGAACGACAGCGTACACAGCCGGTCGATCAGGCCGCCGCTGGCAAGGCGATAGGGTTGCGTCGTCATGCCGCAGGCCCTTTGGCGAACTGCGCGCCCGCGATCGCGTGGGTCACGGTGTTGCGTCGCACGCGCAGCCAGTTGCGGCAGCCCTGGGCGTGATACCACAGCTCTTCAAACGCGCCCGCCGGGTTGTCGCGGATATAGAGATAGTCGAACATCGCGTCGGCCTGATCCCCGGCCGGTCGCGTGGCGGCCGCATCGCCGCGATAGACGAATTCGCGGGAATCGCGGCTGCCGCAATGGGGGCATGGGATGCGCATGGGTGCCGCTCCTCAGTGCAAGTTCGGTTGGGCGCCGGCGCCCTTTTCATCGATCACATGGCCGGTGCGGAACCGGTCGAGCCGATAGGCGGTCGCGGTCTCGTGCGCGGTATCGGTGGCCAGCAGATGGGCAAAGCACCAGCCTGACGCAGGCGTCGCCTTGAACCCGCCATAGCACCAGCCGGCATTCAGATAGAGCCCGGCGATCGGCGTATGATCGATGATCGGTGAACCATCCATGCTCATGTCCATGATGCCGCCCCAACTGCGCAGCATGCGCACCCGGCCGATCATCGGCATGATTGCCATGCCGCCTTCGCAGACATCCTCTACCACCGGCAGATTGCCGCGCTGGGCATAGGAATTGTAGCCGTCGATATCCCCGCCGAACACCAGCCCGCCCTTGTCCGACTGGCTGACATAGAAATGGCCGGCGCCAAACGTGATCACGCCGGGGATCAGCGGTTTCAGCCCTTCGGACACGAACGCCTGCAACACATGGCTTTCGATCGGCAGGCGCAGCCCGGCCCTGGCCGCAACCACGCCGGTCATCCCGGCCACCGACAGCCCGACTTTGTCCGCGCGGATCGTGCCACGGCTGGTTTCAACACCGGTCACCGCGCCGCTGGTGTCGCGCAGGAAACCGGTCACTTCGCAATTCTGGATGATATCGACGCCCAGGTCCGACGCGCCGCGCGCATAGCCCCAGTTGACCGCGTCGTGCCGCGCGGTGCCGCCGCGCGCCTGCAACAGCCCGCCCTGAATCGGAAAGCGCGCATTGGCGAAATCGAGGAACGGCGCCATTTTTCGCACGGCGTCGGCGTCGAGCAGTTCGGCATCGACCCCGTGCATGCGCATGGCGTTGCCGCGCCGGGCATAGGCATCGCGCTGCGGATCGGAATGATAGAGATTGAGCACACCGCGCTGGCTGACCATCGCGTTGTAGTTGAGTTCCTGTTCCAGCCCTTCCCACAGTTTCATCGACCATTCGTAGAACGGTTCATTGCCTGGCAGGCCATAGTTGGACCGGATGATCGTGGTGTTGCGCCCGGCATTGCCGCCGCCGATCCAGCCGCGTTCGACCACCGCGACATTGGTGATGCCATGCACTTTGGCCAGGTAATAGGCCGCTGCCAGCCCGTGCCCGCCGCCGCCGACGATCACGATGTCATAGCCGTCGCGCGGCACCGCGTCGCGCCACGCCGGGGTCCAGCCGCGATGCCGGCCGAGCGCCTGACGCGCCAGTTGCATGATCGAATATCGCATGGATGCCTTTCGCGCAGGCGAAGATATATTCTCGGTGCGAAACTAAGCGGCTTGCACAGCCAATGCTTGTCCATTTATGATATTGTCATGTCCCAAAAAGACATAGCCATCGATTCCCCGCCGCCCGCGCGTTTGGGCCTGTTGCTGATCCCCGGCTTTGCCCTGATGGGCTATGCCGCGCTGGTCGAGGCGTTTCGCGCCGCCAACACGCTGTCGGGGCGGGTCTTGTACGAATGGTTGCACGTCTCGCCCGATGGCGCGGCGGTAGAGGCGACCAATGGCGCACGCATTCTGGCCGACGCACAAGTCGGACAACGGCTGGATTGCGTCAGGTTGTTCGTGTTTGCCGGCGGCGATCCGCGCCAGTTTCACGATCCCGCGACGTATGGCTGGCTGCGGCAATTGGCGCGCGGCGGTTGCGCCATCGCCGGGGTTTCGGGCGGACCGTTCGTGATGGCCCGCGCCGGCCTGCTGACCGGGCGGCGCGCGACGATCCATTGGGAACACCGTGCGCTGTTTGCGCAGGATTTTCCCGATGTCGCGCTCGAAAGCGGGCTGTATGTCATCGATGGGCCGGTGATCACGTGTGCCGGGGGCACCGCCGGGCTCGATCTGGCGCTGGCGCTGATTGCGCGCGACCATGGCGACGATCTGGCCCGGCGGGTGGGCGAATGGTTCATCCGCACCGCCCCGCGCGATGCCGCCGGGCCGCAACGGCTGAGTCCGGCCGAACGCCACGGCACCACCAACCATATCGTGTTGCAGGCGCTCGGTATGATCGAGGCGAGCCTCGACCGGCCGATCCCGCGCGAGGCGATTGCCGCCGCCTGCGGCCGCTCGCTGCGCCAGATCGAGCGCCTGTTTCACGACCATCTTGGCCACAGCATGACCGAGGCCGCGCTCGGCATCCGGCTCGACAGTGCCGCACATCGCCTGCGCACGACCGATGCGGGGATTACCACGATCGCACTCGATTGCGGTTTTGTCAGCGCGGCGCACTTTTCGCGTCGATTCCGTCAGCGGTTTGGCCAGCCGCCTTCGGCATTGCGCAGGATTTAGACCGCAATCATTTCGAGATGTGGATCGAATTGAGCAGGTGGGGGACCGAGATACCGAACGCTTTCAACAGCCAGATGACGACGACGATGGTGATGACCAGGTTCAGGATCGCCTTGATTTTGCCATCCATCGGAATCAGCGCGTTGATAAGCCACAGGAGGACCCCGACGACGGCCAGCGTAATAATGATGTTAAGCAGGTTCATGCAGGTCAGGCTCCGGTTAATGCTATCGACGGCGGATCCGATCCTACATCCGGCCGGTCAGCAACAGGATGACGACGATGATAAGGATTACCCCGATCACGCTGATGCCGCCAGTGCCATAACCATAGCCAAAGCCGCCGAATCGACCGCTGAACCCGCCAAGCAGCGCGATGACGAGAACAATCGTCAGGATAAGTCCAAGTGACATGTCGGTTCCCCAGCAGCAGACGCGCCAGATCGCGCGGATTTGGCAATCAAACGGTCATTGTCGACCATAGATTGTGACAAACGGAACAACAGGCTCGGAAAATACCCACGCGCCGCGACTGCGGCGGCCAAGATCCGGTGCGCGGTCAGAACCTGGTGGGGCGAAGTTCGCGCAGTTTGACCTCGTCATGCTGAACTTGATTCAGCATCCGTCACGCCACAGGAACGGCGGATTTTGGGGAAAAATGGACCCCGAATCATGTCCGGGGTGACGGCCTGATCATGGTAAGCATTTCAGATTCAGGGCACTTGGGCTTCAGCAACGAGAGCGGCGCGGATTGCCTGCAATTGTGTCAGGCGTTCGGCATCGGCCGCGGGATACTGCGGGTCCAGCCCTTCCAGCGCGTCGACGACGATCTGCGAGACGATCAGCCTGGCGTTGTCCTTGTCGTCGGCCGGGACGATGTACCATGGCGCATCGTCGCTGCTCGTGGCGGCGATGCATTCCGCATAGGCCTTCATATAGTGCTTCCAGTACGCGCGTTCGGCGATGTCGGCGGGGCTGATCTTCCAGTTCTTGTCGGGGTTGTCGATCCGGGCGATGAACCGTTTGCGCTGTTCATCCTTCGACAGATGCAGGAAAATCTTGACCACGCGCGTGCCATTGTTGTGGAGGTGGCGTTCCAGATCGTTGATCGAACGGTATCGCTCTTTCCACAGCTTGCCGGTGTGATGGGCGGCATCGGGCACGCCCTCGGCCTGCAGCATGTCGCGATGCACGCGCACGATCAGCACGTCCTCGTAATACGAGCGATTGAAAATGCCGATCTGTCCGCGTTCGGGCAATTCGCGCGAGGTCCGCCACAGGAAATCGTGTTCGAGTTCGATGGCGCTCGGTTGTTTGAAGCTGCTCACCCGGCACCCCTGCGGGTTGACCCCCGACATCACGTGGCCGATCGCGCCGTCCTTTCCGGCCGCGTCCATCGCCTGAAAGATCACCAGCACGGCATGGCTGTTGGCGGCGTAATGCACTTTTTGCAGCGCACTCAGCGACGCCACATGCGCGGCCAGGATCGTCTCGTATTCGGCCTTTGATGCGAACAAAGGATCAATCCTGGTCGGCCATTTCTTCAGGTTGACGTCGCTGTCCGGCGACACGCGAAAGTCCTTGAGGTGAATTTTCATCGGCTCGCCTTCATCGATGCCCGCGTGGAGGGGGTTGTCACCCTGTCATCGGCGCGGTGGACCACGCCACGGCAGCCTCGGAATCTACGCAGGGGCCTTGGCCCCTGGATTGAATATTTCGCGTATTTGCCAAACGCAAACGACTTTGCGGTTCCGGGCCCCTGTCCAGCCCGGATTTGGGTAGATTCCGAAGCTGCAATCGCCGGACGCCGAGCCGTAATATCGCTGAGGATAGAAACCGGGATCAATCAGGATCGCCGGTCCGGCGACAGGAGCCGCCCATGCTGACACCCTGGCTGACCACTGTTTCGATCGCCCGCTTCGTATCCACGGTGCTGTCCTAGCATGGCGCCGGGCATCGAGAGCGAGCGCGGTGGGGCCATGGCGGTCGACGACACGCCCGGCGTGCGGCGTCGGGACTTCATCAACGTCGCAGCGGTCGGCTTTGCCGGTGTCGGGGCCGTCGCGGTCACGATACCCCTGATTGAAACGATGAGCCCCTCGGCCGATGTGCTGGCGGTTTCGAACACCGAGGTCGACATTTCCGGGATTGCCGTGGGCAGCGCGGTTGTCGCGCTGTTCCAGAACCAGCCGCTGTTTGTCCGCCATCTGTCGGCAACCGAAATTGCCGAGGCCAATGCCGTGCCGCTGTCCATCCTGCGCGACCCGCAGACGCTGCAACAACGCACTTTGCCCGGCAAGTCGGAATGGCTGGTCACGATGGGGGTCTGCACGCATCTCGGCTGCGTCCCGCTGGGTGCGCGTCCGGGTGAAAACCGCGGCGAATTCGGCGGCTATTTCTGCCCCTGCCACGGGTCGGTCTATGATACCGCCGCCCGCATTCGCAAAGGCCCCGCGCCAAAGAACCTGTTCGTCCCCGACTATGCGTTTACGTCGCCGACGACGATCCTCGTCGGAAAGAAAACCTGAACGGTGGCACCCGTCCCGGAGGCAGGCAAGCCAGGTCATCCCGGCCAACCCAATCTGGGCCAGATCGTATCGGTACGCGGCAGCGTCGTCGCCGCACGGTTCGACGACCATCTGCCGCCGGTCTATTCGCTGCTGGTCACCGGACCGGACAAGTCGATCTTTATCGAGGTAATGGCGCAGCAGGATGACCGTCATGTGCGCGGGATCGCGCTGACTCCCACCCAGGGGCTGGCGCGCGGCATGATGATCGAGGACACCGGCGGCCCGCTCAATGCGCCGGTCGGCATGTCGGTGCTGTCGCGCATGTTCGACGTGTTCGGCAACACCATCGACCATGGACCTGCGGTGACCGATGTCGTGTGGCGCCCGATCCATCGCGATCCGCCGTCGCTGGTGCAACGGTCGGCCAAGTCGACCGTGTTCGAGACGGGGATCAAAGTCATCGACGTGCTGTTGCCGCTGGAGCGCGGCGGCAAGGCGGGCCTGTTCGGCGGGGCAGGGGTCGGCAAGACGGTGCTGCTGACCGAAATGATCCACAACATGATCGGCGATCAAAAGGGCGTCAGCATTTTCTGCGGCATCGGCGAACGATGCCGCGAGGGGGAAGAGCTTTACGAGGCGATGAAGCTGGCCGGCGTGCTGCCGAACATGGTGATGCTGTTCGGGCAGATGAACGAGCCGCCCGGGGCCCGGTTCCGCGTTGGCCTGGCTGCGCTGACGATGTGCGAATATTTTCGCGACGATCAGCACCGCGACGTGCTGCTGTTGGTCGACAACATCTTTCGCTTTATCCAGGCCGGCATGGAAGTGTCCGGCCTGATGGGCCAGATGCCGTCCCGGCTCGGCTATCAGCCGACCATCGGGACCGAACTGTCCGGGTTGGAGGAACGGATCGCCAACACCCACACCGGTGCGATCACCTCGATCCAGGCGGTCTATGTGCCTGCCGACGATTTCACCGATCCGGCGGCTGTGCACACCTTTTCGCATCTGTCGGCATCGATCGTGCTGTCGCGCAAGCGGGCGGGCGAAGGGCTGTTCCCCGCGATCGATCCGTTGCAATCGAGTTCGATGATGGCGACGCCGACCGTCGTCGGCGACCGGCATTATGATCTGGCGCAGGAAATCCGGCGCACGCTGGCGTCCTATGCCGGGCTCAAGGACATCATCGCGATGTTGGGGCTGGAACAGTTGTCGCCGGGGGACCGCAACGTCGTGCAACGCGCGCGCCGGCTGGAACGGTTTTTGACCCAGCCGTTTTCCACCACCGAAGTGTTCACCGGCATTCCTGGAAAAATGGTCAGTCTGGCCGACGCGCTGGATGGCTGCGAACGCATCCTCAACGACGAATTCAAGGACTACCCCGAATCCGCGCTCTATATGATCGGGGCGATCGGCGAGGCCAGGGCGCCGGCAAAACCGGCGACCGGCAAACCCGTTCCCCAGGCCGCAGGGGCGTCGGCATGAATCTCAAAGTGCTCTTGCCGTTCCGGATTTTCACCGAACAGACCGGGGTGTCGCGCATCGTGGTCGAAACGCGGCACGGTTCGTACGGGTTCCTGCCGCACCGGCGCGATTGTGTGGCGGCACTGGCCCCCGGCATTCTGACATATGCTTCGCACTCGGCGGGCGAAGTGTTTGTCGCCGTGGACGAAGGCGTGGTCGTCAAATTGGGCGAGGATGTCCTGGTGTCGGTGCGCCGGGCGCATGGCGGCGCCGGCCTTGCCCGGTTGCGCGATGCGGTAAAGCAGGACTTCCTCACGCTCGATGACCGCGAACAGAACACCCGGGCGGTGCTGGCAAAGCTGGATGGCGCATTGATCGAACAGATGGTGGCCTTTCAGCATGACCGATAACCTGCGGGACAAGCGGTTGAAAGCGGATGCCGCGCTCGGTGCCGCGCTTGGCCGCAAAGTGGCGCGCAAGATCCGCGCGAGGGCCGACGACGGGCACGGCGTCTGGCTGGGCCTTGGCATGATGGGGCTGATCGGCTGGTCGATCGTGGTGCCGACGCTGCTCGGGGCCGGGCTCGGGATATGGCTCGACGGCCATTATCCCGGACGGCACCCCTGGACGCTGGCCTTGCTGATGGCGGGGCTGACGCTTGGCTGTTTCAACGCATGGCGCTGGGTGGCCCGGCAGGACAGGGCGATGGCGGATGAGGCGATGGCGGAAGCGGCCATGGCCGGTGACCGGGATGGGGCGGCATGAACCAGATCGCCGTCCTTGCCATGGCACTGGCTGCCGGCCTGTTGCTGGGCGCCTTTTTCTTTGGCGGATTGTGGTGGACCGTCACCCGTGGCCTGGCATCGCCGCAGCCGGCAATGTGGTTCTTTGTCAGCATGATACTGCGGATGGGCGTGCTGCTGGCCGGTTTCATCCGGGTCGGCGGTGACGATTGGCGGCGCTGGCTGGCCTGTCTGTTGGGCGCGGTGCTGGCGCGCGTGGTTGTCAAACGCTTGACCTGTCCGGCGATCGTACCGCCCGGCATACCGGGGGCCCGTCATGCGGCTTAGTTCCGATCAGTGGATCCTGTGGAGCCACGGATTTATCAAGCTCAACGGCACGATCGTGTTCACCTGGGCGCTGATGTTCGTGCTCGTGGCCGGGTCAAGGCTGATAACCCGCAAGCTTGCCACCGGCCTCAGCCGGTCGCGCTGGCAGAATCTGCTGGAAATCGTTGTCACCGGCCTTGTCGGGCAAATCGCTGAAGTCGGGCTGTGCCCGCCCCGAAAATACCTCGGCTTTCTGGGCACGCTGTTCCTGTTCCTGACCCTGGCCTGCGTCTGCACCATCTTCCCCGGTTACGAGCCGCCGACCGGATCGCTGTCGACCACCACGGCGCTGGCGCTGGCGGTGTTTGTGGTGGTGCCGTATTTCGGCATAAAGGACCAAGGGGTAGGCGCCTATCTCAAATCGTTCTTCGAACCGACTTTCATCATGCTGCCGTTCAACATCATCGGCGAACTGTCGCGCACGCTGGCGCTGGCGGTGCGCCTGTTCGGCAACATGATGAGCGGGGCGATGATCATTGCCATTCTGCTGACGATCACGCCGTTCATCTTTCCGATTGCGATGAGCGCGCTGGGTCTGCTGACCGGCATGGTCCAGGCCTATACCTTCACCATCCTGGCCACCGTCTACATCGCCGCTGCGACGCGCGGCGATGATGCCAATGCCAATGCCCAGGTTCACTGACGTGACCGCAGCCCACCCGCTCCGCCTCATATGCGCCAGGTTATGCCTCTTTAGGGTCTTTCCGACTTAGATTGAGGCACCGTGACGGAGCCGATTTTGGCCCAGTGCAAGGAGAGAGGGCGCAGGAATATGTCAATCTTTAGCTGCGCTGGCCTTCGGCTCAAGACCGATCGACGCCGCAATGGGCCAAAATCGGCCCGCCCCGAAGGGGTTGCCCTGAGAAGCCCCGCGGCAGTGTCGCAGCGCTTGCACGGGCAACCAGCGGGGTCCCCAAAAAGTATTACTTTTTGGGGTGCACCAGCCCGCGCTGCGCACTGCTCCTCCCCGCAGGGCTTCTCAGGGCAATCACGGTCCCTCAATCTAAGTTGGAAAGACCCTAGCACCATGAACCACGCCACCCACAGGAGATTTCCATGGACAGCATGACGCTGATTGCCATTGCTTCCATCGTCACCGCCGGCCTGACCATTGCACTGGGCAGCATCGGTCCGGGGCTGGGCGAGGGGCGCGCGGTTGCCACGGCGCTGACGTCGCTGGCGCAGCAACCCGATGCGGCATCGACCATCACCCGCACGCTGTTTGTCGGGCTGGCCATGATCGAATCGATCGCGATCTATTGCTTCGTGATTTCGATGATTGTCATTTTTGCCAATCCGTTCTGGAATTACGTCATCGCCCATGCGGCCGGAAAGTAGTCGATGCTGATCGACTGGTTCACCGTCGGGGCACAGGCGCTCAACTTCATCATCCTGGTGTGGTTGTTGAAACGCTTTCTCTACAAGCCGGTGCTGGCCGCCGTGGACGCGCGCGAGACGAAAATCGCCGCCGAACTGGCCGATGCCGATGCCAAACGGGCCGACGCGCAGAAAGAGCGTGACAGTTTCGCGCAAAAGAACGCCGCGTTCGACCAACACCACGCCGCGCTGATGAAAAAGGCGACCGGGGACGCTGACGCCGAACGGGCGCGGCTGCTTGGTGACGCGGGCAAGGCGGCCGATGACCTGGCCGCCAGGCGGCGCGATGCGCTGCAACGCGAGAGTGCAACTCTGAACAAGGCGATCCGTCGCCTGACCCAGCAAGAGGTTTTTGCCATTTCGCGCAAGACCCTGGCCGATCTTGCCGGTATCAGTCTCGACCAGGCCATGGTCGCGCAATTCGTCAGCCGTCTGGACGCGATGGATCCCGCCGCCAAGGCTGATCTGGTCGAGGCGATCAAGGCCGCCACCGGTCCGCTGGTCGTCCGCAGTGCCTTTGACCTGCCCGACGCGCAACAGGCCAGTGTCAGACAGGCGCTGCATGATACCTTTGCCGCCGACGGACCGGTGCAGTTCGAAACCGCGCCCGATCTCGTTGGCGGGATCGAATTGACTGCCGGCGGGCAGAAAATTGCCTGGAGCATCGCCGATTATCTCGATGCGATGGAGCATGATGTTGCTGCGCTGGTAGAGGCTCAGGACGCCAGGGGCCCCGAGGCGCCGGTGAAGGACAGGCCCAAATCCGCAGCCACGCACAAGGCGGCGCCTGCATGACCGAAACGCTCGGCGATGTCGTTGACCGCACCTTTGCCGCCATCGACGCGGGCCGCAAGGCCTTTGCCCAGCACCTGACCGTGCGCGAGGTTGGTGCAATTACCAGCCTCGCCGTCGGCATTGCCAAAGTTTCCGGCCTGCCCGGCGTGGGGTACGAGGAACTGGTGCAATTTCCCGGCGGTACGCTGGGCATGGCGTTCAATGTCGACGAGGATGAAATCGGCGTCGTGCTGCTGGGCGATTTTGCGCATCTGAACGCCGGCGACGAAGTGACCCGCACCGGCCGGGTGATGGACATCATCGTCGGCGAAGGTTTGCTTGGCCGGGTGATCGATCCGCTGGGCCGGCCGCTCGACGGCAAAGGCCCGGTCGCCGCACAGCATCGGAGGCCGATCGAACGATCGGCGCCGGCCATCATGGACCGTGCGCCGGTTACCGTCCCGTTGCAGACCGGGTTGAAAGTCATTGATGCGCTGATCCCGGTCGGGCGCGGCCAGCGTGAGTTGATTCTCGGCGACCGCCAGACCGGCAAGACCTCGATCGCGATCGACACCATTCTCAACCAGCGCGACCAGAATGTGGTGTGCGTCTATTGCTCGATCGGGCAGCGCGCTTCGGCCGTGGCCAAATCCGTGGCGACGCTGCGCGACAGGGGCGCGATGGATTACACCGTGCTGGTGGTGGCCGAGGGCAACGACCCGCCCGGCCTGACGTACAGCGCGCCTTATGCCGCGACCACCGTGGCGGAATATTTCATGGAAAAAGGCCGCGATGTGCTGATCGTCTATGACGATCTGACCCGCCATGCCGAGGCCTATCGCGAACTGTCGCTGTTGTTGCGCCGTCCACCCGGCCGCGAAGCGTTTCCCGGCGATATCTTCTACATCCATTCGCGCCTGCTCGAACGCGCGACGCATCTGAGCAAGGAATTCGGCGGCGGATCGCTGACCGCGCTGCCGGTGATCGAAACCGAGGCGGAGAATATTTCCGCGTATATTCCGACCAACCTGATTTCGATCACCGACGGGCAGATCTATCTGTCGCCATCGCTGTTCCAACTGGGCGTGCTGCCGGCGGTCGATGTCGGGGCCTCGGTTTCGCGCGTCGGCGGCAAGGCGCAGCACGCGGTCTATCGCGCCGTGGCCGGCGATCTGAAACTGGCCTATGCGCAATTTGTCGAACTGGAAACGTTCGCCCGGTTCGGTGCCCGGCTGGACGAGGACACACGCAAGGTCATCGATCACGGGCAGCGCATACGCGCCTGCCTGAAACAGCAGGAACGCGCGCCGGTGGCGGTTCCGGCGCAAATCGCCATTCTGCTGGCCTTGTCGGAAAAACTGTTCGCCCCGGTGGCGCTGGACCAGATGGCAAAGGCGCAATATGCGGTCGAACTGGCTGCGGCGAATATCCCGCCGGATATCTGCGCCCGCTTTGCCACGGCCGACAAGCTGGGCGATGCCGATCGCACCGTGATCGTCGATATTGCCCGCCAGGCGCTCGCCCCGTTCGAGCCGAAACCCGACCCCAAAGCCGCCAGATGAGCGAAACGCCGGAGACGCTGCGGCGCAAGATCGGCAGTGCCGGCGACCTGCAATCGGTCGTCCGATCGATGAAGGCGCTGGCCGCTGCCAGCGTCGGCCAATACGAAGATTCGGTGCACGCGCTGGGCGATTATACCCGCACAGTCGAACTGGGGTTGAGCGCCTGCTTTCGGCTGCAACCTTCCGCCGCAGAACCGATCCGGTCTGACAAGCCCCCCGCCGTCAGCGCGATCGTGTTCGGGTCCGATCAGGGACTGGTCGGGCAATTCAACGACATCATCGCCGATTATGCGATCAAGGCGCTGACAGCGGAGCCGGGCAAAGCCCAGGTCTGGGCCGTCGGAGAGCGCGTTCACGCGCGCCTGACCGATGCGGGTGTACCGCCGATCGGGCTGTTTGCGCTGCCCAATTCGGTCGAAGCCATCGCGCCGCTGGTCGGCCAACTGCAAATCGAAAGCGAACAGCAACGTGCCGCCAGCGGGGCGACCACGCTGTGGCTGTTTCACAACCGTCCGCTGCCCGGCGCGCAGTACCAGCCGGTCGGGCAACGGCTGTTGCCGCTCGATGCGCAATGGCAACGCGATCTGGCCAAAATGCCCTGGCCGACCGACAATCTGCCGCAAGTGATCGGCACCGGGACCACATTGCGCGCGCTGGTGCGCGAATACCTGTTCATCTCGCTGTTCCGCGCCTGCGCCGAATCGCTGGCAAGCGAGAATGCCAGCCGTCTCGCCGCGATGCAGCGGGCCGAAAAGAACATCAACGACTTGTTGACGTCGCTGCACAGCGAATTCAACCAGTTGCGCCAGACCGGCATCGATGAAGAGCTGGAGGATGTGATTTCGGGATTTGAGGCATTGGGCGGCGTGAATTAGCCTTGGTTGCGCCCGGCAGTCAGATGAGACGCCCAACCGCCTGCAAAAACGGCATGATCGACACCGGTTTGGCCAGATACCCCTCGGCACCCGCTTCGCGGATACGTTCCTCGTCGCCTTTGCCGGCATAGGCGGTGACCGCCAGGACCGGGATGGTGCTCAACGCTTCGTCGGCTTTCAGCGCCTCGATCAGTTCCAGCCCGGAAATCCGGGGCAGTTGAATGTCCATGATGACCAGGTCGGGGGCAAAGGCGCGGGCGCGCTCGATCACCGCAAAGCCGTCGGCCAGCGGTTCGACTTCAAACCCCTTGGCCTTGAGCAGATCGCTGAACAGTTTGCGATTGAGGTCGTTGTCCTCGACAACGAGAATTCTTTTTGCCACGCAGCGACCTTGTTCCTGTAGGAGCATCATTCCGATCTATTCCCCGGAAAGGGCGCTGGCAATCATTCGCGAACCATCAAAGGCCGATGACCCCATGGCGCTGGCGCTGGGTGCGCTGGTGTTCGTGCTGGGGGATGAGGCGCGTACCGACCGGTTTCTGGCCCTGACCGGCCTGACCCCCGATGCCTTGCGGGCCGGGGTGGGGGACCCGGTGATCATGGGCGAAGTGCTTGAATTTCTCGCCAATCACGAAGCGGACCTTGTTGCGGCGGCGACGGCGCTCGATATTGCACCCGAGACATTGGCCGCTGCCTGGGAGAGATTGCGATGAACCGCCCGCTGGTGATCAGCGATTGCGACGAAGTGCTGTTGCACATGGTGGCGCCGTTTGGCGGCTGGCTGGCGGAATGCCACGGCATCAATTTCGTCATGACCGACAACGATTTCGGCAAGGCCATGCGCTATGCCGATGACGGCCGCCAAGTCGAAGGACCCGAAATCTGGCGCCTGCTCGGGCTGTTTTTCGATAGCGAAATGCATCGCCAGCACCCGGTGGTCGGCGCGGTCGAGGGGATCAACGCGATCTCGGCGCATGCCGATGTGGTGATCCTGACCAACCTGAACGATGAACGGCACGCATCACGGGCGCGACAGTTGGCCGATCACGGCATCAATGCCCGCGTGTTCACCAACCAGGGGCCAAAGGGGCCGGCGCTGCGAGCGATTCTCGATGAATATCGCCCCAGCCGCGCGGTGTTCATCGACGACTTGCCACAGCACCACGCTTCCGTCGGCCAGATCACCCCGGAGGTGATGCGCCTGCACTTGTGCGGCGAACCGCTGATCGCCCCCCATATCACCTGCGCGCACGTCGCCGGCCATGCCCATGCCCGTATTGACGCATGGTCGGATGCGCTGCCGTGGATCATGACACATATCAATGGAGTGAATACATGACCGACACCATCGCTGACAGGCTTGCCGCCGCCGGGCTGACTTTGCCGCAACCGGCCGCGCCGGTGGCCGCCTATGTGCCGACGGTGCTGGTTGGCAGCCAGCTCCACGTTTCGGGTCAGTTGCCGTTTGTCGACGGTTCGCTGGTGATCGGGCGGCTGGGCGAAGACGTAGACATCGCGACGGGGCAGGCCGCCGCGCAGGCGTGCGGCCTGATGCTGCTCGCGCAAGTGAAAGCGGCGCTGGGCTCGCTCGACCGCGTCGAACGCGTTGTGAAACTGGGCGCGTTCATCAGTTCGGCGGCCACCTTTACCGACCAGCCCAAAATCGCCAACGGCGCGTCCGAACTGATGGTCGCCGCGTTTGGCGAGGCGGGGCGTCATGCGCGCAGTGCGGTCGGCGTGCCGGTGCTGCCGTTGGGCGCCGCGGTTGAAATCGATGCTATTTTTGCTGTTCGCGCTGTTTGACCGCTGGTTCGCGCCGTCCCCGCCGGCGGGGCGGTGCGACTGGCTGACCGGGTCCGCTTATGCCCATCGCGGGCGGCATGACCGCGATGGCGGGGCAGTGGAAAACAGCACCAGCGCGTTTGCGGCGGCGATTGCAGCGGGGTTGGGCATCGAATGCGATGTGCAACTCAGCCGCGATGGCCAGGCGATGGTTTATCACGATGAAGACCTGGCGCGGCTGACCGGGCGCGAGGGGTTGCTGGCGGACGAAACCGCCGCCACTTTGTCGCTGCTGCCCCTGACCGGCAGCGGCGACGCGATCCCGACCCTTGCCAGTCTGCTTTCGCAAGTCGCCGGGCAAGTGCCGCTGCTGATCGAGATAAAGATTGCACGCGGCGGCCGGGTCGCGCCGCTGTGCCTGGCAGTGCGTCGCGCGCTCGAAGGGTATTCCGGCCCGGTCGCGGTTATGAGCTTTGATCCGCGCGTATCGGCGTGGTTTCGCCGCTTCGCGCCGCATCGGGTGCGCGGGCTGGTGATGACCGAGGCCAGTTGGCGCACGCTGGGGGCAAAGGCGCGGCGCCATGTCGCGCTGTGGCGCGCGCGGCCCGATTTCCTGGCATATGACATCGACGACATCGGCGGGTCGTTTGCCCAGGGGCAGCGGCGGCGCGGAATTCCGCTGCTGACCTGGACGGTCGACAATCCGTCACGCGCGGCACGCGCGATGACCCGCGCCGATGCGCCGATTGCCGAGGGGCAGGGGCTGGTCACCGTGCTGGCCGAAAGGGCGCGGGCATGAGCCATGTCGCGCGCATCCACACCGGGGTGAGCGCGATCGCGGCGCCCGACTGGGACCGCATGGCCGGCACCGACAATCCCTTTGTCAGCCACGCTTTCCTGTCCGCGCTCGAACAATCGGGCAGCGTCGGCGGGCGCAGCGGCTGGAGCCCGTTGCCGATCGTGATCGAGGACAGCGCCGGCCATCCGCTGGCGGCGCTGCCGGCCTATCTGAAGACGCACAGCCAGGGCGAATATGTGTTCGACCATACCTGGGCCGACGCGTGGCAGCGCGCCGGCGGCGCGTACTATCCAAAGCTGCAGATCAGCGTGCCGTTCACCCCGGCGACCGGCCCGCGCCTGTTGCTGGGCGATCGGCCCGATCTGGCGCCGGTGCTGCTGGCGGCGGCGCAGCAAGTGGCCAAGGAGCACGGCCTGTCATCGGCGCATGCGACCTTTATCGGGCCCGACCAGGTGGCCCTGTTCGAGGCGGCTGGCTGGCTGCTGCGCGCCGATCTGCAGTTTCATTGGGAAAACCGGGGCTATGCCTCGTTTGACGATTTTCTCGGGGTGCTGTCGTCGGCCAAGCGCAAGAATTTGCGCAAGGAACGCGCCAATGCGCAAGCGGGCGTGACGATCGCCGCTCTGACCGGCGATGCGATCCGTCCCGAACATTGGGACGCGTTCTGGGCATTTTATCAGGATACCGGTGCGCGCAAGTGGGGACGGCCCTATCTGACGCGCGCCGCATTCGACCTGATCGGCGAACGCATGGCGGACCGCATCCTGCTGATTTTGGCGTTCATCGACGGCCAGGCGGTCGCCGGCGCGCTGAATTTCATCGGCCGCAATACGATTTATGGCCGGTATTGGGGCTCGATCATCGACAAGCCCTTTCTGCATTTCGAACTGTGCTATTATCAGGCGATCGATGCCGCCATCGCCATGGGCCTGCAACGGGTCGAGGCCGGCGCGCAAGGGCAGCACAAGCTGGCCCGCGGTTATGAGCCGGTGCAGACGATATCGGCGCACCATATCGTCGATCCGTCATTCCGGCGCGCAGTGGCCGACTTTCTGGTGCGAGAGCGGGCCGGTGTCGCGCAGGACCAGCAATGGCTGGGCGAGCGTACGCCTTTCCGCAAGGAAACCGAGTAGTTTCAGGCGACGCGGCGGGCCGCGCCGGCGCGCAGCCATTCGCGGGCGCGGCGTTGGGCTTCGGCGATTTCGCGCGCGGTCATGTCATCGGCGATATCAGCGCGGCATGCTGCGGCGTTGTCATGGCCGCCGACGGCCGCCAGGTTGAACCACTTGTGGGCTTCGACCAGATCGACCGCGATCGTATCGCTGCCGGTGGAAAAGGCCATGCCGAGGTCGAAAAATGCCTCGCTGTCGCCGCCCAGGGCAGCGGCCAGACACTGTGCGACGAACGCGTCGCGGGCTGCCTCGTGGCCGGCACAGTCTGCCGCGGGGCAGGTGTCCTTTCCGCCGATCAGCTTTATCACATGCGGTGCCATTCCCTGTTATCCCCACCTTTGCGCGCTTGCCCTGATGCCGGCGCCACGGGCTCAACGTCGGCGGGTTTGGTCAATATTTGGTTAACTACGGCAAGATTCTGCCGGGTTGCTTTGATGGGCGGTGATTTTTTGCAGGGTGCCTGAAACCGGGTCAGTTAAAAAAGGGCATGTTGTAAGGACTTGTGTGCAAGGGGCGCGCCGCCTATACGCCCGGCAAACCGAGTAGCTGGGCGCCGTGATGGCAAACGGCCCTGGGTCGGAAGGCACGTACGCGGAGGGCCGGATGGCTGGGGTTTTGAGTGACGAAATCGACGTGTTGGCCAAAGCTCGGCGGGCCATGCCGGGTGATTATGTTCCCGCTGAAGACGAACCCTACATGAACGAGCAGCAGCAGGATTATTTCCGCCGCCTGTTGCTCGAATGGAAACGGTCCATTCTGTCGGCGTCGGTGAACACGCTGTCGGCGTTACAGGAAGGGCCGATTCGAGAGCCTGACCTCAACGATCGCGCGTCGAGCGAGACCGACTGGGGCATCGAACTGCGCACCCGCGACCGTCAGCGCAAGCTGATTGCCAAGATCGATTCGGCGATGCGCCGGATCGATGAGGGCGAGTATGGCTTTTGCGAAGTGACGGGCGAACCGATCGGTCTTGGCCGCCTGATCGCGCGGCCGATCGCGACGATGACGGTCGAGGCGCAACAGGCGCACGAACGTCGTGAAAAGGTTTCGCGCGACAATTGAAGACGGGCCGGCGCAAACCGGCCCGGCAACACGCAATCGGTGTCTGGTAGGGACGGTTTTGGCTGATTCCTGCGGGTTGCGCAATTGTGTGCCAAAACGGGGCCGTGCCAAACGGGTATGGTTAACCCCCGCGTTTATTAACACTTCGTTTGCCGCTCGATCGCTACCTCTGCGGGCAAGTTCCGAGGCGATCGCGATGTGCAGGTTTGCATGATCCGCCGGACGGGATGGAGTGGGGCGCTTGCCTCTTTCGCGTCGCGAAGGGTTTGGGCCGAAAGTTGGCAAGAATGAGACGGAACCGGACGGTGGCGGACATTGATCATCGGCAAGTCGGACGAGACAGCCTGTTTCTTATGGCTGATCTGCGCCTGGAGGGGCAAGCGGGCGACCACAGGGTCAAAGTCCGCAACCTGTCCGCGCGCGGCATGATGGCCGAGGGCACGGTGCGGGTTGCATCCGGTGCCGGGGTCGAGGTCAATTTGCGCAGCCTGGGCTGGGTTCCCGGCCGGGTGGCCTGGATTCAGGACAACCGGTTCGGCATTGCCTTTCTGGATGAAGTCGACCCGCGCGAAGTCCGCGCGACGCCGCCGCCCTCAGTGGGCGACCACACGCCGCGTTACCTGAAATCGCCGAACCTGCCGCCTGACCCGAGGTCTTTGCGGAAGCTCTGAAGCGCAAAAATCTCTCAGAAATCTATCGCGATTCCATTGCGTTCCCAATCGCCGAATCGCGTCGGGTCCAGCCCGTCGGGGTCGGCACGCGGTTCGGCCGCGCGTGGTTCGGGCACCGGCGGGTTGGTCCAGTGCGGCGGCGGCGTGAAGGTCGCGGGGCGGGTGGTGGCACGCTTGGTCGTTTCGGTCATGGTCTGTCAGATGGGCCTGAGGGCGCGGTGTTGCAATTGCCAAGTGGTGCAGATGCGACGATAGGGGGCCATGGCACGCCCCCCTTTGCGTTCGACGCCCACCGAATCCACCCGGCCCGCTGAAATTCCCGGCAGCGCCGCGCGCCTTGCCGCGCTGCGCCTGATCGATGCAGTGCTGCGTCGCGGCGAACCGCTCGACCAGGCTGCCCCGCCCTTGTTGCGCCCGGTTCCGCGCGCCGACGACCGCGCGCTGGCGACCGCGATCGCGCAGGAAGTGCTGCGCTGGCTGGTCGATCTCGACGTCCTGATCGACAGCGCGATGCGCCAGCCGCTGCCCGACGATGCCAAGGCGCGCACCGTCTTGCGCCTGATGCTGGTGCAAGTCCTGCGGCTGGGTCTGCCGCCGCATGCGGTGATCGCGACCGGGCTGCCGCTGTTGACCGGCGGGCCGCGTCGTCTGGCGCACGGCGTGTTTTCGGCGATTCTGGGCCGTGGCGAGACCGCTGCGCTGCCCCCGGCGCCCACTTTGCCAGAGGCGGCGGGCATGCGCTGGGGCCTGGCCTGGCCCAACCGGATCGCGGCGATCGCCGCCGGCCTGGCCGAACCGCCGCCGCTCGATCTGATCCTGGCCGATCCCGCTGCCACGACGTCGTGGGCGGACCGGCTGGGCGGGGTCAGCCTGATGCCTGGCCATGTGCGCGTGGCGCGGGGCAGCGCGGTCGAAAGCTTGCCCGGCTTTGACGAAGGCGCGTGGTGGGTGCAGGATCTGGCCGCCGCGATCCCCGCGCGCCTGATCGGCGCACCGCCGCGTCCGGGTGCACGCGCGCTCGATCTGTGCGCCGCGCCGGGTGGCAAGACGCTGCAACTGGCCGCTGCCGGCTGGGCGGTGGCGGCGCTCGACAAGTCACCACGCCGGCTCGAACGGCTGACAAGCAATCTCGTGCGCACCGGGCTGTCGGCAGAGGTGATCGCCGCCGACGCGCTGACGTGGCAGCCCGATGGCAAATTCGATGCAATCCTGGTCGATGCGCCGTGCAGCGCAACCGGCACGGCCCGCCGCCATCCCGACGTGCTGCACCGCTTGCCCGCGATTGCCGAACTGGTCGAACTGCAGGCGGCCTTGCTGGCACGCGTGGCAGATTGGCTCAACCCCGGCGGCATGCTGGTCTATGCCGTGTGTTCGCTCGAAACGGTCGAAGGCGAAGACCATGCGCGCGCCTTCAACGGCAAGGTGGTGCCCGTCACCGCCGACGAATTGCCCCCAGGCATCGCGCCGACATCGGAAGGCTGGCTGCGCACCGACCCCGGCATGTTGTCCGGGGCCGGCGGGCTGGACGGCTTCTTCGCCGCCCGCTGGCGCGCCTAGAGCCGGTAGTTCAGGATGCCCTAGGCTTTGACGCGCGCAGCAAAGCTCTTGCGCAGCTTTGCCAGTTTGGGCGGGATCACTGCCAGGCAATAGGGATTGCGCTGGCCTTCGCCTTCCCAATATTCCTGGTGATAATCCTCGGCGGTATACCAGGTGGCGGGGCCTTCGATCGTAGTGACGATGGGCTTTGGCCAATTGGCCGCCGCGCGTTCAATGGCGGCCCTGGCCTCTGCGCGCTGCGTGTCGTCCAGCGGAAACAGCGCCGACCGGTACTGCGTGCCGACATCGTTGCCCTGTCGGTTGAGCGTGGTCGGGTCGTGGATTGCGAAAAACACGTCGAGCAACGTGCCATAGTCGATCACATCGGGATCGAACGTCACCAGAATGCCTTCGGCATGGCCGGTGGTGCCAGAACAGACCTGTTTGTAGGTGGGGTTGGGCACCGTGCCGCCGATATAGCCGCTGACGACATCGTCAACGCCGATGACATCGCGCAACACCGCCTCGGTGCACCAGAAGCAGCCGCCGGCAAGAATGGCTTCGGCCATGGGAAATCCCTTTCATATCTGTCGTGGCTGCAAAGATAGGGTCGCGATCCGCCGTTGTCATCGTCTTGCCGTTGAATCCTGCGATGCTTGCACCTAGAATCATGTCCATGACCGAAATCACTGTCGCCGCGCTGCAACTTGAACTCAACGATCCCGATCCCGCCGAAAACATCGGCGCGGTCGCGGCCCTGGTCGAACAGGCCGCCGGGCTCGGCGCGCAGATCATCCTGCCGCCCGAACTGTTTGCCGGGGCCTATTTCTGCCAGCAGGAGGACGAGGCGCGCTTTGCGCTGGCGCATCCGCTGGACGAGGACGCCTCGGTCGCGACAATGCGGCGGCTGGCCAAGGCGCTGGGCGTGGCCATCCCGACCAGCTTTTTCGAACGCGACGGGCAGCATTTTTACAACACCCTGGCGATGATCGATCCCGCCGGAGAGATCATGGGGATTTATCGCAAGAGCCATATCCCCGACGGCCCGGGGTACGAGGAAAAGTACTATTTCCGCCCCGGCAACACCGGCTTCAAAGTGTGGAACGTGTTTGGCGCGACCATCGGCGTCGGCGTGTGCTGGGACCAGTGGTATCCTGAATGCGCGCGGGCGATGGCGCTGATGGGCGCCGAAATGCTGCTGTACCCCACCGCGATCGGATCAGAGCCCTATGACGCCGATCTCGACACCAGCCGCGTCTGGCGCCGCGCGATGCAAGGCCATGCCGCGTCGAACTGCATGCCGGTGATCGCCGCCAACCGCATCGGCGTCGAAGAAAACGAGCAGACCTTTTACGGCCACAGCTTCATCAGCAACGAATGGGGCGATCTGGTGGTGGAATACGGCGCCGATGAGACCGGCGTGCTGGTGGCCACGCTCGACCTGGCGCTCGCCCGCAAGCGTCGCGCCGGCATGGGCTTTTTCCGCGACCGCCGGCCTCAGCTTTATACGCGGCTGACGCAGGATATATGACCCCGGCCTGGCGCTACCTGATCGCGCTGGGCTCAAACATGTCCCATCCTCGCCATGGGCCGCCGCCACGCGTGTTGCGCGCCGCGCTTGTCGCACTGGAAACCTGCGGGCTGGCGGTCCTCGCCGCCGCGCCGATCATCGCCAGCGCGCCGCTGGGCCCCTCGCGCCGCCGCTATGCCAACGGCGCCGCGCTGATCGAAACGGCCTTCGCGCCGCTTGCGCTGCTCGACCGCCTGCAAATGATCGAAACCGCCTTTGGCCGCGACCGCCGCGGCCAACGCTGGCGCGCCCGGACACTGGACCTCGACATCGTGCTGTGGAGCGCCGGCCCCTATCGCGCCCAACGCCTGACCATCCCCCACCCCGAATACCGTACCCGCGCCTTCGTCCTGACCCCCGCCACCCGCATCGCCCCCGATTGGCGCGACCCGAAAACCGGCCTTTGCGTGAAACACCTCCACACCCGCTTGACCCGCCGCGTCCCCGTCCCTAAGGCACCGCAACCGCACGCACATGCGCCGGGCCCATAGCTCAGTCGGTAGAGCAACTGACTTTTAATCAGTAGGTCGCTGGTTCGAATCCAGCTGGGCTCACCATACCTAAGTTATTGATAAAAAACCGAAAAATTTTGAAATTATCCTGGTTTTTCAGGTCAAAATAACAGGTCTAGTCCAGTGCGTCTAACGTTCTGTCTAACATTGCCATTGGGTGGCCCAGCTCCTGTCTAACACCCTCGTGACTTTGGCGACCTCAAAGCCCTTACTTCGGCCGAATCGGGGTTTGCATCTTCAAGCGCTGGATTTCGTAGAGGAGCGCGCTTTCTAAGAATCTGGTCATCGCGCCCGTTTTTAGTTGGCAAAATCTAGCTCTGAAATCCGAAACCAGATCGACAATTGCGCCCTAGGGCGATTTGGATTTGAAAACGCCGAGCCATTGACCATCTGGGCCTTCGGCAAGGCCAACAAGGCGAACCTCGGAATCAACCCAAATTTCTTCCATTTTATTCCGGAGTTCACGCATTTGCGCCGTGACTGCCGGATCATTGAAGATCAAAGGCTGTTCAAATTCGCCGTCTTCTGTCGAAATTTTTACCATTCGAGCTGCCTCTGCGAATTCCGATTGAAGCCGGCCAGAGATTCCGACGCGAAGCCGGCCACCATTCCGGGCTGAAGCCGGCCACCGTTCCGACACAAAGCCGGCCACCCGGCAGGTGCGATTGAGGGTACCCGTGCGGGTCAGCAACTGAGGCAAGAGCTTGGTCCTTTGACGAGGACAGGAGAGCTCGATGCCGGCCAGGAGAATGCTGACCATGCGACAGTTACGGCGCATCATGCGCATGCATCACGAGGGAGCATCGGCACGCGAGATTGCGCGGTCGGTGGGAATGGCGCGCAGCACGGTACAGGACGCGCTGAAGCGGGCGTCAGCGGCGAAGCTGTCGTGGCCAGTGGGCGATGAACTGACCGACGAGGTGCTGGAGGCGCGGCTGTTTGCGCGGATCGGTGGCGGGGTTGGCTCTGGTCTGCGCCAGCGCCCGGAGCCGGACTGGGGGCATCTGGTTCGAGAGCT
>Ga0116227_10003726_pt1 | contig 33684 bp, 34 predicted proteins | sample S1TSphgellanicum_FD_89693 | JGI IMG/M metagenome (GOLD analysis project Ga0116227, IMG submission 89693) | Host-associated microbial communities from peat moss isolated from Minnesota, USA - S1T2_Fb - Sphagnum magellanicum MG | ecosystem: Host-associated > Plants > Peat moss > Unclassified... | reverse complement strand
CTTCATCGGCGCCGAGCATGCCTGAACAAACGGGCGCATCCAGATGCGCGGGGGAGTTTTGCAGGATGTCCTTAATGCCTGATGAGAGGTGACGGATTGTGAAGTTGCCCGAAGCGAAGAAGGGCTTCGTGCTGCTACCCAGGCGCTGGATGATCGAGCGCAGCTTCGGCTGACGAGATGCTGTAGCCTCTCGCGGAACTACGAGCGGCTGCCCGAGGATTTGCGGTGCTCATGCCGCCCGCTGCCGCTCGGGTACTGGCCGCAGCGGTAAGGGCATAACACGCTCTAGATATAAAATTCTAGATATAAAATATCACCGACACTGCCGCGTACACCCAATTCTACAGCGCGACTCATAGCAGACGTAGCGTGACAGATTTCTAGCCCCACAAGAGGAACCACATGGAATATCTTGAAGGTTTGGTCGCCACCATTGGCCACGTAGCTTGGCCGGCCACAGCGGTTGGAATCTCCGCAATAGCGCGCAAAGAATTAAGAAGTTTATTCTCTGCACTTGCAAAGAGAATTGAAGACAAGAATAGCGCGGTATCAATAACAAAAGATGGCGTCGAAATCAAGGCAGTCGTTGAAGCACTGGAAGCACGCCAGACATCAATGCAAGCCGAGCAGGACCAAGTCAAATCCCTTGCACTAAGGCAATTCAAATCCACTCGCTCGCCGAATTCGGCTTCATTAAAACAATCTGAATCGCAGAGCATTGATGGCCATCTTAGGGGAATGGCGGATGCTTATATGAACATCAATATTCCAGACTATTCCGAACGCACGAGAGCAAAGAACATCGCCGCCGAAGAAATGGCTTTCTACATTGTATCAAAAAACATAAGCAAAGACCAGCTGGCAAAGGAGACCCATGAAGGATTACTCATAGGCTTGGCGGAATCAATTATCCTTTCCGCCGATAGTGCTGATGCCGAACGATTACTTTCCGCGGCAGCAGGAGCAAAACGACTTCACGTTCGTTATCGTGTGCTGATTGCAATTACAAAATTACTTGAGCGAAACTTGCTCCCACCAACAAGACTAAACCAAGTCCAGGAACTCCTTAGGGAATACAAAATCGGCGCAGATGCCTCCCTCAAGCGACTAATATCAAATGTCACAGCACTTGTCGGCGAGGTCGCTCGCACCTCAAATATTTAATTCCATAAATCGATCGGCCGCTCAAAAAACAACCTCAGCCACTTAATAAAAATAAATTCAGTGGCAACGCAGAGGCGATAAACCACCTAAAAAAGCACAAATGTCTGGCGATGCCAAACATCAACCCCGCCCTGGCCGCACCAGCTGCGACGCCTCCCGCGCCAACTGCGTAATGCGCCCCCAGTCCCCCGCAGCAATCGCATCAGCCGGCGTCAACCAAGACCCCCCCACGCAAGCCACATTCGGCAGCGCCAAGAACTCCGCCGCATTGCCCGCATGGATACCACCCGTGGGGCAAAACGTGACATCGCCAAACGGCCCGCTCCAGGCCTTGAGCATGGGTGCGCCGCCGGCTTGCAGCGCGGGGAAGAACTTCAGCTCGGTCAGGCCGTCTTCTTGCGCCACCATGATTTCGCTGCCGGTGGCCACGCCGGCCAGCAGGGGCAGGCCCAGGTCGCGGCAGGCCTTGCCTACGGCGCGGGTGTAGCCGGGGCTGACGGCAAAGCGGGCGCCGGCCTTGGCCACGGCCTGCGCGTCGGCGGCGGTGCGCACGGTGCCGGCGCCGGCTACGGCTTCGGGCACTTCGCGGGCGATGGCTTCTATACAGGCCAGGCCTTGCGGCGTACGCAGGGTCACTTCGAGCATGCGGATGCCGCCGGCCACCAGCGCGCGCGCCAGCGGCACGGCATGGGCCACGTCGTGCAGCACGATCACCGGAATCACCGGGGCGTCGCGCATCACGTCGAGCGCGCTCAGTTGCTTGTTCACAGCCATGTGCAGGCTCCTTCTTCCGCCGTCAGGGCGTTGCGGCGCATGCCGGCAAAGAGCTCGCGCCCCATGCCTGCGCCATTGTTGTCGTGTAGTTCCGCTGGCATTTGTGCCAGCGGGCGTGCGTTCCACTCAGCGTCAGCCACCAGCACCTGCAGCGTGCCGGCGTTGGCGTCCAGCCGCACCCGGTCGCCGTTCTGCACCTTGGCCAGCGGGCCGCCGGCCAGCGCCTCGGGCGAGACGTGGATGGCAGCCGGCACATTGCCAGAGGCGCCGCTCATGCGCCCATCGGTCACCAGCGCCACGCGGTAGCCCTTGCCTTGCAGCACCGCCAGCGGCGGCGTGAGCTTGTGCAGTTCGGGCATGCCGTTGGCCTTGGGGCCTTGCCAGCGCACCACGCAGATGACGCCGTTGGCGTCGCCGGCCTGGCACAGGCGCTCCAGGCTGCCGTCCTGGAAGGCCTTCTGCAGGCCTTCCTGCGAGTCGAACACCGCGGCCGGTGCCTCGATCACATGGCGGTCGTCCGGCACGGCCGAGACCTTGATCACGCTGCGCCCCAGGTTGCCCGACAGCAGCTTGAGGCCGCCGACGGGGCTGAACGGCGCCGTGGCCGGGCGCAGCACGCTGTCGTCCTTCGAGGCGCCGGCATCGTGCCAGCGCAGCGCACCGCCCTCCTCCAGCGACGGGATGCGGGTGTATTCGCGGATGCCGCCTTCGCGCACCGTGAGCACGTCTTCGTGCATCAGGCCGGCGTCCAGCAGCTCGCGGATCACATAGCCCGGGCCACCTACGGCCTGGAACTGGTTCACGTCGGCGCTGCCGTTGGGGTAGACGCGTGACAGCAGCGGCACGACTTCAGACAGCGCGGCAAAGTCGTTCCAGTCGATGGTGATGCCGGCCGCGCGCGCCACCGCCACCCAGTGGATCAGATGGTTGGTGGAGCCGCCCGTGGCCAGCAGCGCGACCATGGCGTTGACGATGCAGCGCTCGTCCACCACTTGGCCGATGGGCGCAAAGCGCTTGCCGCGGGTGATGCCCAGCGCGGTGCGCGTGGCCTCGCGCGTGAGCACCTCGCGTGCGGCGTTGCCCGGGTTGACAAAGGCCGTGCCCGGCACGTGCAGGCCCATGGCCTCCAGCAGCATCTGGTTGCTGTTGGCCGTTCCGTAGAAGGTGCAGGTGCCCTGGTCGTGGTAGGCCTTCTGCTCGGCCGCCAGCAGCTCGGGCCGGCCGACCAGGCCCTGGGCCGCCTGCTCGCGCACCTTGGATTTGTCCTTGTTGGACAGGCCGCTGGTCATGGGCCCGGCCGGCACGAACACCGTGGGCAGGTGGCCGAAGTGCAGCGCGCCGATCAGCAGGCCGGGCACGATCTTGTCGCACACGCCCAGCATCAGGGCGGCGTCGAACACGTCGTGCGACAAGGAGATGGCGGTGGACATGGCGATGGTGTCGCGGCTGAACAGGCTCAGCTCCATGCCGGGCGTGCCCTGCGTCACGCCGTCGCACATGGCCGGCACGCCACCCGCCACCTGGGCCGTGGCGCCGCCGCGGCGCGCCTCGTCCTTGACGATGTCCGGGTAGTGCTGGAACGGCGCATGCGCCGACAGCATGTCGTTGTAGGCCGTGACCACGCCCAGGTTGGGCGCGCGCTCGGCAACCACGCGCAGCTTGTCGTTGGCCGGCATGCCGGCAAAGGCGTGGGCGACGTTGGCGCAGCCCATGCGCTCGGCGCCGGGCGTGCGGCCGGCCATGCGTTCGACCAGGGCCAGGTAGGCGCTGCGCCGCTCGTGGCTGCGCTCGCGGATGCGGTCGGTGACGCCGCGTACGGTGGGGTGAAGTGTCATGCGGGGCTCCGGGGAAGGCCAACGGCGCCAGGCGGCCGGGCGGGGCGGGCCCGCCGGCGACCTGCGCCTTGTAATCGATTGATCCTACCCCGGTCGCCCCGCTGGCGAGAGCCTGCGGGTACGAACCGGTTACGAAAAGACCCGGCTGCCGTTCAGTCCGCCTTGATGTCGGCCTTCCTGGCCACTTCCTTCCAGCGGGACACCTCGCCGGCGACGAAGCCGGCGAACTCGGCCGGCTTCATGGCGGCCGGCTCGGCCCCCTCCCGCAGGAAGAACGTGCGCATTTCCTCGGACTGGATCTGGCGGTTGATCTCGGCGTTGAGCCGGTCCACGATGGCTTGCGGTGTATTGGCCGGTGCCAGTACCCCCCACCACAGGTCCACCGCACTGCCTTTGTAGCCGACCTCTTCCAGCGAAGGCAGCTCGGGCGCGACCGGCGACCGGCCTGCAGTGGTGACCGCCAGCGCCCGTACCCGGCCAGCCCGCACCTGCGACAGGATGGACGGCGCGCTGGCCACCAGCATCTGGATCTGGCCGCCCAGCAGGTCATTGGTGGCCGGGCCCATGCCCTTGTAGGGCACGTGCAGGAAGTGGGTGTCCGAGGCGTCCGCAAACAGCTCGGTGGCGAACTGGTTGATGCTGCCGGCGCCAGAGCTGCCGTAGTTCAGCTTGCCGGGCGAGGCCTTGGCAGCGGCGACCAGCTCCTGGATCGTCTTGTACGGCGTGTCCTTGTTGACCGTGACCAGCAGCGGGCCCTTGGCCAGCAGCGCGACCGGCTTGAAGTCCTTCACCGCGTCATAGGACAGGTTGGGCCGGATGGCCGCGCCGGTGGTGAAGGTGGACGACACCACCGCCAGCGTGTAGCCGTCGGCCGGTGCGCGCGCGACCGTGGCGTTGGCAATCACCCCGCCACCCGCGGGCTTGTTGTCGACCACGAACGGCTGGCCCAGCGCATCCTGCAGGCGCTTGCCGATGGCGCGCGCGAACACGTCGTTCGAGCCACCGGCGGCACTGCCCACGACCAGAGTGACCGGACGCGTGGGGTAGGCCGTGGCCTGCGCGAAAGCGGCGCCGCACAAGGCAAGCAAGGCGCCGGCCATGAGCGCGGCGCGCACGCTGCGACGATATGGAATACCGGGAATACGGGGCATGTCTTGTCTCCTCTGTATGAATAGCGGCGCGATAGTACATAGGCGTAGGCGCCCAAAGCACAATGTTTCGGCACTCCAAAGACAAGTTTTTCTTGTGCTCGACCGGCGCTGCATGAACCACACTGGACGGCCCTTTGCCCGAAAACCCGCCATGCCCTTGCTGACATCGGACGCCCGTGGCGTCTACCCGATCGCCCCAACACCGTTTCTGGAGGATGGCCGCATCGATACCGCGTCGATAGACCGCCTGACCGACTTCTACCTGGGCTGCGGCGCTACCGGCATCACCGTGCTGGGCCAGTTGGGCGAGGCGCCCAAGCTGGAGCACGGCGAGAGCCTGGACGTGGCCTCGCGCATGATCGCCCGAGCCGGCGCGCTGCCGGTGATCGTCGGCGTCTCGGCTCCGGGCTTTGCGGCGATGCGCGCCCTGGCCCGCGAGGTGATGGAGCGCGGCGCGGCTGGCGTGATGATTGCGCCGCCCAATAGCCTGCGCACCGACGACCAGATCGTGGGCTACTACCGCCAGGCGGTCGAGGCCATTGGCGCAGACGTGCCCTTCGTGCTGCAGGACTACCCGCTGACCTTCACGGTGCAGATGACGCCCGGCGTGATCCGCCGCATCGTCCAGGAAAACGCCTCTTGCGTGATGCTCAAGCACGAGGATTGGCCGGGCCTGGAGAAGATCTCTACCCTGCGCGGCTTCGAGCGCGACGGCAGCATGCGCCGCACCGCCATCCTGTGCGGCAACAACGGCCTGTTCCTGGACTACGAGATGGAGCGCGGCGCCGACGGGGCCAACACCGGCTATGCATTCCCCGACATGCTGTGCGACGTGGTGCGGCTGTCGGCCGCCGGCCAGCGCGAAGAGGCGCACGACCTGTTCGACGCCCACCTGCCCCTGCTGCGCTACGAGCAACAGCCCGGCGTGGGCCTGACCGTGCGCAAGTACCTGCTGCACCGCCGCGGCCTGCTGGGCTCGCCAGCGCTGCGCCAGCCCGCCGCGCCGCTCACCGCGGCGGCCCGCGCCGAGGTCGAACACCTGCTGGCCCGGCTGGGCCGCCATGACCCGCGTGCCCGCCTGGCACCGCAGTCCTCCTGAGCCTTCTATCCGCCCCCATGAGAAGCAAACTGTTTGTCCCCGGCTCGCGTCCCGAGCTTTTCGCCAAAGCCCTGCAGGGCGAGGCCGATGCCCTGTCCTTCGACCTGGAAGACTCCGTTGTCGAAGCCCGCAAGGCCGAGGCGCGCGACGCGGTTGGCGGCTTCGTCGCTGGTGCCAGCGGCCATGGCAAGACGCTGATCGTGCGGGTCAATGCACTGGACACGCCGCACTTCGCCGCCGACCTGGCGGCCGTGGTGCGCCCGGGCCTGAACCTGCTGAACCTGCCCAAACCCGAGACGCCCGAGCAGGTCATGGAGGCGGCCGAGGCACTGCTGCGCGCCGAACGCGACAACGGCGTCGTCCAACCCGTCGGCCTGTTGCTGAACATCGAAACCCCGCGCGCGCTGCGCAATGCCGCAGCCCTGGCCGGCGCCCACCCGCGCGTGGCGGGCCTGCAGATAGGCCTGGGCGACCTGTTCGAGCCGCTGGGCGTGGACCGCCGCGACGCCGCCGTGGTGCACCAGGTGATGTTTGCGGTGCGCATGGCCGCCGGCGAGGCGGGCGTGTTTGCCTACGACGGCGCGTTTGCCAACATCCGTGACGCCGATGGCTACAGCGCCGAAGCCGCCATGGCGCGCCGGCTGGGCTTTCTGGGCAAGAGCTGCATCCACCCCAGCCAGATCGCACTGGCCAACGCCGCCTTCCGGCCAACCGATGCCGAGATTGCCCATGCGCTCAAGGTGCTGGAGGCCGCTGGCGCGGCCGATGCCGGCGGCGTAGGCGCCTGGGTGGTCGACGGCCGGATGATCGACGCCCCCTTCCTCGCGCGGGCCCGCGCCATCGCCGCCAGCGCACGGCGGCTGGGCCTGATTGGCGCCTGAACCGTTCCCCTGTTTCCCCTGCCTTCCCTGACTGCCGCCATGACCGTTGATGCTTCTTCCTCCCCTCCCGTGCGCACCGGCCCGCGCGGACCCCTGACCGGCGTGCGCGTGCTCGACCTCAGCGCCTATATCGCCGGCCCCTATGGCTGCGCACTGCTGGCCGACCAGGGTGCGGATGTCATCAAGATCGAGCCGCCCGCGGGCGACAACCTGCGCAAGTACCCCTCCACGCTGGAGGCCGAAAGCCGCGCCTTCCTGGGCGTCAACCGCAGCAAGCTGGGGGCCGTGCTCGACCTGAAGCAGCCCGAAGACCTGGCCGTGCTGCACGAGCTGGTGCGCAGCGCCGATGTGCTGGTGCACAACTTTCGCCCCAGCGTGCCCGCGCGCCTGGGCATCGACTACGAGAGCCTCAGCGCCATCAACCCGCGCCTGATCTACTGCGCGGTCACGGGCTACGGCGAACAGGGCCCGCTGTCCGAGAAGGCCGGCTATGACCAGGTGCTGCAGACCATGACCGGCATGTGCACCATGCAGGCGCCGGCCGGCGCGGCGCCGCAGATCCTCTACGGCTCGGTGGTCGACTACTACGCGGCTTCCATGGTGGCCGCCGGCGTGGCCTCGGCCCTGTACGAACGCGAGAAGAGCGGCCGCGGGCAGCAGGTGGGGGTGTCGCTGCTGCGCTCGGCGCTGGCGATGCAGTCGGCGCGCCTGGTGTGGGCCCAGGACGAGCCGCGCGAGGTGGGCCGCGACATGCGCTCTGGCGGCATCACCGGCATCCACCCGACCCAAGAAGGCTGGATCTACATATCGGCCAACACGCCGCACTTCTGGCGCGCACTGTGCGAGAAGACCGGGCTGGACGAACTGCTGGCCACCGACCGCTACGACAGCGTGCGCAAGCGCGCCCAGCACCACCAGGAAATCCTGCCCAAGCTGCACGCCGCGCTGGCCACCCGCAGTGCGCTGGAATGGGAGCGCCTGTTTGGCGAAGAGGTGCCCTGCGCCGCAGCCCGCACGGTGGAGGACATGTTCGACTTCCCGCAGGTGCAGGCCGAGGACATGATCGCCCGCTTCGAGCACCCGGTGCTGGGCAGCTACCGCGGCTTCACCCGCGCCATCGCCTTCCAGCGCACGCCCGGGCCGGAGCCGTTCGCCGCCCCGACGCTGGGCCAGCACGAAATGACCGTCCGCGCTACGGTGCGGGCCTGAACCCTATCGACACAGCCGCAAGCCATGGACAAGATTGATTGCGCCGTCATCGGCGCGGGCGTGGTCGGCCTCTGGCCATCGCTGGCGCTGGACGGCTGCGTGGCCACGCTGGTCGCACAACAAGGCCCCGCCGAATGACCGAAGCTGCCATCCCCCACACCCACGGCACGGCCGCGCCCGCACTGGCTGTGCCGACGCTTGCCTGTGACGCGCACATCCACATATACGACTGGCGCTTCCCCAGCCTGCGCGACCCGCAGCGCGCGCTGGCCCAGGCGACCGCCGCCGACTACCGGCGCTTGCAGGCGCGGCTGGGCACCTCCCGCGCGGTGGTGGTCACGCCCACGGTCTACGGGACCGACAACCGGGTCACGCTCGACGCCATCGCCCAATTGGGCGCGGACCGCACCCGCGGCGTGGCGGTGCTGCACCCCGAAGTGGACGACGCCACATTGCGCGAGCTGGACGCTGGCGGCGTGCGCGGCATCCGCTTCACCCTGTTCGACCCGGCCACCGCGGTCACCCGCTTCGACATGGTCGAGCCGCTGGCGCGCCGCATCGCGCCGCTGGGCTGGCATGTGCAGTTGCACTGGCGCGGCGACCAGATCGTCGAACACGCCGCCCTGCTGGAGCGCCTGCCCTGCCCCATGGTCTTCGACCACATGGCCCGCCTGCCGCATCCCCACGGGCCGGCCCACCCGGCCTTCGAGGTGGTGGCACGGCTGCTCGACAGCGGGCGGGCCTGGGTGAAGATGTCCGGACCCTATCTGGACCCGGCGCCCGCGGGCGAAGCAGACAGCCGCGCGGCCGTGGCGGCGGCGCTGCTGCAGCGCGCACCCGAGCGCCTGGTGTGGGGCAGCGACTGGCCGCACCCGACCGAAAAACAGAGCACGCCCGACGATGCCGCGCTGCTCGATCGCTGGGCCTCCTGGGTGCCGGATGCGGCGGTGCGCCAGCGGGTGCTTGTCGACAACCCGGCGCTGCTCTACGGCTTCTGAGCGCCGGACACCGCAGCCTCCCCATACCGACGCCGCACCGCGCCATGGAACGCCTCCCGCACCGTTTGCATCAGTCGGCTGTCGGCATCCGCCGGCCGGCACACCAGCGCGATGTGGCGCACCGGCGCACCGCGGCCCAGTGGCACCTGCAGCATCGGGTAGGCCCGCAGCAACTCCTCGCGCAGAGCGGGCACCACCGACACGCCAAGCCCGGCCGACACCATGGCGGCAATGGCCTCGGTGCCGGGCAGATCGAAGGCCTCCCGCAGGCGCGGCGCAATCCGCTGCACGTATTGCGCGGCAATCCGCCCGCCCGTGGTGACCGGGTCCATCCGGATCCAGTCGTAGCAGCGCAGCAGCTCGGCCGGCGACGCCGGGCGCGCCGCGGGCGGCGCGATCATCACCAGGGTTTCGCGCAGCAGGGGGAACCAGCTCAGCCGGCTCGACCCGCCGGACTGCGGCCGCACCAGCACCGCAGCGTCGATGCGACCCGCCTTCACATCGTCCAGCAGTACCGAGGAAGGGCCCTTGGAGATTGCGTATTCCAGCGCGGGCGCCCGCTCGCGCAGCTTCTGCATGGCGGCCGGCAGCAGCGCCACCTGGGCCGACTCCACCGTGCCGAGCCGGATGCGCCCGGTGATCGCCACGCCCTGGCGGCTGCGCAGCGCCTCCAGCGTATCGACGGTCTGGGCCAGCGTCCCGGCGATCTCGAGAGCGAACGGCGTTGGCCTTACCTGCCGGGCCGAGCGGTCGAACAGGGGCTGGCCAAAATAGGCTTCGAGCTGCTGCATCTGCAGGCTCACCGCGCTCGCGGTCAGGTTCACGTCCTTGGCGGCGGCCGCAAACGAACCGTGCTGCAGCACGGCCACCAGGGTCTGGAGAAATTGAAGCTTCATGGGCGCGTTTCCGGCGCCATTGTCCCTGCAACCCCTGCGCGTGCACCGCGCACTTTTCACTGCCTATAGGAGAGAGACACTGATGACACAGCTTCCATTGCGCGCTACCCGCCGCCTTCTGCTGGCCGCAGCCGGCGCCGCCCTGCTGCCGCTGGCCGCCCTGGCGCAATCCGCCGCCTTTCCCTCCAAGCCGATCCGCATCGTCGTGCCCTATGCCGCCGGTGGCGGCGCCGACGCCAATGCGCGCCTGCTGGCCCAGCCCCTGTCGGTGCTGCTCGGCCAGCCGGTCATCGTGGAAAACCGCCCCGGTGCCAGCGGCGTGCTGGCTGCGCAAGCAGTGCTGCAGTCGCCCGCCGACGGCTACACCCTGCTGTTCGACACCTTCCCGTATGCGGTCAACGCGGTGCTGCGCAAGCTGCCATTCGACCCGGTCAAGGATCTGGTGCCGGTATCGCAGGCGATCAACATGCCCAACATCCTGGTCGTGCCCGCCAATGCGCCCTACAAGACCTTCAAAGAGTTCGTGGCCTATGCCCGTGCCCACCCGGGAGAGCTCAACTACGCGTCCTACGGCGCCGGCGGTTCGGCCCATCTGGCCGCGGAAATGCTCAAGCGCGACGCCGGCATCCAGTGGGTGCACGTGCCTTACAAAGGCGGAGCGCCTGCCATCACCGACCTGCTGGCCGGCCAGGTATCGGCGTACTTCGCCAATCCGGTCTCCGGCCTGGCCTATGTGCAGTCGGGCCGGCTGCGCGCACTGGCCACCACGGGCACGCACCGCATGGAAGCGCTGCCGGACGTCCCCACGGTCCAGGAGAGCGGCTACAAGGACTTCGAGGTCGTCGAGTGGAACGGCTTCTTCGCCCCAGTCGGCACGCCGCAACCCGTGATCGCCCGCCTGGCCGCCGCCGTACATGACGCCACGCGCCAGCCCGAAGTGAGGCAGCGCATGCTGTCCATGGGCATAGAGCCCGTCGGCAATACGCCGCAAGAGTTCAAGACCTTCCTGGCCGGGCAGATCGCGCGCTGGGCCGCGCTGGTCAAGGCCAACGGAATCACCGTGGATTGACGAGTTGGCGCGGCCAACTCGCCGCCCCCTGCGGCTTGCATACCGGGCATGACCACGTACCGGCAGTCAGGCCGCGCCTTGAGGCTGCCGCGCAGTGCCGGGGCGAGGGGCTCTCAATCCACCAGCATCACGTCCACCCGATTGGCGGCGTCGGCCTTGCCGAACGGGGTGCTGGGGGCAGTGTTGAGGCGGCTGCGCAATTCGATCTTGTCTTCGGGCAGGCCGAGTCCCTTGAGCACCTCGCGCACGTTGGCCACGCGCAGCGCGTCCACCGACGTGGTGTCCAGCGGCCCGATGGAGGCGCCCGTGTAGCCGAGCACCAGCGCCCGGCGGCCCACCGTGACGCCCTTGACGACGTTGGCCAGCGCCTGCTCGGCACCGGGCGCCAGCGCGCTGCTGCCGGGGGCGAAGTAGAACTTCACGATGCCATCCTCGATGGCCACGCGCGCAGCCTCCGACGACACGAACGCGGGTGCGGCCTGCACCCGGCGCGGCGCCGGGTGGCGGGCATGAAACACGGTGGCCGCAACGACGGTGGAGACCACCAGCAGCACCACGACCGCCACCAGCCCCAATGCCAGACGCTGCTGGCCGTCTTCGTCGTGCGAAAAACTCATGGAAATGACACCTGGATGAAAATTGGCGTTTTGCCAAGACCAAATTGTAGATGTCGCCCCCTTCGTCGCTGCCGGCGCCCCTTTGCGGGCGCGATCCCGCAGCCATGCTGCAGGACACCCTGGCCCGCTGGGGCGGCCGGGACGACCTCTGGGTCTTCGGCTACGGCTCCCTCATCTGGCGCCCGGACATCCCCTATGCGGAGCGCCGTGCGGCGCGGGTGCACGGCTGGCACCGCGCACTGAAGATGTGGAGCCGGGTCAACCGCGGCACGCCGGAGGTGCCGGGCCTGGTGTTCGGCCTGCTCAGCGGCGGCAGCTGCTGCGGCATGGTGTTCCGCGTCGAAGGCGCACATGGCCGCGACACCCTGCGCGCCCTGTGGGAGCGCGAGATGGTGACAGGCGTGTACGACCCCCGCTGGCTGCGCTGCGCCACGCCGCAGGGGCCGGTGAACGCGCTGGCCTTCACGCTGTCGCGCACCAGCCCCAGCCACACGGGCGTGCTCAGCGATGCGGACTACCGCCGCATCTTCGCCGCCGCCAGCGGCCGCTTCGGCAGTACGCGCGACTACGCCCACAGCACCTACGAGGCGCTGCGTCAGCTGGGCATCGAGGACCGGGCCCTGGCACGGCTGCTGCGCCTGTCACAAGCGGATGCACCGCCGCACAGGTAGGAACGTAGAGTCGTCGGCCGTATCCATCCTTGCCGAGGCTTTTCCATGTACCACCCTTTGACCGCCGCTTCCGCCCTTGCCGCAGGCCTTGCGGCCCTGCTGCTGGCAGGGTGCGCCGCCCCCTCCGCATCGCCGCGCGCCGTGGCCGAGCTGCAGCCCACCCGGGGCAGCACCGTGTCCGGCCAGGTCGAGTTCGTGCAGCAGGGCGACGTGATGCACATCAGCGGCACCATCCGCGGCCTGCAGCCCAATTCCGAGCACGGCTTCCATATCCACGAAAAGGGTGATTGCTCCAGCGGCGACGGCATGAGCGCGGGCGGGCACTTCAACCCGATGGCGGCCATGCATGGCCGCTTCGGGCAGTCCGGCGTACACGCGGGCGACCTGCCGAGCCTGCACGCCGATGCCAGCGGCGTGGCCACCTTCAGCGTGGACGACCGTATTGCCGCGGTCGGCAGCGGGCCGGCCGATGTGGTCGGACGCGGACTGATCGTGCACCGCGACCCGGACGACTACGTCAGCCAGCCAGCCGGCAACGCCGGCCCGCGCCTGGCCTGCGCCGTCATCGCCCGGCGCTGAGCCGCTGCAGCAGGCGCTCGGCCGCGGCCAGGTCGGCCAGCGTGTCGATGTCGGCGACCGCCCCGGGGTCGTCCAGTTCGATGTCTTCCACCGCGTGCAAGGCACGCAGGCTGCGCAGCACGCCGCGCGCGCCTTCATCGCCCCGCAGCGCCAGCAACTGCGGACCGGCGGACGCGGCAAATGCCACCGGATGCGCGTGCCGCCCCTCCACCCAGGGCACCACCGCCGCACATTCGCCCTGCACCAGCCGCTCGGCCACGCGGCGCAGGGACTGCGGTGTGATCAGCGGCAGATCGGCCGGCAGTACCAGCCAGCCCTGCGGATGGGGCGTGGCCCGCACCGCGGCCGCGATGGCGTCGCCCATGCCGGGGTGCGCCGCCTGCTCCAGATGCCAGGGCAAGCCGCTGGCACGCACGGCGGCCAGCGTGCGCTCCAGCACCGCCCTGCCGCCCAGCAGTGCCTGCAGCTTGTGCACCGTGCCGCCCGAGGCGCGGAAACGCTCGCCCCGGCCGGAGGCCAGCACCAGCACGGTGGGCCCGGAAGCAATGAGGGGAGTGGTCTGCTGCATGGGAAGGAAGGAAGGGAGCGCCGGCACAATACTGCCATGAGCCAGACCTCCACCGAAATTGCCGACCTGCGCAAGAACTACGGGCGTGCCGCCCTCGACGAGCAGGCCTCGCATGCCGACCCTCTGCAACAGTTCGACCAGTGGCTGCAAGAGGCCCTGGGCGCGGCCGTGCCGGAACCCAACGCCATGACCCTGGCCACCGTCGGCAGCGACCTGCGTCCCAGCACCCGTATCGTGCTGATCAAGGGCTACGACGAGCGCGGCATCGTCTGGTACACCAACTACGACAGCCGCAAGGGCCGGCAACTGGCGGGCAACCCCTTTGCGGCGCTGCAGTTCCATTGGGTGGAGCTCGAACGCGTGGTGCGCATAGAGGGCCGCGTCGAGCAGACCAGCGCGGCGGAGAGCGACGCCTATTTCGCCAGCCGGCCGCTGGAGTCGCGCATCGGCGCCTGGGCCAGCCCGCAGAGCCAGGTCATCAGCGGCCGTGGCGTGCTGGTGGCCAATGCCGCCAAATACGGCGCCCAGTTCCTGCTGAAGCCGCCGCGGCCCCCGCACTGGGGCGGCTACCGGCTGGTGCCCGACACGTGGGAGTTCTGGCAAGGCCGCCCCAGTCGCCTGCACGACCGGCTGCGCTACCGGCTCGAAGGCGGGAGCTGGCTGCGGGAACGCCTGGCGCCCTGATTCCGGACGCTACAGCCAGCGTATCGCGATCAGCACCAGCGGCAGCGTGGCCAGGCCGAGCGCGGTGGATACCGCCACGCTCGCCGTCACCACCTCCTCGGCCGTGCGGTAACGCTGCGAAAACAGGAACACGTTGGCGCCCACGGGCAGCGAGGCCGCCAGCACCATGGCCGCCAGCGGCACACCGCCGAGCCCGAGGAGCTTGCCCAGGCCCAGCACCAGCGCGGGATGCAGCAGGTTCTTCACCAGCGCGATGCCGAGGGCGCCGCGCAGTTGCAGGCCCACGCGGGTATAGGCCAGCGTGGCGCCCACCAGCAGCAAGGACATCGGCCCCAGCGCCGCGCCCAGCAGCTGCAGCGACTGGTCGACTTCTGCCGGCAGCACCAGGCCCGTCTGCGCGAACAGCAGGCCGGCAATGATCGGCAGCGGCACCGGATGCAGCACGCCGTTGCGCACCGCGGCCAGCACCCGTACCGCCATGTGCCGCGCGCCGCCCTCGCCGGGCCCGGCCTCGCGCGCCACCGCCAGCTCCAGCACGATGGTCGCGGCCGTCAGCAGCACCAGGGCATGCACCGAGATCAGCGTGAACAGGGTCACCTGCCCGGCCTCGCCCAGCGCCAGCCCCACCAGCGGCACGCCGATCATCACGGTATTGCTGAAGGTTCCGGCCAGGCCAACGATGGCGTTGTGGCGGCTGAAGCCGCGCACGCCCAGCACCAGCGCGAACACCACCGCCGCCCCCAGCAGGTAGGCCAGCACCGGCTCGAAGTCGAGCTGCTCCAGGTGCACGCTGCTCATGGTCCGGAACAGCAGCGCCGGCGTCAGCAGCATGAACACCAGGTTGGAAAGGTCCTTGATGGATCCCGGGCCGACCCAGCCGCGGCGCGCGGCCAGGACACCAGCAGCAATGAAGAGGACGACGGGAAAAAGCGCGCTGACGACGGGATGGGCCACGGGACTGCGGAAAAGGGATCGGGCGGCCGGCGGTTGCCGGCGGCGGAGCCGGCATTGTCCCCGAGACCGGGCCGCCGGCCCTGCTGCGTCAGAAGTCCGCGCGCAATCCCACCTTCAGGCTGCGGCCCGGCAGCGGCGCCCTGGGATAGGCGGTGGTGGTCAGGATCGACGTCGCGCTGTAGGCCAGCGCGTTGCCGATGTTGTCCAGCCGGGCGTACCAGAGCAGGCTGCTGCGCCTGCCGCCTACGCTGACGTCCGTGCGGTAGCCGAGCGAGGCATTCCACAAGGTGTAGGCCGCGGTTGCGCGGGAGCCGTCGTCCGGCACGCGGTTCTGCGCTGCCAGATGGTCGAAGCCCACGCCCGCGCGCCAGGCGCCCTGGGCCCAGGCCAGGCTGGCGCCCACGCGCGCCGGTGCGATGCGCGGCAGCGGCTGGCCGGTGTCGGAATTGGTGGCGCGCACCAGGTCGCCGCGCAGGCGCAGGTCCAGCGTCGAACCTGCCGCCGGCCCCTGGCTGGCCGCACCGGCGACACCGCCCGCGCCCAGCAGGCGCACCGTGCCGCTGGCCTCCAGCCCATAGAAGCGCGCGCGCACGCCCTGGTAGCGGTACTCGGGCAGGGTGTCTGCCGTACCCGCGGGCGGATTGCGCTCGCCCTCCGCGGTCAGCACGTCGCCAGTGGGAACCAGCCCGATGTAGTTGGAGAAGCGGGTCGCATAGGCGGTGACCGCGAACTTGTGCGGGCCGCCCTTCCATGCCGCACCCAGGTCGATGCCGGTGGACTTCTCCAGCCCCAGCGACGGGTCGCCGGTTTCCCAGGCGGCGGTGGCCACGTGCGGCCCGTTGGCGAACAGCTCGTAGTCCTTCGGCGCGCGCTGGGTATAGGCCAGGTTGGACGTCAGCTGCCACTGCGGCGTGAGATTGACCAGCGCTCCGAGCGCCGCGCTGTGCGGGTTGAAATCGCGCGAGCCAACGAAGAAGCGGTCCACGTCCGGGCTGCCGAAGGACTGCACCTTGACCTGCTCGGTGCGGGCGCCGAAGGTCAGCTTGCCCCAGGAGGTGCCGTACTCCTCATAGGCGAACAGCGCGGTAGAGCGCGTGTGGCTGGCGGGCGCGAAGGCCTCTTCGCCCTCGGCGGAGAAGCGCGAGGACTCTGCCTGCAGGCCGACCATGCCCTGCAGCGCGCCCCAGGGCTGGTGCCGCGCCTCGATGCGCAGGTCGTTGCCGTTGTTGCGGAAGGTGGTGCCGGCCACGCTGCCCTCGAACTCGGTGTGCTGGTAGTCGGTATGGCCCAGGCGCGCCTTGAGGCTTTGCAGCGGCCCGGCGTTCACCCGCCATTCGCCCTCCACCGCATAGGTGTTGGAACGCATGCCGATCTTCACGTCGTCCTCGGCCACCGTGCCGTAGTTGCTGCGGTAGGTGCTGGCCGAGGCGCCCAGGTAGCCGTGGTCGAAGAACATCGTGCCGCCCACCGCGCCGCCGTGGGTGGAGCTGGCCGAGTTGCAGATGCGCCGCGCCAGGCTGGGCGAGCCGGGCTTCTCGCAGGCCAGTTGCACCGGCACGCGCACGTCGTCGGTGCGGCGGTCGAAGGCGTCGACATGCAGGGCATAGCGGTCGTTGCCGGCCTCGACCATCGCGGCACCGCTGCGCTCGCCGTTGCCGGTGGCCAGGCCGGCGTCCAGCTTGCCGGTGACGCCCTGCACCGGCTCGCGCGGGATGCGGTTGTCGATCACGTTGACCACGCCGCCCACGGCGCTGCCGCCATAGAGCAGCGCGCCCGGGCCGCGCAGCACCTCGATGCGTTCGGTGGTCAGCGCCTCGGTCGGCACGGCATGGTCGAAGCTCAGCGCCGAGGCATCGAGCGTGGCCCCACCGTTCTGCAGGATGCGGATGCGGTCGCCGTCCTGCCCGCGGATGATCGGGCGGCTGGCATTGGGACCAAAGTAGGTGCTGCTGACGCCAGGCTGGCCGTCCAGCGTCTCGCCGAGCGTGGTCCGGCTCTGGATCGTCAGGTCGTCGCCCGACAGCTGCTCGGCCGGTACCACGCGCTCGGCGGCGCCCAGCGGGTTGCCGGTGACGGTGACCTCCTTGAGCGTCCCGGTGGCTGGGGCGGCGGTGGTCTGGGCGGCGGCGATACCGGCCAGCGAAAGAATGGCGGCGCCGACGGCGCTGATGCGGAATGAGGGGTGCATGGCAATGCTCGTTGAATCGGAGAGGGCCGCGCAGCGCGCGGCGGCGGGCCGGCCCGGGTCAGGTCCGGCCGGCGCTAGGCGGCACCCGCAGCGGGCGCCGGAAGGATTCAGCGAGCGGAGGGCGGGCCGCGCGCATCGAACAGCGCGGCCCAGCGGGCGAGGAACTCGCCCTGCAGGAAGTCGAAGGTGGCGATCGGCACGGCAAAGGGCAGCACCGGCAGATGCGCTGGATGCAGGGCCTCGCCATGGCACAGCTGGTCGTACACCCGGCAATCGCCCTCGCCGGAATGGTCGCCGAACAGGCGCTTGGGCCAGGCCTTCGCATGCATGTGCGCGAGCGGGCTGGCAGGCACCGCCGCAGTGCGCAGCACGCTCTTGTATGCGGCAGGCGGGTGCGCCACCGCGTGCAGGCTGCCCAGCAGCGGCGCCAGCATCAGCATAGCCAGCAGCACCCAGAACCAGGCGGCAGGCAGGCGGCGGACAGGAAGGCGGTGGGCGGTCATGGTGGGGGCGGTCCCCGACGCCGGCGGCTCAGGGACAACCCGCGATTCTCACCGAAAAATGCCCGCGCCTCAGCCCGGCTTCACCAGCCGGGCGAAGGTCTTGCGAAACTTCTCCACCTTCGGGCCGACGACGAAAGCGCAGTAGCCCTGGTTCGGGTGATGCAGGAAGTAGTCCTGGTGGTAGTCCTCGGCCGGGTAGTAGTTGCGCAGCGGCTCCAGCTCGGTCACCAGCGGCGCACCGCCCCAGGCGGCCTCCTGCCGCAGCTGCGCCATGACCTCCTCTGCCACGGCGGCCTGGGAGGCATCCGTGGTGTAGATGCCACTGCGGTATTGCGTGCCGATGTCGTTGCCCTGGCGGTTGAGCGTCGTCGGGTCATGCACGACAAAGAAAATCTCCAGGATTTCGCGCAATGTGACCACCGCCGGATCGAAGGTCAGCCTGACCACCTCCACGTAGCCGGTACGGCCTGTGCATACCTGCTCGTAGGTCGGGGGCGGCGTGTCGCCGTTGGCGTAGCCGCTCTCGACGTCGGTCACGCCCCGCACCCGGTCGAACACCGCCTCGGTGCACCAGAAGCAGCCGCCGCCCAGAACAATGCTTTCTTCAGAAGCCATGGAATTTCCTTTGCTGCCGCCCGTGGCGGCCGTCAGTCCCGATGCTAAGCCCGGCCATTGACGCCTGCACGGCCTGCCCGTATATTACTAACCAGTCAGTCATTAAAAATGTCCAGCCATCCCCCCACCCCTACCGTCGAACCAGCGCCCAAGCGCGAGCGCCGCAAGGAAGCGCGCCCGGGCGAACTGCTCGAGGCCGCGCTCGACGTGTTCGTGGAAAAGGGCTATGCCGCAACCCGCGTAGACGAAGTTGCGGCCCGCGCCGGCGTTTCCAAGGGCACGCTGTTCCTGTACTTCCCCAGCAAGGAAGAGCTGTTCAAAGAGGTCATACGCAAGAACATCAGCGGCCTGTATGCCAACTGGTCGGCCGAGATCGACTGCTTCACCGCCACCACCTTCGAGATGCTGGCCTATGCCATGCAGGAATGGTGGCGCCTGGTCGGCAGCACCAAGGCGGCGGGTATCTGCAAGCTCATGGAGGCCGAGGCCGGCAACTTCCCGGAGCTGGCCGACTTCTACCAGCAGGAGGTCGAGGCGCCCGGCACGGCCCTGCTGGCGCGCATCGTCCAGCGCGGCGTAGACCGCGGCGAATTCCGTCCGGTGGACGTCGACTACGCCGCCTATGTGCTGAAGGCGCCCATGGCGTTTCTCATGCAGCACCCGCGGGGCGACGATGGCAGCGCGGGCTTCGACCCCGACCGCTTCCTGCGCATGCAGGTCGACCTGCTGCTGCACGGGCTGGCGGCGCCCGGGCGGCCGCAGGACACGCCGGCGGCGTCCTAAAATCAGCGGGTTTGCCCTGACGCCACCGAAAGCCTCCGATGACCATGCCTCTGAATACCCCCTTCACCGACGCCAGCACGACCGACCAGTCGCGCTTCAACATGATCGAGCAGCAGATCCGTCCCTGGGACGTGTCCGACAACGACATCCTGGACCTGCTGGCCGTGATGCGCCGCGAGGACTTCGTGCCCGAGGCCTACCGCGCGCTGGCCTTCGTCGACATGGAAGTGCCGCTGCCGCAAGGCCAGTGCATGCTGGCGCCGCGCGTGGAAGCCCGCATGCTGCAGGACCTGCGCGTGCAGCCGCAGGACCGCGTGCTGGAGATCGGTGCGGGCTCCGGCTACATGGCCGCCCTGCTGGCGCGCCGCGCCGCGCACGTGGTGACGCTGGAGATCGATCCCCAGCTCGCCGCACTGGCCCGTGGCAATCTGCAGCGCGCCGGCATCGCCAACGTCGAGGTCCGCCAGGCCGATGGCGCGCAGGGCACGACGGCCGGCGGCCCGTTCGACGTCATCGTGCTCAGCGGTTCGGTGGCCCAGGTGCCGCAGTCGCTGCTGGCCCAGCTCAAGGTGGGCGGGCGCCTGGCGGCCGTCGTCGGCAGCGAGCCGATGATGCGTGCCCAGTTCATCACCCGCACCGGCGAAGCCCAGTTCCAGACCACCGAGCCCTGGGACGTGGTGGTGCAGCGCCTGAAGAATTTCCCCGAGCCTTCCCACTTCAATTTCTGATGGCACCCGTGTCCATTCCCCAGCTCCGCCCTTCCGAACTCGATGCCTGGCTGGCCGCCACCGGCAGCCCCGCCCCCGTGGTGCTGGACGTGCGCGAGCCCTGGGAGCTGCAGACCGCCAGCATCCGCCCGGAGCCTGGCTTCCGCGTGGTGGCCGTGCCCATGAACGAGATCCCGGGCCGGCTCGCCGAGCTGGACCCGGCCACGCCTGTTGCCTGCCTGTGCCACCACGGCGCACGCAGCCAGCGCGTGGCGGTGTTCCTGGCGCAGCAGGAGTTCGAGCAGGTGGCCAATATCGCCGGCGGCATCGACGCCTGGTCGATCGAACGCGACGCTGGCGTTCCACGTTACTGACCCCCTCCCCCTTCTGCTCAACGCCACGCCCTGCTCATGACGCCTTTTCGCACGCTCGCCCTGACCTTTGCCCTTGCTGCCGCCGGCCTGCACAGCGCTTCGGCGCAGAGCCTGACGGAGGTCTATGAGGCAGCGCGCGGCTACGACGCGGCGTTCCAGTCGGCCCAGGCTGCCTATGATGCGGCCGAGAGCCGGGCGCAGCAGCTGCGCGCCGGGCTGCTGCCGCAGGTGGGCCTGCAATTGGGCGTCTCGCGCGCGCCTACCGACGTGCGGGTGCGAGGGCTGCCCAACACCGACTACAACGTGGTCTCGCAGACGGCCGGCGTCAGCGCCACCCAGCCGCTGTACCGCCCGGCCAACGCGATCAGCTATACGCAGGGGCAGCGACAGGTCGAGGTCTTCCGCGCCGCGCTGGATTCCGCCGCGCAAGACCTGATGGTGCGCACCAGCCAGGCCTACTTCGACGTGCTCGGCGCGCAGGACACGCTGGCCTTCGTGCGGGCGCAGAAGGCGGCCGTGGCCGAGCAACTGGCCTCGGCCAAGCGCAACTTCGACGTGGGCACGGCCACCATCACCGACTCGCGCGAGGCCCAGGCCCGCTACGACCTGGTGGTGGCACAGGAGATCGCCACCGAGAACGACCTGCAGGTCAAGCGCCTGGCGCTGGACCAGCTGGTGGGCCGCACCGGCATCGTGCCGCGGCCGCTCACGGCCACGGGAGCGCTGGCGGACCTGCAGCCGCAGGCGCTGGAGCGCTGGGTGGAGCAGTCGCAGAACACCCAGCCCTCGGTGCGCCAGGCGCGGCTGGCGCTCGAAGTGGCCCAGCTCGACGTGAAGAAGGCCGAGGCCGCCCACCTGCCCACGGTGGACCTTACCGCCGGCTACAGCGCTGCGCGCTACCCCAACGGCACCACCACCGTGCCGGCCCATTTCACCGCCAACGGCGGCAGCATCGGCGTGCAGCTCAACATGCCGATCTTTGCCGGCTACTCGATCCAGAACCGGGTGCGCGAGACGCTGTCGCTCGAAGACAAGGCCCGTGCCGACCTGGACACCGCGCTGCGCGGCGTCGCGCAGTCCACGCGCGCACTGTTCTTCGGTGCCGTATCCAGCGCTGGCCAGGTCAAGGCGCTGGAAGCGGCCGAGGCGTCGAGCCAGAGTTCGCTCGAAGCCAACCAGCTCGGCTACCAGGTGGGCGTGCGCATCAACATCGACGTGCTCAACGCGCAGAGTCAGCTCTACCAGACCAAGCGCGACCTGGCCCAGGCCCGCTACAACCTGCTGCTGTCCAGCCTGCGGCTGCGCCAGGCCGCCGGCACGCTGGCGCCGCAGGATCTCGCCAACATCAACGCGCTGCTGGCACCGGCGTCCTGAGCAAGGCGAGCGCGGCATCGGCCGTGCGGGCCGCCGCGCCCCGGTGCGCTGCGGCAAAGGCCGTGGCGGCCTTGGCGGCTGCTTGCTGACGAGGGGCATCCAGGGCCAGTTCCGTGGCCTGTTGCACCGCCTCTGCCATATCCGCCACGCGCAAGGCCACGCCTGCGGCCTCGGCCAGCGCCGCGGCGTCCGCGAAGTTGAAGGTGGAGGGTCCCATCACCACCGGGCAGCCACAGGCCGCGGCTTCGATCAGGTTCTGGCCGCCCAGCGGCGCAAAGCTGCCCCCCAGCAAGGCCACGTCGGCCATGCCGTAGTAAGCGGCCATCTCGCCCAGCGAGTCGCCGAGCCAGACGGCATCGGACGGCGGCGCCACGCCGTCTTCCCAGGTGCTGCGGCGCGAGACGGCAATGCCCTGCTCTCGCAGCAGTTGCTCGACCGCGTCGAAGCGCTGCGGATGGCGCGGCACCAGCAGCCACTGCACTACGCTATTGATAGCATATAGCCCAGGCTGAGCTTGGGCTACAGGCACTTTTCCTTCAATTTTCTGCAGCGCCTGCAGCCACAGCGCCTCCTCGCCCTCGCGGGCGCTGGCAAACAGCACCACGGGCCGGCCGGACTGCGCGCGCATCTGCCGGCCGCGCGCCAGTTGGGCGGCGTCAGGCCGGGCGTCGAACTTCAGGTTGCCGAACACGCCCTGCACCGGCGCGCCCAGCGCGCGCAGGCGCTGCGCATCGTCGGCGTGCTGCGCCCATACGGCCGCAAGGTCGCCATAGGCTGCGCGCGACAGCACGGCCAGCCGCTGCGCCTGGCGCAGCGAGCGGGCATTGAGCCGGGCATTGGTCAGCGCCAGCGGCACGCCCCGGGCGCGGCAGCCGGCGACCAGGTTGGGCCAGACTTCTGTCTCCATCAGCAGGCCCAGCGCGGGCTTGAAGGTGCGCAGAAAGCGGCGCACCGCGCCCGGCGTGTCCCAGGGCTGCCAGACCTGCCGGTCGCCCTCTTGCAGCAGGCGCCGCCCCTCGGCGCGGCCGGTGGCGGTGCCATGGGTCAGCAGCAGGCGCAGGCCGGGCAGGCGCTCGCGCAGCGCCGCGACGAGCACGGCCGCGGCCCGCGTCTCGCCGAGCGAGACCGCGTGCACCCAGACGATCGGGCCACCCGCGGCGGCGGCCCAGTTGCGCAGTGCGGCGTCGTAGCGCCCGAAGCGCTCGTGCACCGCCTCACCGTAGCCCGGCTCGACGGCGGCACGGCGGCGCAGCTTGCGCCGCAGCAGCGGTTGGGCGAGCCACATCCCGGCCGAATAGGCGGCACGGGCCAGCGAGCCGGTCAGGCGCATCGCAGCAGATGGGGCGCGAAGACTAGTGCGCTGCGGCGCCGACCTGCGCGTCCGGCTTGACGCTCTTGAGCAAGGCCAGCATGGCGTTCTCGATGCGGTGCATGGCGGACTCGGTGTGGCCCTCGAAGCGCAGCACCAGCACCGGCGTGGTGTTGGAGGCGCGGATCAGGCCGAAGCCGTCCGGCCAATCGACGCGCACGCCGTCGATGGTGGATACCTTGGCCGGCGCATCGAACCTGGCCGTCTCGATCAGCTTCTGCACCAGCACGTGCGGCTCGCCCTCGGCGCAGCTCACGTTGAGCTCGGGCGTGGAGAAGCTGGTGGGCAGCGCGTTGAGCACGGCGCTGGCATCGGGGTGGCGGCTCAGGATTTCCAGCAGGCGGCAGCCGGCATAGGTGCCGTCATCGAAGCCGTACCAGCGCTCCTTGAAGAAGATGTGGCCGCTCATCTCGCCGCCCAGGGGCGAGCCGGTCTCGCGCATCTTGGCCTTGATCAGCGAGTGGCCGGTCTTGAACATGGTGGCCTTGCCGCCGGCCGCCTCGATGGCCGGTGCCAGGCGCTGCGTGCACTTGACGTCGAAGATGATGTCGCCGCCCGGCACGCGGCTGAGCACGTCTTGTGCAAACAGCATCATCTGGCGATCCGGGAAGATGTTCTGGCCGTCCTTGGTGACGATGCCCAGGCGGTCGCCATCGCCGTCGAAGGCCAGGCCCAGCTCGGCGTCGGTGGACTGCAGCTTGGCGATCACGTCCTTGAGGTTCTCGGGCTTGCTCGGATCGGGGTGGTGATTGGGGAAGTTGCCGTCGACCTCGCTGTGGAGTTCGATCACCTCGCAGCCGATGGCGCGGAACACCGCCGGCGCCGACGCTCCGGCAATGCCGTTGCCGGAATCGACCACCACCTTGATCGGGCGGGCCAGCTTGATGTCGCCGGCAATGCGCTTGATATAGGCGTCGAACACGTCCACCTGGCGGGCGCTGCCGCCGGGCTGCATGGGCGCGCTGTCGGCGTCCATGACATGGCGCAGGCCCTGGATTTCTTCGCCGTAGATGGCCTTGCCGGCCAGCACCATCTTGAAGCCGTTGTAGTCCTTCGGGTTGTGGCTGCCCGTGACCTGGATGCCGCTGTTGCACAGCGTGCTGGCCGCAAAGTACAGCATGGGCGTGGTGACGGCGCCCACGTCGATCACCTCGACGCCCGAGGCCACCAGGCCCTCTATCAGCGCCTGGCTCAGCGCCGGGCCGCTCAGGCGGCCATCACGGCCCACGGCCACGGCCTTCTCGCCCAGCGCCAGCGCCGCCGCGCCGAAGGCCCGGCCCAGGGCCCGGGCAACGCTCTCGTCGAGGGTGGCCGGCACGATGCCGCGGATGTCATAGGCTTTGAAGATGGACGGAGCGAAGGGCATGGAGCGTTTCTTTGAGCAGTGGGAAGGCGGGCCGGGGGAAAAACTCCGGGCATTGTAGGCAGCGCCCCTTCGGCAGCCGTGTCGAGCTGCAACGCCCGGCGGCCGGGCATTGGTCCGGAAACGTCGCCTGCCGGCCTGCCGCCATGCCTATCATGCGTTCATGAGCCCCGCCGCCTCCCCGCCCGACGCCGACGCCTGCTACCGCGCGCTGCTGGCACGGGACGCGCGCTTCGACGGGCGCTTCTTCACCGCCGTGACCTCTACCGGCATCTACTGCCGGCCGGTGTGCCGCGTGCGCACGCCGCTGCGCGCCAACTGCCGCTTCTTCCTGCATGCGGCGCAGGCCGAAAACGCAGGCTTTCGCCCCTGCCTGCGCTGCCGCCCGGAACTGGCCCCGGCCGACGTGGCCTGGTCGACCCAGGATGCCGCCGCCATCCTGGCCCAGGAGGCGGCGCGCCGGCTCGATGACCCGGCCTGCTGGCGTGCCGACGGCGACGCCGAGGGAACGCCCGTGGCAAGGCTAGCCGCCCGCCTGGGCATCAGCGACCGGCACCTGCGCCGGGTGTTCGAGGCGCAGTTCGGCGTGTCGCCGCTGCAGTACCTGCAGACGCGCCGGCTGCTCGCGGCCAAGCAGCTGCTGACCGATACCGCGCTGCCGATCGCCAGCGTCGCCGAGGCCAGCGGCTTCGGCAGCTTGCGCCGGCTGCAGGCGGCCTTCGGTGCACGCTACGGCCTGAGCCCCGCAGCGCTGCGGCGCGGCGACGGCAAGGGCGGCGGCCCCGCGGGGACCGTGGTGCGGCTGGCCTACCGGCCGCCCTATGCGGTCGAAGGCACGATGGAATTCCTGCGCCGCCGCACGCTGGCAGGCGTCGAGGCCGTGCAGGACGCAACGGGCGCCGCCGGGCCGTCCTTCGTCCGCGCGCTGGCCGTGGGAGGCAGCGCCGGCTGGCTGCAGCTGCACTTCGACGCCGAGCGCTGCCACGCCCTGCTGCGCGTGTCCGACACGCTCTGCCCGGCACTGCCAGCCCTGATCCACCAGTTGCGCGCCTGGTTCGACCTGGATGCCGACCCGGCCGCCATCGACGCCGTGCTGCAGCCACACTTTCCGGGCATGGAAGGCTGGCGCGTGCCGGGCGGCGCCAGCGGCTTCGAGCTGGCGGTGCGCGCCGTGCTGGGCCAGCAGATCACCGTGGCGGCCGCGCGCACGCTGGGCTCGCGGCTGGTGCAGCGCTTCGGCACACCGGTAGCCACGCCCTTCGAGGGCATCGACCGGCTGTTTCCCTCGCCTGCGGTGCTGGCCGTGGCGGAGGGCGACGCGCTGGGCACGCTCGGCATCGTGCGCCAGCGCCAGGCGGCCATCGTGGCGCTGGCCCGCGCCGTGGCCGAGGGCCGGCTGGCGCTGGAGCCCGGCAGCCCGCCCGCCCCGGCCATTGCCGCGCTGCTCACCCTGCCCGGCATCGGCGACTGGACCGCGCAGTACATCGCCATGCGCGCGCTGCGCTGGCCCGACGCCTTCCCGGCTGGCGACGTGGCGCTGCAGCAGGCGCTGGGCGTGCGCGGCCTGCCGCACCCGGCACGCGCCGCGCAGGCCGCCTCGCAGGCCTGGCGCCCCTGGCGCAGCTATGCCGTGCTGCGCGCCTGGCACCAGCCGCCTGCGACGCAACAAAAACCATAGCAGCAAGCCCAGGAAGCTCCTTGGCTACAACCCCAAAACACTCACAACACCATGCGCTACGCCCCTGACACTGTCCAACGCCGCTGGGCCAGCCCGCTCGGCCCAGCACGCCTGGCGGCGACGCCGCGCGGTCTGGCCGGGTTCTGGTTCGACCACCAGCGCCACTGGCCCACGGCCCTGTTCGAGGGGCCGCGGGCCTGCCCCGAGCACCCTGGCGCCCATGCCGTGCTCGACGCCGCCGAGGCGCAACTCGCCGACTACTTCGCCGGCCACCTCCAGCGCTTCACCGTGCCGCTGGAGCTGCCCGATGCCACGCCCTTCCAGCATCAGGTCTGGCAGGCCCTGCTCGCGCTGCCGCTCGGCCACACCAGCAGCTACGGCGCCCTGGCCGCCGGCATCGGCCGGCCGACCGCAGTGCGGGCCGTCGGCGCGGCGGTGGGACGCAACCCCGTCTCCATCATCGTGCCCTGCCACCGCGTGCTGGGCAGTGGCGGCGGCCTGACCGGCTATGCCGGCGGGCTCGACCGCAAGGCGGCGCTGCTGGCGCTGGAAGCCGCGCACGGCGCGAAGGACACTTTATGAGCACCCCCACCAGCCCCGCGCCGCAGGCCTGGCTGATCGACTTCCTGCTGCTCTCGGCCATCTGGGGCAGTTCCTTTCTCTTCATGCGCTGGGGGGCAGCCGAGTTCGGGCCCATCACCACGGCCGGCATGCGCGTGACCGTGGCCGCGCTGGTGCTGCTGCCCCTGCTGCTCGCGCGAGGGATGGGCGGCACCCTGCGCCAGCACTGGCGTCCGGTGCTGTTTGCGGGCGTGCTCAATTCGGCGATCCCGTTTGCCTTGTATTCCTACGCCGTGCTGTCAATCACCACCGGCCTGGCCTCCATCCTGAACGCCACGGTGCCGCTGTTTGGCGCGGCGGTGGCCTGGGCCTGGCTGGGCGACCGGCTGGGCTGGCTGCGCTGGTGCGGGCTGGCCATAGGCTTCGCCGGCGTGGTGCTGCTGGCCAGCGGCAGCACCAGCCTGCACGCCGGGAGCAGCGGCCTGTGGGCGGTACTGGCCTGCCTGGGCGCCTCGTGCTGCTACGGCCTGGCCGCGAGCTTCGCCAAGCGCCACCTGGGCGGCATACCGCCGGTAGTGACGGCCACCGGCAGCCAGATCGGCGCGGCGCTGGGCCTGGCGCTGCCGGCCATCTGGTTCTGGCCGGCGCGCATGCCCGGCCCGCGCGCCTGGGCCGCAGTGCTGGCCATTGCCGTGCTGTGCACGGCGCTGGCCTACCTGCTGTACTTCCGGCTGATAGAGCGCGCCGGCCCCAGCCGCGCGGTGGCGGTGACGTTCCTGGCACCGGTCTTCGCGCTGGGCTACGGTGCGACGCTGCTCGGCGAGCCCGTCACGGCCTGGATGGTGGGCAGCGGCGTGGTCATCATGGCCGGCACCCTGCTGTCCACCGGCCTGCTGCGCCTGCGGCGCTAGGCACGCCGTCGGGCGTCAGACGTAGGCGCTGCTGAGCACCAGGTTGCCGTTCAGCCCTGAAGGGAAGAAGCCGCCCTTGCTCACGGCACCCGGGTTGAGGTAGACGATGTTGAGCACATCGCCCGGCGTGCGGCTGTAGGCGATGCCGTTGGCGTCCAGCGGCACGATGTTGGCCGTGGTGCTGGTGCCGGAGATGCCCTGGTCGTCGCTGATGGAGTTGTCCAGGCTGTCGCGCGCCGCAGAGATCGCATCGGCCGAGGTGCGCAGCGACGGCGTATTGAGCCCCTTCGCGTACAGCACCGTGCGCACCAGGCCCGCGTGGTAGGCCTCGGCGGCCAGGATGCCGGCGGCGGCCTCGAGGTAGGTCTTGTTCTGGATCAGCGGCGAGGCGCCCTTGTAGGCGGTGACGCCCACGTCCTCGAAGATGAAGGCGCCGAGCAGGAAATTCTCGTCGCTCGCATACGGATCGAAGATCTGGCCCGGGCCGATCAGCCCCGCTGCGCGCGCGGCCGTGGAGAAGGCGCCATTGGGGTCCTGGTAGCCGACATCGATCGCCGGCTGTGCCACGGCCGAGCTGCCCAGCGCCGAGCGCAGGAAGCGCACGTGATTGGCCTCGTCCTTGGCGATCTCGTTGGCATAGGCCGATACCACCGGGTCCTTGAAGCTGACCGCATGGCCGGGAATCACGCCCCCCTGCGTGCCGGTGCCCGTGAGCTGGGCTGCCGGCAGGCCGGTGCCCGACACCGCGTACTGGTAGAACTGGGCCTCCAGGTACTCCAGGTTCAGCGCGAAGTTCAGGATCTCGACGTCGGTCGGCGCGCTCTGCCCGATGGCATTGCCCGAGCCTCCCCCGCAGGCCGTGAGGATGGCCCCGCCGGCCATGCCGGCAGCGAAGCCGCCGGTCTTGCGGAAGAACTGGCGGCGCTGGCTGAGTTTCTCGGCACGGCGCTGCAGGACGCTGGTGATGGTGGGCTCCTGGATCATGGGGTGCTCCTTGGTGCATGGCGGTGGGGCCGCGGCAACTCCGGCGGAGATGCCGCGTAAAGAGCGCGAGGAGCCCGTGCATCGAATGGGCACGGACAGCAACGCATCTTCACGTGGCTTTACGCGGGCTTCAGGAACCCGGATGCGCACCCCATGTAGGACAAGCGCCCGACCAGACGCCTACTGGAATGAGGAGGCCGCGATGTTCACACCCAGCGCCAGCAGCACCATGTTGAAGGCGAAGGACAGCAGGCCATGCGTGGTGGTGAGCCGGCGCATCGCGCGCGAGGTGACCTGCACGTCGGACACCTGCGAGGTCATGCCGATGACCACGGAGTAGTAGAGGAAATCGAAATAGTCCGGGTCCTGCGCGCCGGGAAAGTCCAACCCGGCCATGCAGGTCTTGTCCGCCTCGCTCGCATCCTCGCCCGCACGCGCCTCGTGCTGGTAGTAGAGGTGGGCATAGCGGAATGCGAACAGCGTGTGGATCCAGAACCACGACACCACCAGCGCCAGCAGGGCCAGCAGCAGATGCGCCGAGCGCTGCTCCGGCGGCACGCCATGGCTTTGCAGCAGCAGCATGCCAATGGCGGCCACGCTGGCGCACAGCGCCAGCAGCATCGTCAGGAACAGCACCACCGCCGACTGGTCCTGCGCCTTGGCGCGTGCGCGGATGCGTTCGACCCCGAAGCTGCGGGCCAGCTGCCACGCAAGTACCAGGTCGACCACGCCAGCGCACACCCAGGCCAGCAGGCCATGCGCGGCCGCCTTCAATGGCAGCGGCGCCAGGGCCACCAGGACGCCGATCAGGGCTGCATAGGCCAGACGCTGGGGCCCGGTGGTTTCGGTGAAGTGGTGGCGTAGGCCCATGCGTGCTCCTTTGGTTTGGCTCAAGCGGACTGCCACAGGCCGGGTCGCATGAGGAATGGGTCAGGCGTCGCTGTGAGTTCGACCGAGCGTCCACCATGTAGAGACAATGGCGGCAACGGCGACCGCCACAAAGGCCAGCGGCATGACTAGCCAAGGCTGACTACCAATGACTACCTCACGAACACGCAAGAGTGGACCTAGCGACTCTGGCACGATTTGGTGGATTGCGACACCGATAACGAGACTACCGAAAACCGTGGCGATGTAGCTTGTGATTGCTCGGCCAACGAAACCGCGGCGAAAGAGGCGCCGCTTCACGAAAAGCGTGGTCTGGATGAGGAATGCAAGCAGCAGTGGCGGAGCGAACAAAAAGACCACAACCGCCACAAACTCACCAACAAGCATGTACTGACCATCGTGCATGAAACGCCTAATGTTTGAGTTCAGCGAGCGTCAGAAGCAGTTCGCCAAGGCAATGGGTTACGTGTTCGTTGCTCTTCGTCGCTTGAGTACCTGGATAGAACGCATGCACGGGAAACCGCCGTATCCGTCAGCACCGCAGGTGGGACGCCTGAAGAAACAGCCACGGCGCCTCACTCAAACACCGGCCGAAAAAACGTGCGCTCGTAACTGAGGAAGCAGCGCGTCTCCTCCGCATACCTGAACGCCGCCTGGCACTCCGGGTCATCGAAGGACTTCGTCCTGTACTCCTCATAGGCCGCCAGGGACGGAAACGAAAAGGAGGCCAGCGCGATATTGCTGGCGCCTTCCGAGGGCAGCAGGTAGCCGTGGTGGATGCCGCCGAACTTCCTCACGAGCGGTATCCAGACCTTGCCGTAATGCTCGAACTCCTTGAGCTTGGTGGGGTCGAGGACATAGCGAAGGTGGCAGGTGATCATGTGCAGGGGCTCCTGGGTCGGCCTTGGATGGTACCCAAGGTCTCTCGAATCCGGACGCGCCGAGCTAGCTTGAAACCTGCGCCCGCGCCGCCACCGCATCGCGCACCTGCTGCAGCGCCGCCGGGTCTTCCAGCGTGGTCAGGTCCCCGGTGTCGCGGCCTTCGCATACGGCCTGGATGGCGCGGCGCAGCAGCTTGCCGCTGCGGGTCTTGGGCAGCAGGCCGACGAAGACCACGCGCGCTGGCCGGCCGAGCGCGCCCAACTGCGCATCGACGCGGGCCATGACCTCGGCCTCCAGCCGCTGGGCGGTGGCCGCGTCGGTGCATGCCGTGGCGTCGCGCGGTACGACGATGGCCACGGCCACCTGCCCCTTCACCGCATCGGCCACGCCGACCACCGCCACCTCGGCCACGCCGGCGTGGCCGGAGACGATCTCTTCTATCTCGCGCGTGCCCAGTCGGTGGCCGGCCACGTTGATCACGTCGTCGGTGCGGCCCAGGATGTAGAAATAGCCGTCCTCGTCGCGCACGCCCCAGTCGAAGGTGCTGTAGCGCAGGGGGCCGGGCAGGCTTTGCCAGTAGGTCTTGACGAAGCGTGCATCGTCGCGCCACACGGTCTGCATGCATCCCGGCGGCAGCGGGCCTTCGATGGCGAGCACGCCTTTCTGCTGCGCGCCGGTCAGTTCTTCGCCGGTGCTCTCGTCGATCAGCTTCACGTCGTAGCCGTACATGGCAAAGCCCGGGCTGCCCAGGCGCGAGGGCGTCTTCTGCACGCCGTTGGCAATGGTCAGGATCGGCCAGCCGGATTCGGTCTGCCAGTAGTTGTCGACCACCGGCACCCGCAGCGCCTCGCCAATCCAGCGCGCCGTGGGCTCGTCCAGTGGCTCGCCCGCCAGCCACAGGCCCTGCAGGCTGGAGAGGTCGTAGCGCGACAGCCAGGCCGGGTCCTGCTTGCGCAGCACGCGTATGGCCGTGGGCGCCGAGAACATGTGCGTGACCCGGTACTGCTGCACCAGCCGCCACCACACGCCCGGGTCGGGCCGGATCGGCAGGCCTTCGTAGAGGATGGTGGCCATGCCGTGGATCAGCGGTGCGTAGACGATGTAGCTGTGGCCCACCACCCAGCCGATGTCGCTGGTGCAGAAGTAGGTCTGGCCCGGCCGCGCATCGAAGATATGGCGCATGCTGGCGGCGAGCGCCACCGCGTAGCCGCCGGTGTCGCGCTGCACGCCCTTGGGCTTGCCGGTGGTGCCGCTGGTGTAGAGCGTGTAGCTCGGGTGGGTGGAGTCGACCCAGGCACAGGGCACCTGGGCATCGAAGGACAGTTCGCGCATGTCGCGCCAGAGGTGGTCGCGGCCGGCGACGATGTCCATCGGCGCCAACCCCCGGTCGGCCAGCAGGACGTGCGCCGGCTGGTGGCGCGCCAGGCGCAAGGCCTCGTCCAGCAGGGGCTTGTAGGCGATCACCCGGCCGCCGCGCGAGCCGGCGTCGGCGCTGACCACCACCTTGGGCTCGGCGTCATCGATGCGGGTGGCGAGCGACGCCGCCGCGAAACCGCCAAACACCACCGAGTGCAGCGCACCGATGCGCGCGCAGGCCAACATGGCGAACACCGCCTCGGCGATCATGGGCATGTAGACCAGCACCCGGTCACCCTGCTGTACGCCCAGTGTCTGCAGCACCGCGGCCATGCGCTGCACCTCGGCATGCAGCTCGGCAAAGCTGTAGGTTTTTTCAGTGCCGGTTTCGGTCGAGACGGCGATCAGCGCCGGCTGAGCGGCCCGCTCCGCCAGATGGCGGTCGAGCGCGTTGTGGCACAGGTTGGTGGCGCCGCCGGCAAACCAGCGCGCAAAGGGCGGGTTGCGGTAGTCGCAGATCTCGGCAGGCGGCGTCTGCCAGTCGATCAGGCGGGCCTGCTCGGCCCAGAAGGCGTCGCGCTGCTCCAGCGAGCGGCGATGGAACTGGCGGTAGTCTTCGGTCATGCTGTCTCCTGGACGCTCCGGGCGGGCCGGAGTTTCTTCTATGGGTTTCCAGGAGCATTATGGGAAGTGGTCTTGCGCCGCGCTGACTACCTCCCCTGCAGCGCCGTGCTACTTCAGCAAGGCATGGACCGCCTTGAAATCCGGGTGCTCGGCGGTACGCAGCCACTCGAACAGCACCATCTCGGTGGTCAGCAGCTCGGCGCCGGCGCCGGCCAGGCGGTCGAAGGCAGCGTCGCGGTTGCGCTCCGTGCGCGAGCCGCAGGCATCGGTCACGACCCAGACCTCGAACTCGTCTTCCAGCAGATCCAGCGCGGTCTGCAGCAGGCAGACGTGGGCCTCGCAGCCGGCCAGCACGATGGCATTGCGGCCCGGTGCCGGCTCGGCCGGCTTCTGCAGGTGGCGCGGCAGGCTGCGTGCATTGCCGCCCTGCGACGCGCGGGCCGGCGGGCGCAGCCATTCGCCCAGGCCCTCTTCGCAGGCGCTGAAATGCATCTTGGCCAGGGTGCGCTGGCAGCGCTCGCGCCATTCGGCCGGGTTGGGGCCCAGGCGCGACGGGTTCTGCTCGGTTCCCCAGAGCGGCACGTCCAGCAGCTGGGCCGCGTCGGCTAGGCGGCGCGCATTGGCCAGCACCGACTCGGCATCGTGGATGGCGGGCATCAGGCGTTCCTGGTAGTCCACCAGTACCAGTTGGGATTCAGAGGCGTCGAGCAGCATCGGGATTCAGGTCTTTCGTCGGCGGGCAGCACAGGCCCGCAAGGGCTCGATTACACCGCACCTGTCGCACCGAGGCTCAACGCTCCAGCCGCAGCAGCCGGCCACGCGGGTTGTCGGTGAGCAGGTAGAGCCAGCCGTCGGGCCCCTGCCGCACATCGCGGATGCGCTCCTCCAGGCCCTCCAGCAGCTTGTGCTCGGACACCAGCTTGCCGTCACGCAGAACGATGCGGTCGAGGTAGCGGAACTTGAGCGAGCCCACGAAGAGATTGCCGCGCCAGTCCGCGCCATAGCGGTCACTGGTGAGGAAGGCCATGCCCGAGGGCGCAATCGACGGTACCCAGTAGTGCAGCGGCTGCTCCATGCCGGCCTTGGCGGTGATGCCCTCGCCGATCGGGCCACCGCCGTAGTTCTCGCCGTAGGTGATGACCGGCCAGCCATAGTTGCGCCCGAGCTGCGGCAGGTTGATCTCGTCTCCGCCCTGCGGGCCGTGTTCATGCGTCCAGAGCCGCCCATCCGGCCCCAAGGTGGCGCCCTGGAGGTTGCGGTGGCCGTAGCTCCAGATCTCCGGCAGCGCGCCGGCACGGCCCACAAAGGGGTTGTCTGGCGGCGCCGCGCCGTCCTTGGTGACGCGCACCACCTTGCCCAGGTGGTTGTCGAGCTT
>Ga0116227_10003724_pt1 | contig 33730 bp, 20 predicted proteins | sample S1TSphgellanicum_FD_89693 | JGI IMG/M metagenome (GOLD analysis project Ga0116227, IMG submission 89693) | Host-associated microbial communities from peat moss isolated from Minnesota, USA - S1T2_Fb - Sphagnum magellanicum MG | ecosystem: Host-associated > Plants > Peat moss > Unclassified... | reverse complement strand
TGTAAACAAAAAAAAATTTGAATCTTAAAAAAAAATTTGTTTATTTTTCACTTTATTGGTGTTAAAAAAAAAAAAAAAAAAAAACAACAACAAACCACAAAACATTATATGCATACAATAAGACCTATGGGACATCAAATGCATCCCATAATTTTTTTTTTTCCAAAACCTAATTCATTTACATCTACCTTATTAAAGACACTTACATGAGATTGTGTAAATGTAAATTCCAAAAATTAGCTATGTAAATGTAAATCAATTACATTTACATTATTTTATACGAATATATGTGTATTTACATTTACCTTCCCAACTATTGGTATAAACACATGTTGTTTAGTTATGTATTTTAAACTAAATATGAACATGCAAAAAGATTGAATATGCATGAAGTTATATTATTAAACAATCATTTTTTTATATTCGGCTCTATTTGTAACCAATTAAGGAACATTGATCAATGTTATAAATCTATAGTCATATTTTAATAAAGACCCAAAAATTTGTATGTTTATTTGGGAGTTATGGTTCAAGGTTGTCCACATATGACTTTTCATTGTGAAGAACAATGAAATGAACAAGGCAACTTGCAACCTTCATTATTGAGCTTTTCCATGGGGTCATCACTTTTTGCACCTCCTTTCTTTTGAGTTCATGAATTCATGTCAAGTTCGATTTTATAATAGTTGAACTAACCTAAAATTTAAACCTTGAATGCCATTTTGTTCAAAGGTTTGGGACAAATGAAAAGGCAAATGGATAAGGGATTGTTGGGGTTGGGGTTTGCAAATGATGAACTAATAATCATTGAGGTTTTTTTAAGTCAACTTAAGTGTTCATGATTAACAATGGTTGGGTCACTTGTTGATTCAAAATGCACAATTTATTTTGGTGTTGTTTTTCTTTTGACTTTAAGTTCTTTAAGTGAAAATTCATTCAATTGTTTACCAAAAAGGTCTTGTGTGCATGGAAAAGTATTATAAAAGTTGAACATTTTATTGAAGTTCCAAGCTATAATCAATAATGACCCACTCTATAACAATGTCCACAATGTGTTTTTTGTTAAATGCTTATGTGCTTATCTTTTCAAGGTTTTTTTATGGATTGTTTGCCACCAACAAAAGACAAATATTTCCAATGCATTTAGATTCAAGTTTTTTCATTTTGGATGTATGTGTTTCATTTTCATACGTGTTGATGCATCATATGTGTTCATGAAGCATGAAAATTTAGAGTTATGGTGTTTTTGATCCCTTTGAATGTGTGTGCATGGTGAATGGGTGATGATGTTTTGTTTTTATGATTCAAGTTTTTTTTATGTTTGCAATGATTTAAGATGAAATGTTTCTTGTTGAAAGTGTGGGTGAAGTTGATGAAAAAACTTGTGATGTGAACAAAAATTTGACTACCAACTTGTCAAATGTTGAGAGTGTACACTCATAATTTGGTAGCCATCCATTAAAAAAAAATGAACTACATTTTGTGACTATGGATGTTCAAGCTTCAAAATGGAAATCACACGACATAGAACTTTATTTGTTGGGGCTTATTTGTTATCAATGATAGTCTACCCATTGACCTTGAAACCTCACAAATGATGTAATAATGTATTACCTATAAGTTTTAGTAAACTTTTGGTAACTTTATAGACCAAAGTTCCATTATAAGGAAATGGTTTATCAAATATAACAAAACAAATGACATAGTATTCCTATGAAAACATATGTTGATAGTGCACATTTTGATTTATTTATTTTTTAAAAATCACATTAAATGAGAAGGTTATCATCACAAACTTACTAAGTTTCATAGGTTCATCCAAATTATGTGTGAAATCCAATTTTCATAAGTTCGTACAAAAATTGCATGAATTGCATGTTATGGTTAATATGAATGTATATATTCAATATCTTAAATATTCAAACATATGAAACATTGTTATTCAAATGGAATGACATACATGAATGTTCATGTTTAATACACAAAAATCACATAATTTTATGCAAAATTACATTACGATAATTGCATGGATTTAATTAAAATGAAAATTGTGCATATTTCACATCAAGACATCATAAGTAGAAAAGACACATTATATATATAATTTTAATTATAATTTATTTTTTCATGCCATTTTTACACTTTCAAACTCATGGGTTTTGCATAGACATATTGTTTTATGATTTTCGCATAAATTCTATTGAGATTTTGTGACAATGGAAGTTTGTGATGATGACTAAGTTTTTGAAATATATCATAGTTGGCAACAAAGAAAAAAAATGTTTAGGTCCATCATGTTTGTAATCATTACATTTTTGGGGTTAACAAACCTTTACAAGAATGGCGATGAAACATAGCAAATGACCATGTGTTTTGTGTTTGCAAAGGTTACAAAACTCTCTCCATGTGTGAAAATATCAAGTTATGCAAGTTACTATTGCATTAATGTTCTTACATGCATTATGTTTCCTTCCCATTCATCTTTTGTGGAACAAATGTTTCTTACAATGGTCACAAAGACCATGGATTTGCATGTACTACCAAATCTTGAATTTGCAACTCCTATTTCTACTAGTTTTGATCTTTGGATGTCCAAAGGTGGTGTGAACACATTTGTTTTGGGTCATTAACTATTTGGATGAGGTTTAAACCTTTAAACATGTTGTTATGGGGCTATCTAAAGTGCATGAAACAATTGGCAATGCCATGGTTTTGCAACCCCAATCTTTGTTAAAAAAATTGAATTTATTTGCTATGTGATTATTTTTGTGAAAGATGAGGGCAACAACTTGAGAACTATGGCTACAACATTGTAAATTGTAGTCTATAATTGATTACACAAACCTTTAAAACTTTTGTGGGTTTATGAAGTTATTTGTTTGAGGCATGTGAAGTAAAAAAATTGCCAATATGTGACAAATGATGATAATATAATGTTTATGTGGGTTTAACTTTGGTAAATGTGAAAAAAATTCAAATTGGTTTGCAAAAGACGATTACATGGGCAAAAAAAATCAAAGAAAAGGAGACATGAGTGGTAGAAGGCATTCATTAACAACATGATGGGACATTGGAAATTGAAAATTCTAACAAAAACAAAGTTTGCAAAATTATAATGTTTGAGTAAAAATTAAAACTCAAGCAAGCCATATTGTTGTGTAATGGGACAGAAAAAACTAACTTTACAATAGAAAGTCCTTAAGGTCCAAATGTGGACCATTACAAAGGTTGTCATTCAGTGCTTGATACATGTGATGAAGCAATCCAAAGGTCATTGACTACTATTGGGCTCGTTCATAGTTGGGGTTCCAAAAAAAAGAATAAGATTCCAAGAGTTTTTTACAAGTAACATTTACATGAAAAAAAATTGAGTGAAAAAAATTGAATAATTTGCGATAAGAAAATTCATGTGGTGGTGGTGATTTTTCACATGTGTATTTAATTTTGCATCAATATTTTCATTTACAAATATAAAACAAAAAATTTTGAAATCAGTTTTTTTGGAAACCCAAACATGTTTTTTTGCGTGATTTTTTTGTGCATATGTGACCTATGGTTTTAAAAAAAAAGGTAAAAAGAAAAATTCTTTCCCTTCTAGTTTTTTGGTTCAAAATTTAAAGTCTTTCAAATTTTGATATGATTTTTTTTTCCATCATGTCCACCCAATGAACATGTATTTGTTGTAAAAAAGGTTTGAAATTAATTACATAATTAAAAAAAATTTACTATTAAAAAAATAATGTACTGAAAACAAGTAATATAGTTAGTTCAAAAGATTCAAAATACAATTACATAGTATATTAAATATATTAAATATTTTAATTAATTTAACAAAACATTATTTTATTTATTTGCATACAACAATCCATCACAATAGAACAAAAATTAAAACCTTTTTAAAAAGTAGACATTCCTTTTTAGAACCCCAATTGTGAATGAGCCCCATTAAAGACCCTAATTATTGTAATTAACTTAACTATGACTATTGAAGTTGAATCAAATTCCCTCTTATTGATGGGGATGAAAAATTTAACCAATTTGATGAACTAACTTTTACTTGTTGAATAGAAATATGTAACAAAAAGGTTATGAAGGTAATTCTTCTAGAATATTTGAAAACATTTGATTTGGACCATCAAGTTCACAATATGTTGCCCTTAATGTTAGATCATTGTTTCAAATCCTTACATGTTGTGAATAATTACGTGGGGCATGGAAATGCAATTTGTGTCAATGTTGAATTTGATTTGTTCAATAGGTCATTCCCTTTTTGGTGACAATTTTTGATTGATTAAACCTTACTATTCAAGCTTTTACAATGCCATTTAATGCACCTATTGTTCATGTTGATGAAAAAACTTGTAGCATGTTTGGTGTTGGAGAATCCATTGAAAAATCTTCATGCACACATATTATTATATAACTTTCTTATTTCAAAAGTTATTCATCCTCCCATCGACATGTGGTGTGTCCACATTAATGGGAACACAACAAGTGTAACTAATACTTTGATGTTGAAATTGTTGGATTTATTTATATAAAAACATTCATAATATATCATGGGAACATGTGAATAAATTTGAAGTCAATCTAATGAACAAAAAAAAAATGCAAAAACATTTTTTAAACATTGTAACCAATGTTTTAAAATTAAAAAAAAAACTTGTTCAACGATTTGAAAATATTTGAAAATTACATGTTTTGACAAAATTTTAATAAAAACCTTAACATAATAGTATAATTAAAAAAAAGACTTTTAAAAATAAGTAGTCACAAAAATTGGTGGGGTGGCTCTTATTAATGTGGACACACCCATATGTAGATATCCTTGTTTGATGGAGGACCCACGAGTGTTAATTTTTTAATGTTGACTTTTTCATGTGTTAAAAAAAATTTGAAAATTCTAGGGTCTCAAATTGAGATTTAAAAAAATGTTTAACCTTGTTGATGTATTGATAGCTCTAAGGTGCTATTGGTTATAAATGGAGAATTTTGATCAAAATATCATTGCAATAAAAAATTAGTTGCATGATTATCTATGCTTGAATTGCATGGCAAATGTAGACTTCAAGGACTACATTAAGGTTGAAGTTATTTTAGTCAAAGAAAATTATGAATCGATTGAAAAGATTGAATAATTTGAAGAGTTGAAGGTTGACAATGAATAATTAACTCACCTTTAACAAACTTTTTGTTTTTGCTTTTTGACTAACCTTCCTTTGAAGTGTTTCTAATTTGTTTATGTCCATGTGGATGTTGTAAGGTTGGCTAGTTATATTTTTATGTATCTCATTGGCATCAAAAGTTGTTGATTTAACTTCAACAAACTCTTTATTTATGTTTGGATTTTTGGGTGTGTGGGGGTTCATGTGGGTTTGTGTTTATGTGAGTGTTTGTATTTTGTGAATAACTTGTATGACAATAGGTAGAGTTTTAAAAAACTAGGGTTCAATTCCTCCATAAGCTATTCAATTTTGGATGTTGTTCATCTCTTTGCTTTTGCACAACTAGAATGTGAAATTTGTTATGCATATTTGAAGGCATGTGCATTGAGTTAGGTTTTGATTGTATGGATTAAGTGACTTGTTTATGGTTGCTTCAAAGGAGTGGTAACATGTCCATGAAGAAAAGAGTGATCCCAAATCTTCTCAATTGTCTTAAGGTGGTACAAATTACAAAAATGTAAAGCAATTTGCAACGGAATAACTTTTGTACATGTAACAATTGATTAGACATGTACTATAATTGATCTTTATTTCATAAATGATATAATCATGTAATTAATTTGTGAATAGAATTGATCTAGTTTCACAATTTAATATCAAAATAGATGATATATGATAAATCTTATATACCTTGTCTTATTAAATTTGTTTAATATAATGACATACTTATGGAAATTGACCTTCATGTTTAAAATGACATGATTTTCAAGTTTTAGTAGTTTTGTTTAAACCTACAATTGAATAAAACTCCACCTAGCACACTACAAAAAAAAAGTGCCACAACCAAAAGAAAAGGTGTCACACAAACATTTCTTAGCAATAAATAATTGAAATTTAAGGTGATAATTGATTTGACAATTCACATATTGTACCAACAAATTGACACCAATTTATTAAGCTTGTTGGTTGTATGTAATTTTCATGCATGGGAAAAAAATATCCCAAAGAAATATTAGTTTTAGGGCAATTTTTAACTATGAAATTCTTGCCCCCTCCCCCTACCCCCAAGTAATGTCTTATTAATCCAAAGCTAACATTGCTTTTTCAATAACATGTTAATATTCAACAAAATGGATACCATCAAATATACTACAATGATTGATGAAAACATTTTTGGGAAATTATAAGGATGCAAAATAAAAATGTTTTTGGTTGGAACATGAACATTACATGTTTCTTTATTGTAAAACTAAGGTCGCTTGTGTTGTTGGTCCAAATGTGAATAGGACCTTGATAATAGAACTCAATTGTGAAGAAACTATTTTGCATTTTAAATTAATTTTCAATGACAAAATTGAATCAAAATTCAATATCTCCCCCATTTTAGGTTTTAAAATCACCTCCAAAAAATCCCACTCATCTAGGGCTTCCAATAATTGTAAGGACTTGCCCTAATTTCTCTAAAAAAATGGATTTCAATTTTTTTGAATTTTCTTTTACAAAATTATTCAATATTCAATAACTTTCACACCATAGGCCTAAACATTGTGAAATTGCCTCAATGCACCCTACTCATTGAGGGCTTTCCAATGGTACTAACAATGTAGGAAGACAAGTTGAAGTTTAGGAGATCTCAACATGACAAACAAACAAACAACCTTCCTTAATAGATAAAAGCATACCCAAAAAACCGAGGTTTCTTTTTGTTGTTAAAGGAAACTTATTTATTAAAGTAAATGAAACCTCTCTCTTTGTATATATGCATTGGATGAATTATACTTGGCCAAAGATAAAAGGTATAAGATTTGAGACATCCAGTTATAACTAGTGAATATATGCAATAAGAAATAAGAAATTGTTAATTTGTGAAATGAATAGTTCAATATAGAGTTGGTTATAACCATATGTAATGTTGGGCATGGTGACTTCCAATGTAAAACACATACCTACACAATTTTGGTATTAGTTCAAACCATTGTTGGATGTGTGTTTAGGATGTATGAACATATGAACATAGAAATTTGTTCCTTACATTTCAATTTAACATAAAGTCTAAAACTTGAACTTGATTTGTGTAAATGTCCATGGTATACTTCAATCATGGTTATGTACATATAAATGTATAAACTTGTTTGAGCATTTACACCTATTTACTAAGATAATGGTTGTGTAAAATTGTGTAAAACCATGCAAATGTAAAATGTGGAAACACAATACATGCAAATAAGTGCCCCTTAACCCCTTTGGAGTGGGGGAGTTCCCATCATAAGTGCCCCTTCGGCTTTGCCTGGGGCAGGTGCTTATTTCAAGAACACTCTTGCTCTTCGGGCATTACCCTACACCTTTCAACTTCTTGATATCAAAGCACAGCACCCTCCCCCCCCACCCTTCTTGACACAATTAGCATTTGGGAGGTCTTTGTAGGGAGGCCTTTGGAGGGTTGACTCTTCCTCCCTTGTGTGTGTATATGTTTGGGACCTCCCTCCCCATTCCAAAGGGGTTAAGGGCCACTTATTTTGGGACCTCCCTCACCACTCCAAAGGGGTTACCAAATTACCCTGCATAAGGCACGGGCAGAATTTTCAATTTTTTTGTGTGGTGCCCGGATTTGTGACAAAACCACACACCCCTTTAGCCAATTTTCTCCAAAATTTGTCGGTAAAAAAGACGCCCAATAGGTAGGTAGGTAGGTAGGTTTAGGATTGTGTTCCTCACCTTGCCCGCTGCGAGTCGGGCACAGTCCGAGAATTTAGGAATTCATGGGTGCGTCGGGGCTCCATTCCCGCGCGATTCCCGCGATTATTAATCGTCACCGCGGCCGGGCGGCCGTCAATCATGAATGCTACCGCCCACAGACTGGGCAGCGGCCTGCCTGCCACTTTACAACCCGGACTTCCTGGGATGCAGGCCGCGGCCGGGCAGGCAGACGGGCAGACTGTGTGCGTGTGCGCCTTCTCTCGCGGACTCTCTTCGCAAGCTTTTCCTCGCACAGCAGCACGGATGCACGGCAGCAGAGAGCGGGGCTCGGCAAGCTCCTTGTTGCAGCAACAGCAGAAACAGCAACACAAGAAGTAGCAGCAGTAGCAGCAGCAGTGGCGAAAACCAAAAGCGATGGATCCGGTGACAACGCTCTCCAACTGCATACAACTGATACACAAGTCCGTGGTGGTAGGTGACAGAGCGCGAACGGCCAGAAGCAGCTGCCAGAGTCTGGTGTCACGCCTGAAGTCGCTCAAGCTCCTGTTGGAAGAGATCCGGGAATCCAAGGTGTCGCTGTCCAGCGGCATGACCGGTTTCAGCACTCTAGAAGCCGGCTTGACCAAGGCCAAGGAGCTCCTGGAGCTTTGTGGTGGAAATAATGGCAGTCTCTTTTACATGGTGATTTGAAGACGAGACTGTTGTGCACCTTCTCTTGTCTGTCTCTCTAGCAATTTTATTTTTGCTTTGCTTTTCTTTGCTGCTGCCGTTGTTTTCTGGACGTTTTTCAGGTTTGTTTGTTTGCTTTTTTGTTTAGGTTTTCGATGAAGAAGCCCGTTGCTGTTTTTCCTGTGTTGTTTATATAGGTCTGTGATATTGTGTTTGTTAGGTCTTGCGGACTGAGGATATGGTGAGCAAGTTCCAAGATGCCTCTCTGGATATCGATCGTGCTCTCAACAGCCTTGCATCCCGATTTTCCGAGAATATTCGCTCCCAGGTCTCGCCCTTTCCCCCTTAATCATCTCCATCTCCGTCTACATCTCCATCTTTGTGCTCTCTCTCTCTCTCTCTCCCTCTCTCGGCAGCAAGTCGGTAGCCCAGTAGTTTGGGCACATGAAGTGGTTCTCAGTTAAAATCGAACCAATCACATGTTCGATGTAGGATCTAGGAGGTTATTGTTTCACTGTCGGAGCTTAAGGGCTTTCCAGGCATAGGAGGAAGATCTGGATGGAACATGGTGATGAAAATGTGTTCAGTGGAGCAGCAACAGCATTTGCATTTCAGCTTCTGCTCTGTAGATTTTTCTTTGATGACCTAACTTTGAAGAAAGAGTGCCTACTATAGAGGCTCTTGCATTGCCTCAGCCTCCTTTTCTTGCAAGCATCAGATTAGGTCATGGAGATTGATGCCTCTCTGTGTCTCTCTTACTGTGATTCACAGTAGGAGTTCATCATTAGGTCATGGGGATTGATGCCTCTCTGTCTCTCTCTCACTATGATTCACAGTTGGAGCTCGTCATTAGGGAGCTTAGGAGGACAAAGTACCATGTGGATGTTTCGGATGAAACCTTGGCCGAGGAGATTGAAGTTCTCCTCAGGGTGCAAACACAGGGTTTGAAAATCAGTCAAGAGGCACTGCAGAAGCTGGCGGACAGGCTTGACCTCAGGTCCAGTGAGGCTGTCACACAAGAAATTATGGTACTTCTCCAAGCACTGATTTTGATAAGAAATTAGCTGGAGTGCCTGGTGAAGTTGAAGATGGCAAAGTTGATTTGTTTTTTTTAATTACATTAAATTGAATTAAATTAAAGAATTTTGTTTCTCCAAGTGTAGTTCTCTACTACTCTTTTACACTGATAACAGTAGTGTTGTACAACAGGTGCTGGAGAAGGAGAGGAAGTATGCACATTCAGAATCCAGTAGACTTGATTTAGACCTACTTGATCAATTACTAGCTCTTACAGAGCAGATAAAGGAAGTTGTCAAGGACCGACTGCCTAGTGGCCTCAGTATACCTACTGATTTTCGCTGTCCTCTATCCCTGGAGCTAATGTCTGACCCAGTCATTGTTGCATCAGGCCAAACTTATGAAAGAGCCTATATCCAGAAATGGATTGACCAAGGTAACACAAGATGTCCAAAAACCTTCCAAACTCTCTCACACAAGAATCTCATTCCCAACTACACAGTCAAGGCTCTTATAGCCAACTGGTGCGAAGCCAATCATGTGCCCTTGCCAGTGCCTGTGAGGCTGGAGTCACTGGTGAGCACCCAGCAACCATTCACTCCTCCAGGGAACAGCAGAGGCAATACGGGTTTAGATGATGAAAGCACAACCCATGTAGACTCAAGCTCATTATTAGTGGGCAGGGTTAAGGGGCATCCAAAGCCACAACATGCCAACTTGACAAAGTCAAGTGGATCTGGGGAACTTGAAAGATTGACAGGTTGCAGCGTTGGTGAAGACCAGGGTGAACCTTCCCAGGCTGCCAGAGTTACTGGTAGTGGTTCTTCTGGGGGGCTTGAAGGTAACACAAGTAACAAATCTCTGAGGTCTGATAGGGATGTGGTGGGTTCAGATCCTGGGCCACATCAGCAAACTTCATCAGGCCCTAGTGTAACATCGAGTGTGGATGATGGGAATGCACCTACAGTAACAGATGCAGGAGATCTGCTGGTCAATACTGCTCACACTGCAAATGGACAACACCCTAAATCTGGAAGCCTCTCTGGTGAGCTAGATAGGAGGAGTGTCTCCAGAAGTTCCAGTGTGGGCTTCAGTGAGGAGATTGGGTCTCCAGCGCTCCTACCAGAAAGGTCACTCTTCAGGCGACGTGGGGAAGAAAGGGATGTTAGTCTTCTTCGCATTGTTCCGGATACATCAGGGGCTGAAGGGACTGCCCAACAACTTGTGTATGGATTAGTGGAGGACCTTCAATCTTTGACAGTTGATGTACAAAGAGCAGCTACTGCAGAATTGAGGCTGCTAGCCAAGTACAACATGGAAAACAGAATCACTATTGCAAACTCGGGTGCCATAAAACCGCTTGTTGCTCTGTTGAGGTCCTCAGATCTGAAGACTCAGGAGAATGCAGTCACAGCATTGTTGAATCTTTCAATCAATGATAACAACAAGGCTGAAATTGCAGCTGCAGGTGCAATTGAGCCCCTTGTGAATGTGCTTCGGGTTGGAAACTCTGAGGCAATGGAAAATGCAGCTGCCACCCTATTCAGCTTGTCAGTTATGGATGACAACAAGGTCACAATTGGTCAATCAGGAGCTATTCCACCCCTTGTACATCTGCTCATAAATGGGACTCCACGAGGGAAGAAAGATGCTGCTACAGCTCTTTTTAACCTGTCAATATTCCATGAGAACAAGGGGCGCATTGTTCGTGCAGGTGCCATCAAGCCCCTAGTAGAGCTCATGGCAGAACCTGCAGCAGGCATGGTGGATAAGGCTGTTGCTGTGTTGGCCAACTTGGCAACCATTGTGGAGGGAAGACAGGCTATCGGTGATGAACATGGGATCCCTGCACTTGTAGAAGTTGTGGAAGCTGGGTCACAGAGAGGAAAGGAGAATGCGGCTGCAGCTCTTCTCCAACTGTGCATGAACAGCCACAAACATCGGACTCAGGTGTTGCAAGAAGGCGCTATCCCACCATTGGTTGCTCTGTCTCAGTCGGGCACTGCCCGGGCTAAAGAAAAGGTGCTACATATCAACATATGCTGTTTCTCTCCTTCATACCCACAGGGCTATTTGATATATGATAGCTGGTTGCTTGTCTTATCTGTTTGTGCTGTTTGAGCCTATCCCAGTATATCAGGTTGTCCTTGATCAATTTGGTTTGTGGCTGTTTCCTCCACTTTCTCAAGCCTGGTAACACATGCAGGCATCAGCTTTACTCCGGCATTTCAGAGAGCAGCGGCATGGAGGTTTAGGGGCACGTTCAAACCCTGACAGACACTTGGCAGGCCATTATTAGGTTGGAAACTGAAGTCTGAGTATTGAAGGTATCAAAGCACTTGAGTTTTGGTTGAAGTGGTGTTGGTGTTTCCTTTTTCCTGTCTCTTCACCTTTGTCATGTCTAAGCAATCTTGTGACAAGAATATTGGACTGGCATCAGAAAACCAAATGGATTCATGTGTTGGCAGCCAAAATGGTGGCTTCTGTAGTGTATATGCTTAGAGATTCTTGCAACAACACTTGAGCGGTGGTTATATCTTTCTAAGTCTCCACTAAGTGTTTATGAGGAGGCTTTGGCAACAGATCAAGCATCTGCTCACCTTAGCTCTCAATTTTTTGTTATGGGGCTTCCCTCTTTTCACTGTCCATGGAGGTCTCAGGTTTGGCTACCGTAAGAAGGCAGGCTTGGGAACTTCTGTGATCAGCATATCTTAAGAACATCAGATCAACACTTTTGAGAAGTTGCCAAGTACATAAGGCAAGGCCTATGTACTTGTACGTAGGGAACTAGCTAGGTGATCGTTAGTGTAGGTTAATTATGAATAGATTTGACCCGCACTTGAAGCAATCAGGGTTGCCTCTCTGTTGGTCAACTTGGCATATAACAAAACAGTTGGATTGTTGACAGTGACCACACTTAACTGGTGACATGTTCAAAAATTCAGGTCAGCCCAGCTTACCCTAGCAGTATCTCAAGGACCTATGCTAGATTTTGTACTTGTATGGTTGCCTTGCTGTGGCAGGCTAGTCAGGTGTTGTTAGTAGTAATGCTTCAGTAGTGGAACTTTTTTGTTGTATCAATCCCCTTGCCCACTACATGAGCCTTGAAGAGGACAAGAGGCCCCCCTCCCTGCAGTAAATTTACTTCCAAGTCCTGATTTCTTTTGTTGTTCCTCCTCCACCCACAGGCAGGAGGTTGGTGGATACATTCATGCTGGATGGTTCTGTACAGGTAATCTCATAGCGTTGCTCCAAATCATAGATTGCACTAATATCTCAATTACTGTGTTTCTTGAAGTTGGTAATGCACATTGTCTTCAAGCTCTTGACCTGGAGTCTGCCACTTTTTTCATATTGTTGCATTCTCTACAACCATTGACGTGTGAAAGATGGTCTAAAACTACCTGCAGTGCTTGATGGAAATTTGTCTGAACATTTGTACTCAGGGAATTATTAATGAAGTGCTAAACTGTTGCAAGTGGCTTGTGAAATATTCTATTGACCTGGAATAATCTTCATGCAAATGAATGAACAAATCTGCTGTTGCTCTTAGCATGCAATACTAATATCAGAACTGTGATAAACACCAGGATGTTTTGCAGTTTTGCACCATCCTCCCTGTAGTAGAAGAGCTTATCATGGGCAGGAATAAAGGCTTGGATCAGCTGGCCAGGCTTGTCTTCTGTGCCTCTTGTGGTGGGGAAACCCTCTGGTGGTGGTGGTGGTGTTTGCAACAATTCTTTCTTGTTGTGTGGAATGCCATTAAACACGACAGCCCAGTTAAAACTGAAGGACCAGTAGTGAGTATTTTGCCATCTCTCTGGTATTATACATTTCATGCTGGAAGGTCAAATCTGGTATGACCTCTGATCCTGTCAAGCAATATAAAAACCTAGATTATAATCTCTGCTCATAAGCTCTCTGTTTTAGGTTTCAGGATCATAAATGTCATCTCTGTGCATGAAACATTTAGAATTTATTCCACTTCAAATTCGGATCAACCCATGATGAAAGCTGCAGATCACATTTCATTGAAAACCTTTCAGGAAAAAAAAAATCTCTTGCAGATGTCTTGGGCAGGTGAAAGTGTACTTCTTGATGCTCTTCCATCCAAAGAAAGAGCTTCTTCAATTAAAGAATTTGCCAAAGGAAGATTTAGTCATATTCGTTTTGGAGTGCGGGTCTCTCCAACTTGGTATGGACAGTGAGAAAATTCCTACCATTATTTTCCCAAATATATTTGTTCAAATTTATCATCTAGTTATGTCATATTTGTTTATGTAGGGGGCCTTTCTTCCACTCCCTTGGTCTAATTTCTCAACATAATCTTTTCACCTTTCTTTTTTTTCAGGTTGTAATGTTACTTGGGTATAAATTTGGAAGAAAATAATAACAGTGCATGGCTCTAGCTTATATGCATATATATATAAAACATGATTTGAACTTGCCATTAAATGTCTAATCCATTAATGCAAAAATAACTAAAATTGATGAATATATTAGAAACAGAAATTAGGACGAGACCAATTCCCAATTCTCTTACCCTATGCAAGTAGGCCATTTGTAAGACTCTTCTAAATATGTGGGCCACTTATAGACCTTCTTTTAAGCAAGTAGACCACTAATTTGGCTAATTAAGCTTAATTTGGTTAAACTTTGTTTAACTTGCTTAAACTTGGGTACTTTCTTTACTTTTGGTTAAATCACATGTGTTTTAATTAAACTAATCAAATTTGGCTATTTTTTAAAAAAAATTGACAAAACTAGGCTAGTTTGATTAATTTTGGCTAAACTTGGTACAACTTGGTTAAACTTAGTTAAATTTGGCTTAATTAAGGTACTTTAAAACATTTAGTTAAACTTAATTAAATTGGTTAAACTTGGGTTAAATAGGTTTCAATATATTAAACTTTGGTAAATTAGTTAATTTTGGCTAAACTTGGTTCAATTTGAATATTTTAGTTAATTTTGTTTGAAATAGGTTAATTTTGCTTGAAATTTTGATATTTAAAATAAATTTGGCTAAATTTAATTAAAGTTTAAAAATCTTAGTTAATGTTGGCTAAACTAAGACATTTGATTTAAATTTAGCTAATTTTGATTAAATTTGTCTAAAACCTACCATAATTTAGTTAAATTTGGTTTTATTTGGTTAAAATAAACCTATATCATGAAACTTGAAACTTTAAGCCTTACATTCTAAACCCAATTTTACCCAAGTTAAAGCATGTTTAAGCAAAATTAATTTAATCAAAATTTGCATACCCAAGTTTAGCCAAAATTAACCAAGTTGAATGAAAATACCCAAATTTAATCAGGTTCAACTTAAATAATCAAATTAAGCCAAATATGAGAAGTTTAACCAAAGGTTAGTTTAGTTTAACCAAAGATTATTGTAAACTATGATTAGTGGATGAATGCAAGTTATAGTGGCTCATTTTTAATGTCACAATGGTAATTTCTATAGGGTGGTTTGTGTCTAAATTTTTATATGGTGAATAATTTAATCTTAATCACATTAAATGACGAGTCATTTTAGACTAACAATTTGATTATGGAGATATTTGCACAATTATACATTCATTATCAATAGTGGACTTCTGAAATAAAAAATATGCATTAGTCAATTGGTTGAATTGTTAAAAAATTCAAGAATTCATAGTGAATCTCACTCCAAATTGTATATAGGGATTAAGCATGGGTTGAAGAATGAAACTTTAAAGTTAAGTGTGAAATCTTTTTTTGTGAAACCTTAACCAAATGGTAGTTATGAACTTTTGAAAGGTTAGAATCGGATTTTATTTTCAAAAGTTCTTTTGAAATGATTTTTTTTGTGTTTGTCAAAAAAATTATGCCCAATGGGTACATAATTGAAATATCTAAGTGGGCTTTTATTTTATGAACTTTATAGGTTTTTTTTTAGGATTTTCAAAGTGATTTAATCATACTAGCTAACAACATTTTTCATTAGGGGTTTTCACTTAATTTTAAAACGTTTCATAAGTGAGTGAAAATGTAGTAGTCAAAGATTACATTAATGAAAATTTAAAATCTAAAACCATATGGTCATAAACGAGATAAAACAAGCCAACAATGTTATTTTAGAAAAGGATTGCGTGTCTTTTTGCCCAAAAATAAATTTTTCATACAAATGAATTTTTGAACAATTTTATTGAATTTTTAAAAATAAATGCATATAATTATGTAGGTAGATAATTTTTTTGGTTTATATTTTTGAATAAATATGAAAAATTGAAAATGTGGTGATTGATTGTAAATTTAATGTTTCATTTTTTAAAATGATAACAATTTCAAATCATAACCAAAAATTGAATTTTTAAATTTTTATGTTTTCTTGTACATAAACTATAACTTTTCTTAACACATCATGTACATTGTACCCCATTTATACGTGGTAAAGAACTTTTGAAGTTCTAAAATTCTAGATCAATTTTGGAAAGTTATTTATATTTTTAAAGTTTTAGAAAATTTTCACATATTTTAAGGTATGAATGCTTTTTGAATGTGGCTAATAGGTTTTTATCTTCTTAATTTTTTCCCCATCAATTTTTTTATATTATATGAGTCCTTTTGATATTCCTTTGCAAAATTGATTCCTTTTGACATAATAGGTGTTCACTTTCAAAGGTCTTATATTGAAACTTAAACTTAAAATTTTATCAATTGAATTTTTAGTTTGAATACTTTGACATGCATATGAATAAGAAGGAACAACTTGTCATGATTACCATGGTTTTAAATTGTAAAAGTTAAAACATAAATATTTTTCCAATCTTGAGTGTTTTTAGGGCCCATCTAACATCCTTTTTGGCTCATTTTATTGTGGCTGCACCCATATCCATATGGATAATATATAAAAACATGTTAGGGACTTTTGGAAATTCTACATCTGCTTAAAATGAGCCACTATATTATGCATACACCTTAGTCTAATTTAATTTAAAATTAATTTTATGTTTAACCTAGAACCTATTTATTTATTATGCCACATCATTTATGGCATGACTAAAATTAATCACATTTATAAGGTAAACAACAACATGTTGGCATATAACAAGCCATGTCATTTATAACATGACTAAAATTAATCACATTTTTGTAAGTAATAACACCACATTGGCATGGTTAATCCACGTATGTTATTTGATTTGATTTAAATTATTAATCAACATAGTCAAATAAGACATGCCTATTTGGGGGCGGGGGAGGACAAAAAGGTACCCCTTTTAGTCTTTTTGAATTAGTAATTCTACAACTTAGTCATTATAGTTAAAACTTTATAGGTGAAAAATACCATGTTTTTTTTGTAATGAAAGGATTAAACTTTTTGGTTTGGGTTGGCTTCACACCGAGTGCTTTTGCAAGCGCATTTGCCTTTAACATGTTGATATGTTCAATGATTTGAACTTCATTTTATCTCTTGCATTCATCCTTTCACTCTTGTGTTACAGGCCTAATCATGACCAAAACACCCGATTGCCATTAATCAAGACTAAACTAAACTTGATAAAAAAACAAACCTTTAACCTTAAACACCATTACACCTTTAATTGGACCACCTTTGTTGGATGAAAGAAGACAAACATTTAAAGAAAAATGAACATAAAATCAACCAAAACAACATATAATATGAAAACACAATGCAAGCGTGATCAAACTTGGATGATTTCATGAAGGAAAGCTCTCAAAGACCATTTCTTTTTTGAGACCTTCATTGTTCTACCATTTTGTTTAGCAATTTTCAAAACCTTTGGTCACCAAAAATATATTCTTCCCATTAATGTAGGCTAAGGCATTACCAACACAAGGGGCCACACATTGCTATAAACAAATGTAGACGTACATCTTTTGATGATGCCCTTGACACAACACTTTACCCCACAAAAAGACTTTTCAAAATTTGTGAAATAATGGAATATTTGTTGGAAAAATGAAGGACACCTCGGTAAAATGGAATGCACTACAATTTTTCAAAAGTTAAATTTTAGTGTAGAACATGCCATTTAAATACACTAAATTTTTTTTGGTAGGTATTTACATCTTCACATGGGTGCCAACATGATCATGAGAATAAAAAACATGGATTGGAAGTTCATTCAAGCTCCCACAAACTATATAGATCAATTCAAGCCTTAAGATTTTAATAACAATATTCTAGGTGCCTCCTTTAATGCCAAGTGTCAAGCAAAGTTTTTCGTTTGATTGACTTTTCTTTTAATAAATTTTTTAAAAACCTCTCACTTATTACTGTATTTGCTAAAAATATAAAATTGATCTCTTTTCAATAAAGGTTCACAAAATTTGGATAACCACTTTGCCATCCATCAATAAAACGCATAAATTGATTTCCTTGGCTCAAAATCAAGACTACTTGAATCTTATGTTAATATGAATAAGAGGTTGCCATGTTAAAGATGCAAAGAAAGTATGTAAATAAATTTCTATTAAAATAAAAAAAAATTGTCTTCACACTATCATAACACTCCATTCCATTTTCCATATCTTTTGCATACAAATTATAGGTTACATGAAAATTATTCAAATAATAATGTATATGGGATCTAAGCAATCCAAGATTTAAATAATCTATAAAAAATTATGGACCACCTATAAAAAATGACCATTCTAGGGAGTTCACATGAAATCTTTAGCTTGAAATTAAAGTTGGAAATGATGCTCGAGGAGGTACCTTAAATTTATATTACATTTATAATACAAGTTGTTATGATAATACTAGCACACTCTAGCCATAACGCTACATTATTAGTTCCTTCAAAACTTCTCAAAAAAATTCAAATCACAATTCCACTAATCTTATTGGCCCAAAAGCTTTTCTTCTCACACCTAGACACAAGCTTATGAAAATTTATCACAACATTAAATTGTTAGTTCATTTGATCACAACTCCTCAAACTAATGTAAGCCATCAATTTCAACCATTTCATTGGCCAAAAGGTTTTTTTTTCACACCTAAGCATATGTTTTTAGTTTAGACCCAATAGACCTAGTTAGAAGGGTACACTTAGCTCTCTTTGTGGTAGTTTAGTTTGGAATCCAAACCCTAGACTCATTCCACAATATCAAGCAACATTGGTGTAAGAACCAAATCATAAACTTAGCACCCAACAATTTAGTAATGGAAATTGTGTGTTCATTCATAAGTTCAATTTTTTTGTGCACAAATTGTTGTGTCTTGAAAACACATTTGACAAATAGATAAATGTGATGATGGATGAAATACAAACCTATATAAATGAACAAATTTTGCATCATTATATATATTTGTATGTCAAATGTGTTTTCAATGCACTATATTTGATGAACAAAATTGTTTTCCACAATTTCCATTTTTTAATTGTTGAATGTTAAGTTTGTGATGTGACAATGTTGGGTGGGTAAATCTTTTATTCTGATATATTCATGAATATTTGACAAGGTCAATATATACCTAATAATTTGGTACATTAGTTTGTTATCCTTTTGGAAGAGAGTAAGGAATGGTATTTGCCAAGATCATTATACAACACATGCATTTCAATATTTTTTGATGCATGTAATTATGATGAATTTGTTCAAATAATGGTGAAGAACTATTTGAACATATTATTTTTGACATGTTATTTATGTTCAATAGACTAATTATCAAATGGACAAATTCTTACCATATGCTATTAGGGCCCATTTAGATTTCATTACCATTTGCCATTGCAAGAATGCTTTTCAATTGCATTTTTAACATGATCAATTGGTTTCTTTTTATTTTTTAAAATATTTTTTTTTATAGCATATTTGAAATTTCACATCTTCATGTTTGCAATGTCAATTGTCATAAATTGTCTTTCTCCACTTCAAAATGTGTCAACCTTGTGAAAATAATTTGGCTTGCCCTATGTTTAACCACTTACACCCCTATGGTATGTGTAGGGTAGATGATGAAATGTTTTCCCCTCCCCCTACTTTTGTGAATATAACGAAAATGTTTGTGACTTACTTTTACCTCTTACATCTAGATTAATTATTTTCCACAATCTATATAAACTACAACACATCTTGGGTTTTGAACTTGAGTTATTTACAACTTGGATTTAACAACTAACTAGGTTTAACAACTTGACTAGTTGTCAATAATCCTAAATATTTCAAGTTGCAAAACCCGAATTCCAAAATCCAAGATATGTTGTAACCTAATATACTCTTATCATGCGTTTGATTCTACCTTCTCGGGCCCTTATTCCCATAAACCCCTCCCCATTGGGCTTTACCTTACACAAAGACATGTTCAACCCTACTAAAAACACAAGAATTTTTTTGCATTACATAAGATGGCACCTCCTTTCCACTTCTTGGTCTAATCCTAAATTAAGAAACCATAAAAATAGGTGGGGTGTACTCTTTTATAATGGGGAGTCCTTGATTCTTCTATCCTAGCCAAGGTCAACAACACACTTACATTGGTTTTGTGGAAAAAATTAAAAACCATGAATGTTTTTAGGTTGCTTCTAACCATGGTAAGTATCATGTGCTAAGAATTCAAACTAAATAAGGGTCTTTGAGTCCAAAAGCCTCACTCAAGATGCAACAAAAGCCAACTTGTTCATATATGTTGATATTGTGATCACACTGAGTTTCTTTTGAGTGTTGAAAACCCTAGTTTTTATAAACAAACTTGCCAAATTTTGTCCCTTTATTTATTTATTTTTTAGAATTGTGTTGCCATAGGTCTATTATGACACCCTTTTTTGCTTGTCATCTTGTGCTCCATGTGCCATGCCAAATTTCTTGTGTTGTTTCCTTAGCTCCTAGCTACCTACATAGCCCATAACACATTTGGTAAATCCCAAAGTCCATTTGGGATGAACCAATGTGCATCCCAGTTATTGAACCTCTTGTAAAGAGGTTGAGTCAAAAAAAAATTTTTGCTCACCCTCCAACAATCAAATTTTTTTTCACATTGTATTACCCTTGTTCACCCAACTACCCCATTTACCCACCTACCTTGCTCATTTTGCAATGGCAAAACCTATATCTCTTCTTGGCTAAACTTTTCAAATTGTATAATATTTAAATAAAATTTTATTTTAATTCTGAAAAGTAAGTTAGTTTTTATTTTCTGCCTTCATTTAATAATATGTTAAAATATGTTTATAAGAAAAAAAATCAAAATTCAATATTTTTGAACATAGAAATATATAATAAATAGTTTATAATATATCATATGTATATAAGATATAAAATGCATAACATATAAAATTATGTATACATATCATATATAAAGTTTTAACTAGATAATATTTTATTGTGGGCCTCACTTGATAAAAATGTAAAAAATAATATTCATCCATGAAAATATAACTTTTTTGATCCAATAGTTTTATCATATAAGATCACTTATATATATTATATGAAAATATTTATTTATCATATATTATATTAATAAGAGTATTTTTGAATAAAATGAATATAATATAAAATGAATATATAATTTCATTTGTTTAAGTATTTATATTTTATAATTATATAATAAAATTCATATTATAATATAAAAATTAATTTTTATGTATTTAATATACCATATTTTAATGTATTCTATTTCTTAAATACACTATGTAACATTGACTGGTTTTGAGAATAAGATCATTATATGTTGATACATCATATTTTTAAAACTATTACATATTAAATTTCATAATTAAAATTTACTATGTAATACAGTACAATTTTAAAAAAAATATTTTCTTTTATTTTGGCAAAATATGAAAAAGATAATGATGGTTGAAGAAAAAAAATGTCTTGTTGAAATGTATTGAAATGTAAGATTTACATGCAATTTTCTTTAATTTAAGTATTTAAAAAGTTATTTGTATAATTTTTGTGTGTAGATTTTGAAAAAAATTCAGAATGAAGTTTAAATCATTTCATTTGGACATAACATGAAAAAGATATTACTAATTAAAGTTGGCTTTTGGAAAAGTTTTAGTTGCATCTCAATTTAAAACTAAAGTGCAAGTAAAAATTTAACCCATATGTTTTGTCTTTGAATCTCATTTCACAAGCTATATAAAGAACATGTTTTCCCTTGATTAATCATGTAGAAATGTGTATGTTTATTTAGGATGAGTGAAAAATTGCTTGACCTTAAATGGAAATTATGACATGAATGAAATATTTTATGGCTAATCATTCCATCTACATTTTCCTTTTCCTACCTATTTGCCTACCTACACAAGTAAGTAGGTGCTAGTTTATTTCCTACCTAGGTAGATGGGTTTGAATCTTCTTGAAACTTTCAATTTTTTAAAAAAAGAATGAATTAAATAATTAATATTAAAATTTCTAGATTAAATAAGAAATATTGAATTATATCGATTAAATAATTAATATTTAAATATTAAATATTTCTTAATTGTTCATATGTTAGTGAATTTATTGCTCCGTATCAATTCATCGCCGATCACCAAGCATTGACAATTTTGCTAAGAATTCATTAAGACCAAAATTTACCTAAATCATTACAAAACCTAGTGAATTCATTAGTGGATTTGAACTTTTTATGTACTAATAACACCATATTAGTAAACAATTAATGTACAATACTTTAAGGTAAGTGAACAAGCTTGCTCATACTCCATTAAATTTCACATATTACATGGGACATAATGTCTTTTTGTTGTGATATATGAGGGTATTGCCTATCCCATAACCTTTGCAGTGGGGGATTTGCAATTTTGATTTAGGCATTGTTTTTTTTGTTGTTTTCATAATGAAAACTTCCTTTAGTGGATATAGGTAATGTAGATGGGGTTATAGGTGCAATTATTACCAATGAATTCATTTTCATAGCAAGGAAGTGCATTTTTGGATGATGGTAATGCAATATTAACACATTTCAAAATATAATGAGAGTATCATAATACCTTTTCAGGTTTGGCATAAATTAAATTATTTTCAAATTTTTTGAATTAAAAAAATATTAATAGTTAGTTAATACAAAAATTTAAAAAAATCATGCAATTAATTAAGTTTAATTAAAGTTTAAACCTCTTTGACTAGCTTTTAGTAGTAACTTATTGACCACTTAACCACATAAGCACTAAACTTCTCTTCTATAGGCATTTGGTTATAATAAATTTCATACAAAGTGTCAAAATGTTGAGAATTCAAATTTTAACCGTTGAATTAAGAATTGAAAATTAAATTGATTATTCGGCACTTAGGTGCCAAACTTGAAAAGGTATTACGTTATTTGTTTTGTTTGTGTATGTAATGAATAATCACAATTGAGTGTGTAGGAATTACATTCACCCATACTTCAACATTTGTATTGGATATTGACAATGTAGGTATAGTAGTTTTATAGACTTTTTAGTAACCTTAACCTAAGTGATGGAGGGGCAAGTATTTGCAATACCCGCATATTAAAACCTTTACATAAATGAAATATAATTGGTAGTATAAATTATATGGGAAATGCATGGACTTGGTTTTTTTGCATTTCAATTCCAATGGCACCCCAATTTTATCATGAGGGTGTTGCAAAATCTAGGTCCATTTCATTCAAGTTCCACCATAGTATAATTGGTCCATTGTATGCAATACCTTCATTTTTTGTTTTTGACATTGTGATGAGAAATATTAAAAAGAAGAAAAAGTAAAATAAAATTGTGTAATACTCGCATTTGAGGCACAAAATGTTGGCTACATTTTTTCATGTTTCACATAATACCCAAATGTTGGGCATAAAATATGCATATTTAATGATAAACAAATATTGACAAAGGTAGCTTTGAATTTGTTTTATTATTTATTTATTATGAAGAAGAAATAGAAGAAAAATAATTTAGAACAAGAAAAAAGATAAAGAAAATTTTAGAATGAGAAATAAAAAAACAAGAAATTAGAAAAATACTCACAAATGGCATTGTTTTCATATGTCAGTATTGCATGTTGGGATTAAATCTTCAACTACTATTAATATTTGCCTTAATAGGCAATACTTACATGTTACCAATACAATAGGTGTTAGTTTTGGGAACTTCAAACCATTACAAACATTTTCTTATGATTTAAGTGATTGAATTAAATAGTCATTGAAAATAATTTTGTTCCCCCTTACCTCATAAATTATGTGTTCTAACTAAAATCAACATTATTTTTTATGTCCTTGATTGAATTCTATAAAAAAATATCAAAGTTCATTTTAGACCTTGTGGATTCCGTTATTATTATTTTCCTCTAGAAAAGTAAACGTTTAATTGTGAAATAAAGAGGTTTACCCAAAATATAAAAAGGTTTTGTTGAAAGGTAAAAGTTTATCTAATATGTAAAAAAATTGTGTTGAGAGGTAAAGGTTTACCCAAAAAGAGATAAAAGTTTTGTTGAAAGATATAAATTTAGCCAAAAAGATATAAACGAATCATTAGGAGGTAAAAGTTTAGCCAACAAATAGAAATGTTTGTTAAAAGGTCGAGGTTTAGCCAAAAAAAGGAAAAGGTTTTGCCAAGAATTAAAAGTTTAGCCAAGAAAAAATATAAGTTTTGCCAAGAGAGAAGAAATTAACTAGGAAGAAATATAAGTGTTGCCAAAAGTTAAAAGTTTAGCCAAGAATAGATATAGGTTTTAAGTTTTGCCAAGAGAGAAAAGTTTAGCCAAGAAGAGATATAAATTTTGACAAAAGTTCGAAGTTTAGCCAAGAATAGATGTAGGTTTTGCCAAAAGAGAAAAGTTTAACTGAGAAGGGATATAAGTATTGCCAAGAAAGAAAAGTTTAACCATAAAAATATATAGTTTTTTCCAAAAGAAAAAAAATTTAACCAAGAAGATATGTAGGTTTTGCCAAGAGATAAAAGTTTAGCCAAGAAAGGATATAAGTTTTGTTAAAAGAAAAAAATTTAGCCAAAACGATATAAAGTTTTGCCGAAAGAGAAAAGTTTAACCAAGAAAAAACATAGGTTTTGCTTGAAGAGAAAAGTTTAACTGAGAATAGATATAGGTTTTGCCCAAAAAAACGTTTAGCCAAAAAAGGATACAAGTTTTGCTAATAGAAAAAAGTTTAACAAAAAAGAAATATAGGTTTTTCCAAGAGAGATTAGTTTAACCAAGAAAATATATAGGTTTGGCCAAGAGATAAAAATTTAGCCAAGAAGAAATATAATTTTTGTCCAAAAAAAATAGTTTAGCCAAGAAGAGATATAAATTTTGCTAATAAATAAAAGTCTAGCTAAGAATAGATATAGGTTTAACCAAGAAGAAATAGAAAGGGTAGGTAAGGGATTGGTTGTTAGTTGGTTAGGTTTAAGTTAAGAGGTAGGTCAGTAGAGTAGGTAGGTTAGTAGGGTAATTAGGTTGGAGGGTAGTATGGAGGGTAATGGTTGGGAAAAAATTGGCCCCAAATTAAAAGGTCAAATGTTAGCAGGCAAAAAAATTGACAGTGGTAGAATGTTGGTTAATGTAGGGCAAAGAGGTGGATGAAAAACACAACCCATCCTGTGGATAGAACGGCCAATTGGTGTAGTCATGGAGGTTGGTTCATTCTAGCCCCACATATGGAATATTATGTTGTGAGTTGTTTTTGGCAAGTGGAAATTTTCTTATTTGTTATTTTGCCAAGTTGATGTTTCTTGCTAGTCAAGGCCACTTTGCCATTTCCCTTGAGGGAAAGAATATGAACGAAGATGCCTTTCAATTATGTCTAGGAAAAACACAACACTTGTTCCAACTTTCCTTTTCAAATGTAGTCAACTTGATTGTCATCACTTCATTTTTTGGCTGTAAGAAATTTTTTTTGAGGTTCACTCAATATTGTTAAACCATTATTGTTCGAGAAAATGAACTTGTTTGAGAGGTAAATCTAAGATAAATATTGGATCCCAAAACCAAGAGGAAGATAAACATCAAATGAAAAGTTCAATAAGATTTAATTTGTACAAGGGTTTAAAAATAAAATTAAAGATTGTGTCCAAGTGGTAACATGACTACTATCACTAAATGGCTTCTTATGTAATTTTGATGGAGGAATAGGTGATTTCTTGGTCACTTGTTATTTTGTTATTGACAAACATGCATCTTTCAAAATAGGCTTAAGGTGATTATTTTATTAAAAAAAAAGGCAATTTCAAGTCTTGTAAGTCACAAGCGGGTTTAGGACCGAAATTATGTATGTTTATTACATAGTTATGGAAATCTATGTTCTTGTTTGCATAAATATTTTTTCACCTTTCTATTGTGTATGTATAACTAGTATGCCACACCATTTTCCTACCATGGATTTCACATAAACTACATCAAAACCTTTTTAAATTAAAATATCGATTCCCTTCATAATTATATTCCATGAAACTTTACATTCATATAATAACTTAATTCTATCAAGTGAAAGTGTCCCCAAAGGTCACAAAACACCAATTTATATACTAACCATTTATCATTTATTAGTACTAATAGTATGTTCACACCTAATGGTAGTTAATTAACAATTTTAATCCCTAACATTAGTTTAGGTTAGGGTTTAAGCTATGTTTTTGTTTTTAGCCCTAACATGAACATTAACACATTAACCTAACACTTTGGTATAGACATGTGTCTACACCAAATGTTAAACTAGGATTCATTTTAGGGTTATTAATTGAATAATAATTAAACCTAGTCTTGCGTTCAGACTTAATTAGACACTAATTTGACATTTTAACGATTACGACAAAGTGGATCATTGGTGCAAAGTTTCATCATCATGCAATGTTTTAACATAAAGTTTCATGATGCAAGAAACAAGAGTTTAAAGCTATGCAATCTTTGTGTCATTGGTTCATTTTGGGCCATTTTTATGTTGTTAGTTCATTTCATCAGTTCGATTTGTCAATTTTCTATGTCATATTTGTTGCCATCTTTTTTTGTTGTTCGCTTCTCATAAGATTTTCAAGTTTTGTTGGTCATTGCGCATTTTCATCGTTGTTTTCATGTCTATAGTTATTATGTTTGTGCTTTTCATTGAATGTGTCTTCATCATTGTTTTTTCGTTTACAATTTGTGTTTAATTTCACAAATCTTCACTCAAGCTTTTTGCATCAACTTTCTATAACAACTTTTTGTAGCAACAAGTGTTTGTCAATGCAATGGACATGGACGATGAACCTATTGATGGTTTTTTTATTTTGTTGATCTTGTTGTTGCAAAATCTACATTTTCACATGAAAATGTCTTTTTCTTTTTCAGGTTTTTTGCCAAATGTTGTTGTTGTAATCGACATCGAGGAGATTATCATTATGTCAATTTATCTACGTCACAAGAACACTTGCAACTTGGGGTTGTTGCCCACAAAGCTTGGTCATTGGGTGAAGCCGAGGTCAATGACCTAGTTTTCCATCTTTGTTTTGACATAATATAATGAAGCATGTTGGTTTTATAACTTCCGAATGAGGAAGCAAATTCTGTTTGCGATTGTTGATCAATTGAGGCATTTGATTTGAAAGTAAGACACACACTACAAGATGTCCATCCCAGTAGAGGTGCAAGTGGCTTGTGCCTTCTACAAGCTTGCACAAGGTTGTAATGTATTGATTTGTAAAGAACTATTTATTGTGGGTCAATCGACCATTTCATTTGTTTTGCAAGAGGTCATCACAACATTCAATGTTGTTTTCAAGAATCTAATCACTTAGCCATTTAGAAATAAGATGGAAATGGTAATGCAAGGTGTCATGGGCATGAAAAACTACAAAAATAGGAACTAAGTCAAGGACATAACCATGAAAACAAATCATAAGAAATGTAAGTCTAAGTTTAATATACAATTAGAAACACAAAGACGTAAGGCAAGAACACGATGTATGGTAGAAGATGATTCAAACAAAACCTTATTATGATAACATATGAAAATAAAAGTTATGACAAGAAAACGTACCCAAAACTGGTGTTGAATAGATTAAAGGTAATGAGAGGTCCTACCCCTATTTATACCCCATTGGGGACTTAGTTCAAGAAAACTTTAATAAAGATTTCCATGTGTGCATTGACCAAGAAGGCTTTTTGAAAAGCTTTTTAATTAATAGTGAACTAAAAGTCAATTACGATTTCATTAAGGGTTAATTCAAATTATACCCCATTGGGGACCTAACTCAAGGAAGTTTCTATGGAAGTTTTCATGTGTGCACTGACCATGGAAGCTTCTTGAAAAACTTTGCAACTAATAATGGATTAAAAATCAACTAAAACATAATTAAGGGTTAATTCAAATTATACCCCATTAGGAACTTAGTTCAAAGAAACTTCTATGGAGGCTTCCATGTGTGCACTGACAAAGGAATTTTTTTGAAAAACTTATTAATTAATAGTGAACTAAAAGTTAATGATGATGGAAGCGATGATGTAGGTAATTATGTTGGTGCAAATGATGATGCAAGTGATGATGCCAGTAACTATTTTGGTGCAAGTGATGATGCAGGCGATTATGTTGGTGCAAATGATGGGTGATGGTGGTGTCTGTGACGCAAGGTTTTAAAACTCTCTGTGGTCTCCCAAGCATCCAAAGGCCCATTGACGATACACATTTTATAATTTCTAAACCTGATGGAATTTTTTGTGAAAATTACTTTTACCATAAATCAAGAGGGTACATTGTTGTTTATAAAGTAGTTGTGGATGACCAGAAACAATTCACTAACATCTTTGTGGGTCTTCTAGGAAGTGTCAATGACTCTAGAATTCTTAGAAAGTCTGCAATTTACTATTTTGTTCAATCTTAAGGACTATTTAATGTAGACAAAGGTCAAGAAGGTTTTTCTCCTTTTATTTTAAGAGATAAGGGGTATCCCCTATTGTCTTGGTTGATGATGTTGCATAAAGAAGGAGATCATAACTTCCTTGAAATGTTGTACAACAAAAAGCACAAACAAGCTTAATTTGTTGTTGAAAATGCCTTTGGCATATTGAAAAAGATGTTTCATAAAATTTCAGGAAAAACATAAATGCATATCAAATTTTTTTTCGATTTGATCACTTGTTGCTTGCTGCATAACCTACTAATATGTTGTCATGAGATAGATGTGGAACAAATCTTGATTATGTTGGATGAAGAAGCTGCTGTTATTACTCAAGGATAGTGTTACAATAGTTGAAAATGGAAAAACTTATGGTGAACAACATTGTACTAAGCTTAAAGTATATTTAGGACAACAAAGAAACTTGGTTTGAACAAAAACATAATATAGACACATTCTACCCTTGAAGTTGTAGCATTGTTTTCCATGAAGTAGAAAAAACAAAATATATATTTTCATGATTTTTTAACGAACAACTATCTATTTAAAGGTACTGAATTATCATATTTGTTGATTTTGTCTTCTATAGTCATGTTAAGTGAAAAAGAAAGTGAAAAAGAAAGGTTCAAATTGAAATTGAAGTAGAGTTAGATGTATTTTCTATCAACTTCTATGTTTTTGCCTTCTGCAATATTTGTGTGTTTGTCTTCTATAATCATGGTTACTTTAATCATCTTTTGTGTTGTTTTCTTCTGCAATAGAATCATAACCAATTGTTGATTTACCTTTTGAATACATCATGCCCATTATTTGAGTCAATCCAAATATGGCTTGGACCATACTTTTCTGGATGTTGTTGATTTCAACATCTCTGGACTTGAAGTAGTCGATCCTTTTTTTTGAGGCTTCTCTTGAGTTTGTGTCCATCACTCTTCAATTTCCAAGCTAGTAGTATGGATCTTGTTGATGGATCATACAACATCTTGTTCCTTCACTCAATTATGTCCACCATGCCAGTGAGAATTACAGACAATTTTCTTTTGATTCTTGTGTTGCCAAGAGCTCTTCGACCATCAATTGGTGAAGGTTTGATGATATTTAATGATGCATCAGAATCCTTATCAAGTGAGGTGTCTTCCCCAACAATCTTGTTCATGTAGTCTTGAAATGTTCTTATTAGAATTAGGTCTTCTTTTGTGCTAGGAGTGTGTACTGCCTTGGTGCTTACATTTATTTCTCTTATGCTAGTTCATGCTGGAGGTGTGTGTATTTCCTTGTTTCTGGCATTTTCTTTTGCAATTCTTGGTGGTGTAAAAATCTCCAATAATCATTTTTGCTTGCACAAAATGAAGTTTGGAGAACTAAACAAAACCTTTTTGTTTAATTCTGGCTATAACAAGTGAACTTTGAACACATGGTCATTTAGTGCTATGAGATCATGAACATCCAGGGGACAAAACTAAGCCAACCCCCCATGAATGAGTCGATCATCTTGTACATTGCTTTATTGTAATGGTGAAGCACATTTAGGTTCATTTTTTCTTGTGGGGTCAAATCTCAGTACCTTGTGTTGTTTCTTATTAAAGCCATTTAGTAAAAAATGTGATTAAAGTTTCCATAAACTATGCCCCACTTGTTTTTGAAAATAACATTGTTTCTTAGTAACGATGAGTGTTCGTTTACATACACTACATTTGTTGATGTACCCCCAAATTCCTTGAAAAATTGAAATGCGAATCCTAAAATGAAAACAATGGAAGAAAAAGGAGTTGGGGCACATTCTTTAACTTGCAACATTTTTGGGGTGAGAAGGGTGCGCTAAAGTTTTAGGATGGGGACTAGGATGGGTGATAATGTGTCAATTATTCACATCAATATGCATAAACCAAAACAACAAGTTGGTTGGTGCATGGTTGGAGTGTTTTTGGTGCATGGATGAGCCATGGGCAGACACAAACTCATAAGATTCGCCACACCTCAAACTTGCGGGAAGCCACCACCTTCCCCCTTATAGTATTATTTGTGATTCACCATGGGGGTTACACCCAAATGGCGTTTTTCTTGAGACTCCCAAGTTGGGAGTCCAACGATTCTCATAATTGGGACTTTCTCCAATTTGGACGCCCATAACTTCTTGTGTAGATTTCTAATTGAGATGAAGTTTAAAATAAAGTTTTAGCCCTTATTGAGAGCTTTTCAATGATATGTGACATGTTTCTTGCACATGCATAACTCAAGGCGATTCCCGACTTTTAGTGGTTGAGAGTCAAATTGACACTTTGACTCTTGACCTTTCTTTCGGCCATAACTTGTGTTTTAATTACTCAAATGGATCATACGAGCCCATTTAGACATCTATGTCTTAAGAAATTTCTAATGGTATATGGAAGTTTTAAATCCAATTTAACCCCTCTGATTATTTTCTAAAAATTCGGAAGTCCATTTGGGAGTGTGTGGGTTTGTTCCCTCACACTTTTTCGCATTCCTGGCACTAGAAGAAAAACATGTATTTTCAACTACTCTTTGCGACTAAATTTTAGTCGCAAGAGACATTTTGCAACTAAAATCCTTTTAGTCGCCTAAGACAAGTCGCATGTGATAAACTAGTCGCAAATGACAAAGGGTATTGTATGAAAGAAAAAGTCAACAAATACATTTCATACTTTGACTCCATTGTATACGTATTATCACATGCAACTAAGATGCAACTATTTTGGTCACAATTGAAGGCAAATCATGTGTTGCCACATGTCTTAATATTTGATTTTAAAAATAAAATTATTATTTTTATTTTGAAATAATCTAGGACATTCAATTCAAATACTTGGATGATTTTATATTATGACATGTGGTCCAATGTAAATATGCCACGTGGCATTTAAAACATTAATTTAATGAAAATATTAATATTAGGTTGGTAGGTACATAAATAGGTGCCTATAATCCTTACTTACCTACTTAGGTAAAAAAAGGTAGGAGGTTCTACTTTTCTAGGCTAAATACTTATTCATATAGGTAGGTACTTAGGTAAGTAAGTACATAGGTCGACCTAGATGGGTAAGTCAAACTAGATACCTACCTAACTAGATAGGATAAGTAGGTTGGGGAAGTAAGTACTTTAGAATTGTGCATTATTTGTTTTTTTTTTTTTTTTCGGTTGAACCTTTGGTTAGCTCATCCCATGTGCACAAATTTTTTAATGTGAAATTGGATGGCCACACCCCCTTGTTTATATAGTGTTCAAAATAGGAATGAAGAACAAACAATATGGGATAAGTTTTGAAGTTACAACTTCCTTACAAACTAAATTGTAATTCCAAAATTTTCTTCATTCTTACTTTCATAGTTTTTAGATTTTAAAACAATTTAAGTACTAAATAATTAGATAATCATTAAGTTAATAATGATTAAATTTACATATATTTAAATTATAAACTATGCATTACAAATATTTAATATTCATTATCAATTACTTAAATAAGCAATAACTTCTTAATATTAATAAACTAGCTATTTAGTTATTCACAAGTTATAATACATAACTCATAATTAATTAATTAATTAAATTATTTAAAGATATTTTATTAATTTTTAAGAATCTGATCGAATTATATTAATATAATTAATGTAAAACTAAATTAATGACTATAATTTTAAAATTAAATATTTAAATTAAAAAAATTATAAGTAATTAATTAACAATTGTTATTTGAAAGTAAATTCTTACATGAATTTTTAAAAAAATATTATTCAACTAATTACATTACTTACTATATAATTACATATTGTTGTAAAAATTATTATAGGTCAAATAATTTTTTTCTTTTGGTAATTATTAACTATAAATAAAATAATTTGTTAAACATAACATTAATTTTCATAATTACTGTAAAATTACTATAAAATATTTATCATAGATGATTAATCACAGAATGTTTGAAGATAATATTATTATATAATAATTCGTGAAATTAAAATCAATAAAATAATTATTTTAACTACTCTATAATTTTTCCAAATTTTTAATTTAAGTTTGAAATTATAAATTAAAGAATGTGAATAATTATGTTCAATTACAAAAAACTTCTGCAGATACTAATTAATTCTTATCTGAAGTAATTACAATGATTTTAAAGTAATGTCACATTAATTTAATTAATTAATTACTTGTAATATGAAAATATAAATTATATAATATACAAATCTATGTTATAACAATAATTATTTAGTGTCAATTAGATTTAATAAACATAATCATTTATAATTATTTATAAAAGTGATTTATTATGGATAACACTAGTAGAAAAAACCCCTGAAACTCAATCAATGATTTTTTGAATTAAAATATAAATTTAAAATTCCAAAATAGTAATTCAGAATTCAAATATCAATTTTCAGATCAAATAAGTTCTTTGAAGTTAAATAACAAATTTTAGAATTGAATTGTTAATTTCAGATTCAAATAATAATATTTAAAATTAAAATGTCCATTTTAAGACTCAATTAGTAGTTTTATGAATTGAATTATTAATTTTGAGAATCCAAAATAATAATTTGGAATTCAAATTTCAACTTTCAAGTCAAATAAGTTTTTAAAAATTAAATTTAAAACTTCAGAATTCAAATATCAAATTTGAAGTTCAAATACAAATATTTAAAATCAAATTGCCGATTTTTAGATTCAATAAAGTTTCTTAAATTGAAATAATAATTTTTAGATTGGAAAATAATAATTTAAAATTCAAATATCAATTTTTATATCAAATAAAATTTTTGAATTTAAATAACTGTTTTCAGAATTGAAATGTCAATTTTCATATTCAAATAACAATATTCAAAATTGAAATGTCCATTTTTAGACTCAATTACTAATTTTTAAACTGAATTACTAATTTTCAAACTTGAAGTATTAATTTTGAGAATCCAAAATAATAATTTGGAATTTAAATTTCAGGTTCGAATCAAATGATTATTTAAAATTTTAATGAAATTTTTTGAGAGCTGAAATATAAATTTTCATATTCATATAATTATATTCAAAATTAAAATGTCCATTTTTATGATCAATTATTAATTTTCTGAATTGAAAATACTCATTTTTGGATTCGAAAATATGAATTTAAAAATAAAATAAAATTTTAAATCAAATAAATCTTTTTGAATTTAAATTCAAAATATCATATTTAAATCAAAATTTTCAAATTCAAATAATGTTTGAAACAATTGAAATAACAATTTTCATATTCAAATATCAAGTTTCAAATCCTAATATATTTTTTGAAAAATGAAAATAACAATTTTTATAATTGAAATATCAATTTTCAGATTTGAATAAAAAAATTCAAAGTTCAAATATTAATTTTGAAATTCATTATATGAACAATATACATATGTATGCATATTATATAT